>Ga0209099_1000573_pt1 | contig 43259 bp, 36 predicted proteins | sample AD_JPNHW2_MetaG_FD_184430 | JGI IMG/M metagenome (GOLD analysis project Ga0209099, IMG submission 184430) | Active sludge microbial communities of municipal wastewater-treating anaerobic digesters from Japan - AD_JPNHW2_MetaG (SPAdes) (version 2) | ecosystem: Engineered > Bioreactor > Anaerobic...
TGTCATACCTCAGTTTGGCATGGGTGGATTGTCAACCCTAAATCGGACAGAAATTATAAGGTACATGATCTCTTGAACTCCACCGGTGAAAGATATCCGAGCGTACCATGCAGCCGAATGTTATTGAACCAGTGCACATAGTCTGCCAACTCCCGCTGTAGTTGATCCAGCGTGTCAAAACGGCGGAAATAAACGAACTCCGCTTTGATACGATGGTATCAAAATTGGTGTCTTTTTATGGTGGAGGCGAGGGGAATCTATCGCGGCTTTCGGCCTTGGAGGCCTAAAAACAATCCCCCGGATTGTTTTTGGTCGGATTTTTCTCCCTCTGGTCGAACAATCCTTCCACGGCCTGGTTCGATTCCCATTAAAAAAAATTCAGATGACGCGCTAAAGGCATCTTCTGAATTTTTGGTGGAGGCGAGGGGAATCGAACCCCTGTCCGAAAATCACTCCGCGCAACTTTCTACGGGCGTATTCGGTGTTTAAGATTTCCCGATCATTAACACACGCCGACAGGCGTTAAATCACGGTAGCTTCATAAGTTTCTGCCCGGCCGCAAAGCTTAAGCCGTTTCAGATGGGCCGCTTAGACACGCCCCCGCCAGGACGCGGCACTCAAGGCGTGGGACGGCTGCTTTAGTTAAGCAGCAACTGCAACTTTATTAGTGTCAGTTAATTGAAAATTTGCGCGTTTTTAAGAGGTCACGCTGCTCTGCCCGCTTATTCCGTTTCACAACCCCCGTCGAAACCTTTACGCCCCCATGCGCGTTCTGACTCAGATTGCTTATTTATTATAGCCGATTTTTATAAAAATGTCAATTGGCATCACTTATCTAAAACCGTAAAGGCGATAAAATGAATACCATAAAAACAGACAATTATTATTCCGGCAAAATTACGAAAGATTATTCACAATAAATTTAAAGCAGATATCAATCGATTTAAATCAACAAGAAAGAAGCGGGTTTGAATCCGCCACTTTTTTTCAAAGTCGATGTGCATAAAGTATATTATAATGACTATTGTTAAATCAGCGCAAACGCTCGGCTCAAAACATAAAATAAATTGGGCGGACTGACCACCGGTCCGTCAATTTTTTAAGAGGAAGTATTCGGATGTCTTACGACAATCAATAAAGGCAGACCCATGTCCATGAGGTCGAGGGAAGCGTTCGGCTCGCTGAATTAAGAGAGAATGTCCACAACCATCGGTTTGCGGGCATTACCGATGAAGTGATTATGATGCCATGCGGGCATATTCACAAATTCGTCACCAAGACGGATTTTTATGAAGATCATTTTCACCCAATCTGTGTGTTCACCGGCCCTCCTATTGAAGTAGGCGACCGCGACGACAGGCGTCATGTCCACTTTATCGATGCCAAGACTGAGTGCTCGGACGGACACCTTCATGAGTTTGTTGCCGCGACAATGATTGATAATCCCATTGGCGACTGACCTATCAAAAGAAGCCCTGTGGACTGTTGCGGTCTGCAGAGCTTTTACTTAAAATAGCGTGAGTTGGTTACTCTCAGGCAAATCGCCGAAGACGCCGTTATCACGCATTGAGGCGATGACCGCCGATGAAATACCTCCGGATGAGGCAAATTCTTCAACGGTCGCATACCCCTTATCGCGGGCAGCGGCGATTACCGGCGCGACCGTCTCGCCGACGCCGGAAATCGCAGAGAACGGAAGACGAATTTTCCCGTTCTCGAGCAGGAATTTATAGGCGTCGGACTTTTCAAGATTCGCTGGCAAAAACTCAAACCCGCGGGCAAACATCTCGACCATGATCTGCATGATTTCGTAGCTGTCCTGCTCTTTCTGAGTCGCCGCTTTGCCTTTATTTTCGATCTCCACCATTTTCTTTTTGGTAAACTCCATGCCGTTGACGGCGCAAATATAGTCAAAATCCGTACTGCGCACTGAGAAATAAACCGAATAGAATTCCAGCGGCTTATAGACTTTGAACCATCCGAGTTTGATGGCGGAAATGACATAGGCTGCAGCATGGGCTTTCGGAAACATATACTTTATTTTAAAGCAGGAATCGACATACCATTCTGGCACATCGTGAGACATCATTTCGTCCACCAGATCAGGGGTGAGTTTTTTCTTCGCATCTCCCTTGCGCACGATCTCGGTAATTTTGAAAGCCTTGATCGGATCCAGGCCCTTTTTAATCAAATAAAGCATGATGTTGTCGCGCGTGCCGATGACTTCGGAGATGGTGCATATCTTATTTTTAATCAATTCCTGAGCGTTTCCGAGCCAGACGTTTGTGCCATGCGATAGGCCGGAAATCTGCAGCAAGTCGGCAAAGGTCTTCGGCTGTGTCTCAACAAGCATCTGACGCACAAATGAGGTGCCCATTTCGGGGATAGCAAAGGTGCCTATCGGATTGTTGATCTGGGCGGGCATGACCCCGAGCGGTTCCGTCGAGACAAACAGCTGCATGACCTTTTTATCCGACATGGGGACATCCTTGAAATCGATTCCGGTCAGATCCCGAAGGTATTTGAAAATCGTCGGGATGTCGTGCCCAAGCTCGTCTAATTTTAATATTGTATCGTGCAGCGAATGGAAGTCGAAGTGGGTGGTGATGATATCGCTGTCCTTTTTTTCTGCCGGATGCTGCACCGGTGTAAACTGATGGACACTGAGACCTTTCGGAATTACGACCATGCCGCCGGGGTGCTGACCGGTCGTGCGTTTGACGCCGGTACAGCCTGCGGCAAGGCGCTCCATCTCGGCTTTGGGCAGGGTTATGCCTTTTTCCTCGCAATACTTTAAGACATAACCATATGCCGTTTTTTCCGCTATCGTAGAGATTGTTCCGGCTTTAAAGACGTTTTCCGCACCAAATAACTGCTCTGTATATTTATGCGCTTCGCTTTGGAATTCGCCTGAGAAGTTCAGGTCAATATCGGGTTGCTTATCGCCCGCAAAACCCAAAAAGGTCTCAAACGGGATATTGACGCCGTCGCGCTCAAGCGGCGAATGGCAGTTCGGACAGTTTTTCGGCGGAAGATCAAAACCGACCGCTTCTTCATCGTCGATGAATTCACTATACTTACAAGCTTTACAATAATAATGCGCAGGCAGCGGATTGACCTCGGAAATGCCGGTCATCGCGGCTAAAAGGGTCGAGCCGACCGAGCCGCGCGAACCGACCATATAACCGTGTTCATTAGAGAAGGCTACGAGTTTCTGCGCGATCATGTACAGAACCGCAAATCCGTGTTTAATGACCGGCGCAAGTTCCCGCTCAAGCCGGTCGGAAACTACTTTCGGCAGCGGATCGCCATACTGCGTTTTAGCGTTTTGAAAGACAATATCCGTCAGCTGTTGTTCCGCACCCTCCATCTGCGGTGTATAGGTGCCTTTCGGAATCGGGCGGACGACTTCGACCATATCGGCTATTTTATTGGTGTTGTCAATGACGACTTCACGCGCTTCCTGTTCGGACAAGTAAGAAAATTCGGAAAGCATTTCGTTGGTTGTCCGGAAATACAGCGGCGCCTGAGATTCGGCGTCTTTCATCTTTTTTCCGGTTATGATGATCTCGCGGAAGATGCTGTCCTCCGGTTTTATAAAATGCACGTCACAGGTGGCGACGACCGGTTTGTTGAGCTTTTTGCCTATGTATAAAATCTTTTTATTAAACTCGATCAATTGTTGCTTGGATTTGATATGTTTTACGCGTTCATCCTCACTTCTGATCATGAATTCGTTGTTGCAAAGCGGTTGGATTTCGAGGTAATCGTAATAAGAAGCGATGGAATATAAAATCGAATTTTCTCTGCCTTCGACAATCGCTCTGTAAAGTTCTCCGGCTTCACATGCGCTGCCGATGATCAGACCTTCTTTGCGCTCAGTTAAAACGCTTTTCGGGATCCTCGGGACATAATGGTAATATTCGAGGTTGGACATCGATACGAGCTCATAGAGATTCCGCAGGCCGACGTCGTTTTTTACGAGAATGATGCAGTGAAACGCATGCAGTTTTGCTAATGAGCCACCTACCAATTCACCCTCCATATCAGAGATGCATTTACAGCCGTTTTGAATAAAACGGTCCAGCATTTTTGAAAAGATTTTTGCAGTGATACGGGCGTCGTCGGAAGCGCGGTGGTGGTTAAACTTATCTAATCCAAGGTGTGCAACCACTGTTTCGAGCCTATGATTCTGAAGCTCCGGATATACGATTCGCGCCATTTTCATCGTATCAATATGCGGATTTTCAAACTTTCGCCGGGCACGCTTCGCAGCTGCGGAAATAAAACCCGTATCAAATTCGGAATTATGGGCGATCAAAACGCAATTTTCAGCAAAATTACAAAACATTCCGAGCGCTTCGTCTTCGTGTGGTGCATCGGCCACCATCATATCGTTGATGCCGGTGATCTCAGTGATTTTAGCAGGGATCGGTATTTGGGGATTGACGAAGGTATTAAATTCTCCTAACACCACTCCCTTCTTAATTCTGACTGCGCCAATCTCGGTGATACGGTCATTTTGTGAAGAAAGCCCCGTTGTTTCAATGTCAAATACGACAAATTCATCTTCAAAGGAAGCTTCGGTATGTCCTGTCACAACGCCGCTCTTATCATTGACGATATAGGCCTCCATGCCGTAAATCACCTTGAAATCGGCATCCGGATGAGCCTTTTTAATATCTTCATATTCTTTCATTGCATCAGGGAAAGCCTGAACGACACCGTGGTCGGTGATTGCGACCGCACGGTGTCCCCAGTCATAGGCCTGTCTGACTAACAATGCTGCCGGAGTGACGGCGTCCAACATTGACATTGCAGTATGCAAATGCAGCTCAACGCGTTTATTTTCTGCACTATCAACGACCTTCTTCTTTTCAGACAGACAAATGTTGATCGGAATTAGCAACTCCTGCTGTGCAAAATCATCGAATTCCACATTACCGCTGACTTTTAAAGTCTGACCTTCCTGTATCAAATCCTCGAGCTCGAGTTTGGAATTGCGTAAAAACAATTTACAGCCGATCGATGAACCGCCGTCGGTGATAAAAAAATTAAAAATCACCATTGAGCCGTCTTTGATCGGTTTTTTATCAATTAAAAACACATCGCCTTCGACTACGATGTTTTCTTTGAGCCGTTTTTGATAAACCTCGGAAATCGGAACCGGCAATTCGGCAATTCTCTTCCCCAAAAATACGGTCTTTTTGCGGGCTGTCTCCTCAATTGCCTGCTCTTCAGGGCGTTTGAACAAATTGATTGACACTGAGGATGGTGCCGCCGGCGCCAATTCCTTCGGTTTTACGACAATCGGCGGCAATTCCGGGGTTTTGACGGCATCAGCATATTCACCTGAATTTCGGTCGATTTCCACCGTGCCGGAAAACTCCACTTCTATATTAACGCCGAAGCTTTTATATACCGATGATTTAATAATCTTTGAAAAGTCTGATTTTTCAAGCAGCTCTTTCCCGCCATACTTAAGCTCAATGACCAGTATATTCCCTTCGCTGCTGTATTTTGCCTCGTCCAAAAAGCCGTTTACGACTGCCATTTTGTCCCGCAGCATTTCGCATAAGGCGCTTAAGTATTCGTTATTCAACAATTCTGCGGGAAATACAGGGGAGATTCGAACGGATTTTATTTTATAGAATTCGCGCAATTCTTCCTGTGCGCGTTCAATCGCTTTCAGCGGAATCAATTCGTAATAAAGGGCTTCAAGCCGTATGATTCTTTCTTTTTTATCTATTTCAAGGCCTCTGACTTCGCCTGAAGCGACCATCGGCTCCGAAACCGCTCCAAAGAACAGCTCAGACAGCGTTGCGGCCATGTTTTATATCCTCCAAATACTTGATCAGCAAATTAAAAATCTCGTTTTGCTCGCCCTTTTTAACGGTCTCCCCATTACGGAACAGGATTGCGCAGCCATTTCCGAAGGCCATCCCGATATCGGCGCTTTTGGCTTCGCCGGGACCGTTCACTTCACAGCCCATAACCGCAATCTTCAGCGGGATTTCAATATCCGCGCAGTACTTATGTAATTTTTCGGCGTATTCAACGACCGGACCTCTGGTTCTGCCGCAAGTAGGACAGGAAATGATGGTCGGACGGTTTGACATCTCCAAAGCTGTAAGAATGTTTTTCCCGATAACGACTTCCCGTTCTGGTTCTCCTGTGACCGAGACCCGAATCGTGTCGCCGATGCCGTCAAGCAATAACGAACCGATTGCCGCAGCGGACTTTAGTGACGATATCCCCTCGGTCCCGGCTTCAGTTACGCCCAAATGCAAAGGGTATTGGCAGTTTATCGCTAAAATTCGATTGGCTTCGACTGTCGTTTTTACGTCAGACGACTTTACCGATATGAGGATATTATCAAAGTCGAAACGTTCCAGCAATTTAATCTCGCATAATGCACTCTGTGCCAGTGCCTGCGGAGTCGGACCTCCGTATTGGTTTAAAATATCTTTTCCGAGGGAGCCTGAATTAACACCGATGCGAATCGGGATGTTCTTTGCACGGCAGCATTCCGCCACTGCCTTGACACGCTCGTCTGAACCGATATTTCCGGGATTGATTCGAATTTTGTCGGCTCCGGCGAAAACTGATTCGACGGCAAGCTTATAGTCGAAATGGATATCGGCGACAAGCGGCAGACAGCAGGCTGTTTTGACTGCTTCAAGCGTTTTGACCGCTTCCATGTTCGGAACCGCAATGCGGATGATATCACAGCCGACGCCCTCAAGCCGTTTTGCCTGAGCGATATTTCCCTCGATATCGTCATAATGAACATTCAGCATCGATTGGACGGTTATTTTTTCGTTTCCGCCTACAGCCGTTTTTCCGACTTTGATCGTTTTGCAAATCCTGCGCATAATTTTAAATCCTTATAAATATTTAAGATGATAAAAGCATTTCACGTTACTAAGGATTTGATATCATTGAAAGTGACCAGGATAATCAATAAAATCAATAATCCGAATCCGATAAAATGGATCATACTCTCATATTTTTTCGGAACCGGTTTCCTGACAATAATTTCAATCAGAATAAAAATCAAACGGCCGCCATCGAGTGCGGGCAGCGGCAGTAAGTTGAACACGCCTAAGTTAACCGTGATGAAAGCGGCAAGATAAATCAACGAATCAAGGCCTTGTGAAGCTGCTTCCCCGATTACCTTCACTGTCCCCACCGGCCCGCTGACTTCTGAAGCGCTGTATTTGCCCCTTGCAATGTCATATATCGACTGGTAGACCACCTTAACAAGAGAAATCGTACCGTAAAAACTATGGTTAACGACGTTTCCGAAGGTTTTAGGCTCAGCAGTAAAATAGAAATCGCGTTTGCTGACTGTAGTTTTCCCGACTTCCTCCGTGGCGAACTTGACATCTTCAAGCGTAATTTTTTCACCGTTTCTCCGGACGATAATCGTTGCATTTCCGGTCTGGTTGCGCATGATCGCATATATCGCATCGGAATAAATTGAGATATGCGTTCCATCGATATCGAGCAACTCATCTCCGGTTTGTAATCCGGATGTCACGCTGACGGCATCATCAAAAAACTTATCGACAGTGCGGGATGGGAGCGCTTTTTCGCCGAGAACCAGAATTGTCGTTAAAATCAGTCCAAGTAACAGATTCATCAATGCGCCTGCGATGATTACGATAAATCGTTTCCATGCTTTTTTATTGCAAAACGCATCGGGATCGCAGCTGTCCTCATCCTCGCCTTCCATAATGACGCTGCCGCCGATCGGAAAGGCCTTGAGCGAAAAAAGATTGTGTTTCCCTTTAATTTTAAGCAGCCTCGGCCCCATGCCGATAGAGAATTCGTCGATTTTTATTTTGAAAATGCGTGCTGCTGTATAATGCCCGAGCTCATGAATGACGATGAGCAGATCGAGCACCAGCAGAGCGATGATGATTTGCCAAACAATATTCAAATTCTTTATCCTCCCGCGTGTTCCGCCCTTTCACGGACAAATTCCTTGGCCTCACTGTCCGCGTCGAAAATCTCTTCAAGTGTATGAATCGGCGTGGGTTTTATTCGTTCCACGGCCTCCTGTACCAAATCGGCAATCTGTAAAAATCCGATTTTGTAATTTAAAAACAGCGACACTGCGGCTTCGTTTGCGCCGTTTGCGACCGTTGCCGAAGTACCGCCCAAAGCAAGGGCTTTTTTACAGACAAGCGGCGCAGGAAAAGTCACATAATCGGGTTCGGCAAATGAAAGACTTCCGATCTTGGCTAAATCGAGCGGTTCTCCGTCGAAATCACGGCGTTCCGGATAGGTCAGCGCATACTGAATCGGCAGACGCATATCCGGAAGGCCCATCTGCGCAATGACGGAATGATCTTTAAAGATGACCGCCGAATGGACGATGCTGTTTCGGTGAATCACAATTTGAATTTGTTCCGTTTTTACGCCGAACAACCAATAGGCCTCAATGACTTCAAGGCCTTTGTTTATCATCGTCGCACAGTCGATTGTGATCTTCTTCCCCATACTCCAGGTAGGATGGTTTAAGGCTTGCGCTGCTGTAATATTCGAAAGTTCCGCTCTGCTTTTGCCGAAAAACGGCCCGCCCGATGCGGTAAGAATGATTTTGCTAATCGGGTTCTTACTGCCGACGATGCATTGAAAAATGGCGCTATGCTCGCTGTCGACCGGTATCAACTCGCAGCCCGTTTCAAAAATGCGTTTCATTACCAATTCTCCGCCGGTGACTAAGCTCTCCTTATTTGCCAAAGCCAGACGGCGGCCTTTTACAAGTGCCGCCATGGTCGGACGCAGACCGGCAATCCCGACAATGGCGTTTAAAACAGTGTCCCCAAAATTTTGCGCAACTTCGCAGACGGATTCATCCCCGCCCCATACTTTGACATCCATATCCCGAAGACGGGTTCTTAAATCAGCGGCGGCTTTTTCGTCACGTAGGACAAATACTTTCGGACGAAATTCTCTTGCCTGTTGTTCCGCCGTTTCGACATTTTTTTCGGCGGCAAGCGCAGAAATTTCATATCCGTTTTTCTTTGCGACACAGAGTGCCTGTGTGCCGATGCTGCCGGTGCTCCCGAGTATCGTCAGTTTCAAATCGTTATCCTTTCAGCTCAACCAAAGAAGTTTATAAATCGGGATGTCATTGCAAAGAGGATTGATGTCATCAGGACTCCGTCGAATCTGTCCATGATCCCTCCGTGTCCGACTACAATGGTGCCGAAATCTTTGACATTGTGCTCCCGTTTCAGCACCGAAGCGGTTAAATCGCCCATAAGTTCAAAAATCGCCGCGATCGGCGCTATAACAGCAAATACCGCCCAATTGAGCGGTTGCGTCGGAAAAATCAGCCTTGAGAGAAATGCCAGACCGACAAACGCCATTTCCGAAAAAAACAATGAACCGACAAGACCCTCAACGGTCTTTTTTGGGCTGATGGCCGGGCAGAGTTTATGTTTTCCCATTGTAATGCCGAACAGCCATCCGCCGACGTCTGCCGCCCAGGTTCCGAGTATAATTACAGCTGCCAAAACCGCACCGGCGCCTGGCTGGTTTTGCTTTTGGAGTTGAGTGATCGCCGAAAATCCGGTTGTGACATAGACCGAAAATAAACCGGCGAGTGCGACTGCGGAGAATTTTGCGCGGTCGCTGCTTCGATAAATAACCGCCAGAAACATCAACAGAACCAACATGATAATTGCGCAGTCGGTAATCCGGCCGTTGTTTTGGGTTAAAATCACCGCGGAAACCGCTGTAGGATAGGCAAAACAAACCAGAGAAAGTAGTTTTAAACGGAGCAGCTTCATGACTTTCAGACATTCGTAAACAGCAAGCATTGCAAGCAGGTACATGACGACGTCAAGTACCCATCCGACAATAGTCGTTAAATAAAACGCCGCGCCGATTGTAATGATTAAAACGATTGATGTGACAACCCGCTTCTTCATGATTCCCTGTTCCCTCTTTTATTTTACTCCGCCGAATCTCCGATCCCGCTTTCCGTATTCTTCAACAGCATGGTCAAGATCATATTCCGAGAAATCCGGCCAGAATTTTTTACAGACGACAATTTCCGCATAAGCGGCCTGCCAAAGCAAAAAATTCGAGATCCGCATATCTCCGCCGGTACGAATCAAAAGATCGACGGACGGCTGACCGGCTGTATACAAACACCGCTCAAATGTCTGTTCATTGATGCTTTCGGGCATCAATTTATTGTTCTTCACCTCGCTCGCAAGCAGACGGGCGGCGTGCAGAATTTCGGCTTTTCCGCCGTAATTCATCGCAAGATTCATCCGCATTCCGTCTTTACCCTTGTTCAGAGCCTCGACATCAGCCATCAGTTTTTTCAGCTTATCGCTGAACGGTGTCCGATCACCTAAAAAATTTACGATGATGTTGTCTTTGGCAAAGTCCGAGATTGCTTCTTTCATATAGGCTTCAAACAGCTGCATCAGAGCGTCTACTTCCTGCTGCTGGCGCGACCAGTTCTCGGTCGAAAAAACATACAATGTTAAGTATTTGATTCCGATTTTATCGGCATACCGTGCGATTTTGCGAAAGTTTTGACTCCCTGCCGCATGGCCTGCGCTGCGCGGCAGCGCTCGGGCTTTGGCCCACCGGCCGTTTCCGTCCATAATGATAGCCACATGCTTCGGCATTTTTGCCGATATAGTTTCATTTGATTCTTTCATATCACTTTCCGTGTCATAAACAAGTCCCCCTCATTCGGAGGGGGGATTAATTTATAGCTCCATGAGTTCTTTATCTTTTTTAGTGACGATATCGTCGACCTGTTTGCAATATTTCTCGGTGAGATCCTGGACTTCTTTTTCGCAGTCATCAAAATCGTCTTCGGTGATCTCCGAGGTCTTTTTTTGCGCTTTGAGTTTTTCCATCACATCGCGGCGGATATTTCGCACGGCGATTTTGCTTTCTTCGGCATATTTTGCAATCTGTTTGACGAGATCACGGCGGCGGTCCTCGGTAAGCGGCGGGAAAACGATTCTTATGACTCTGCCGTCGTTATTGGGATTGATGCCGATATCGGAAGTTTGGATGGCCTTTTCGATGTTTTTCAACAACGAAGCGTCCCAGGGCTGGATGACAAGAATTCTCGCTTCAGCGACGGAAATTGCGGCCATCTGGTTGATTGCAGTGGGAACGCCGTAGTAATCCACAGTGATTTTGTCAAGCACAGCAGGATTTGCACGGCCTGCACGGATGGTCGCGAGCTCACTTTCAAGAGTCAAAACGGTCTTTTTCATTTTGTCTTCGCCGCTTTTAATGTTATCGTTCATATCTCACACTGCCTTTCTTAATTATATCAAAGAATTAATCGCAAGTAACTTCCGTTCCGACGATCTCACCGATAATTGCCTTGTAAATATTTTCCGTGTCGCTGATGTTAAACACGACAACCGGTATTTTATTTTCTTTGCACATAGCAGCAGCCGTCGCATCCATAAAATTCAACTCTTTTGCCAATACCTCGGACATCGAGACAACATCATATTTTTTTGCGTTCGGATTGATTTTGGGATCGCAGTCATAAACGCCGTCGGTGTTTGTCGCCTTTAAGATCACCTCGGCTCCGACTTCGGCAGCTCGCAATGATGCCGCCGTATCGGTCGAAAAGAAAGGATTTCCGGTTCCGCATCCGAAAACGACGATGCGGTCTTTTTCAAAATGCCGAACCGCGCGGTTTCTGATATAGGGCTCGGCAATGGCTCGCATCTCCAACGCGGTTTGTACGCGTACTTCCAGACCGAGTTGTTCGAGCGCGTCCGCCATTGCAAGGGAGTTCATGACCGTGGCCATCATGCCGATGTGATCGGCGCGTGTGCGCTCCATGCGCTCGCTGCTTCTGCCGCGCCAAAAGTTTCCCCCACCGACTACAATTCCGATCTGGACGCCCAACTCGTGGCATTTTTTAACGCTCGCGCAGACCTTTTCCAGAGTATCCCGGTCGATTCCTCCGTTTCGGCTGCCCGCAAGCGCCTCTCCGCTGATCTTGATGATCACTCTTCGATATTTGGGTAACTGCAATCGAACACCCCCTTCTTCTGCTGAATTTATTCTACACGATTTCCGAACACTTGTAAAGTCTAAACTGCCGAAATCTGCCGAAGTGTGATTATTTTGAAAGCCGCATCGTATCTCTTGCGATGACCAGTTCCTCATTGGTCGGAATGACGAATACGCGGGTTTTGCTGTCCGGTGCGGAAATCTCTCCTTCTGCACCGTACAGGGTTTTTTCGTTTTTCTCGATGTCAAGTTTGATGCCCATATAATCCAACCCATCACAGACGCCGATACGGAATGATTCGACGTTTTCACCGATTCCACCGGTAAAAACCACCGCGTCCAAACCGCCCATACTCGCCGCCATCGCCGCAAGCGCCTTTTTAATGCTGAGTATCTGAACTTCTCTGGCCTGCTTGGTGCGCATATTTCCTTGCTCCGCCGCCGCGCGATTGTCGCGGTCGTCGCTCGAGACTCCGCCGAGCCCTAAAATTCCGGACTTTTTATTCAGAATAAAGTCCATTTCATCGGGGGTCAAATTTTCTTTTCTCTGCAGATAGGTGACGATCGAGGGATCGATGGAACCGCTTCTAGAGCCCATCATGACGCCTTCGAGCGGCGTCATTCCCATCGTGGTATCGACCGATTTCCCACCCGATACCGCCGTCACCGACGAGCCGTTGCCAAGATGGCAGGTCACAATTTTCAATTTACCGATGTCTTTGCCCATCAGCTGCGCGCAGCGTTCGGAGACGAATTGATGGGAAGTTCCGTGAAAACCGTAACGGCGGATTTTATATTTTTCGTAATACTCGTAAGGAATCGGATATAAGTAGGCCTGAGGCGGCATGGTCTGGTGAAAGGCGGTATCGAAAACCACAACCTGAGGCAACTTACCGCCGAAAACCTTCAGGCAGCCGCGGATTCCCTGAACCGCGCCCGGATTATGGAGCGGTGCGAGTTCGGACAACGCCGCTATGTCGTTAATGACCGTCTCGTCGACCCGAACGGAATGACTGTATTTTTCGCCGCCGTGCACGATCCTATGTCCAACCGCGGTGATTTCGGAGATATCGTTGATGACCTTGCACTCGCCCTGTGAAAGTGACTTGACAAGCACCTCAAATGCGTCTGCATGTGTCGGCATTGGTATCTTTGCCTCGTAGGTTCTTCCGTCTGCATTCTTTTGTTTGTATGTTCCGTCGATCCCGACGCGATCGCAGATTCCTTTTGCCAATACCGATTCATTTGTCATATCGATGAGTTGAAACTTCATCGACGAGCTCCCGGCATTGATCACCAAAATTTTCATCCGATTACCCTCCGCTGGTGTTTTGATTTTTTGTTAAAAATGTTATAATCACAAAATGAGGCTTTTCGAACCCATTTCACAAAAAGATGCTCTTTCGAGCGCCTACTCCATGATACTACAAAACCGCTTCGTTTTCAAGCCAAAATTTCTAAAGAACGGGAGCACACCATGATCTGCGGCGTCACGGCGGAATATAATCCCCTTCACAATGGGCACGTTTATCAATTAAACGAACTGCGCAAAAACGGCGCTGACACGATCATCGCCGTGATGAGCGGCAACTTTGTGCAGCGCGGAGAACCAGCAATCTGCAATAAATGGCTGCGGGCACGTGCGGCTGTTGAAAACGGCGTTGATTTGGTCGTCGAGCTCCCGAGCGCATTGGCTGTCGCAAGCGCACAGCGCTTTGCCGAAGCGTCTGTAGGGATCATGGCCCGGCTCGGTGTGGATGCCATCGGTTTCGGCTGTGAATGCGGAGACGGAGAACTGCTCAAATCAACAGCCGAATATTTTTCCGGCGATGAGTTTAATTTGAAGTTGAAAGAGTTCATTGCAAAAGGCGTAAATTATCCGAAAGCTGTCACGAAAGCCGCCGGACTTTACAGTTATATCCTATTAGGCGCTAACAACTCTCTCGCAATCGAATATATCAAAGCTACCGAAAAAATGATTCCGGACTGTCAATATATTGCGGTAAAACGGATCGGAGCAGGTCATGACATACAAGAAGCGGAAGGCGGGTTTGCCTCGGCTTCAAAGATTCGGGAATTGATTCTATCAGGTGGCGAATATAAGCCATTTATCCCAAATAAAATGGCTTCTTTACTTGATAAAGCGATTGCGGACGGGCTTGCTCCGGCTTCTCTCAAAAGGATCGAACGCGGTATTATCGCCAAACTGCGCACGATGTCTTTAGAGGAATTGAAAGCTGTTCCGGATGTCTCGGAAGGTCTTGAAAACCGGATTCTTGCAGCAGCGAAATCGGCTTCGGATTTGAAGACACTTTACGACTCTGTAAAGTCAAAAAGATTTACTCATGCTCGGATCCGTCGTATTATTATTAACGCTTATCTCGGGACGAACGCTTCACTTCAAAACTCTCCGGTTCCCTATATTCGTCCCCTTGCTTTTAATAAAAGAGGGAGCGAGTTGATCAAAAAGGCTGCAGAGCGCGGTTTACCGATCTACACCAAGAGTTCCAAATTCGCCGATGATTCGAGGTGCGCGGAGGCCTTTGAACAGGAAGCGAAAGCTGGTTTGATTTATGCACTTTGCTTACCCGACCCCTCTAAAGCGATTGATGATTTCCGCGCCACGCCTTCGGTCATTTTGTGAGTTAATCACTTGAATTAAGCGCTTTTTTGCGTTATAATAAACTTATTACAACACGGAGGGATAAATTATGGCTGTTACTTATCAAATCGAAGAATATAAAAATTACGGCAAAGTCGTTGCAATTACAAACGGCGCTGTCGATATCAAAGTTACCGTTGATATCGGCCCGCGCGTTATCTATCTCGCGCTTACCGACGGTCAGAACGTCATGTTCAACGACGTCAACCGCAATGTCATCGTTGGAAAGAGTGATCCGGTATTTGAAGCCGCGTTCGGCAAAAACAAGTGCTGGCGGATTTTCGGCGGACACCGCATCTGGTTTTCACCGGAGGAATATCCATACTCCTATATACCCGAGGACGAACCGATCAAATGGGCTGCCGAAGGAAACAAATTTACTTTTGAACCGAAAATGGCAGCGACACTCGGACTTCAATTCACGTTGGAACTTGTCGTGGACAATAAAAAGCCGATCGTCACCGTGAACAATATCATCGACAACCGCAGCGGCGGCATCCGTAAAATCGCGGTCTGGGCGCTTTCCGTGCTCGCGCCGAACGGCCTTGAAATCGTCCCGCAGCCCAAAGAACAGACGGGATTTCTCTCCAACCGTACGTTGGAACTTTGGCCGTATACCAATATGGCCGATAGCCGTGTCAATTGGGGTAAAGATTATATCACTTTACGCAGCGTTGAAGGGACAACGGACGGCCCGTTTAAGTTCGGAATTAACAACACCATCGGAAGAGCCGCTTATATTCACAACGGCACTGCGTTTATCAAGAAATTTACACATAATAAGCACGTGAATTACCCCGATCACGGCATGTCGTTTGAGACTTATACCAACGACAAGTTTATCGAGATGGAGACACTCGGCGAAATTCGGGAATTGATGCCGGATGAGCGCAGCGCTCATACCGAACAATGGATATTGAAGAAAGCCGCGAAAGCACCGAATCCCAAAAACGAAGCGGCAATCGCAAAGCTGGCTGAAAGGTTGTTTTAATGAACAATTTTGATCTTTTCATCATCGGAGGGGGCCCCGCGGGTATTTCCGCTGCGCTTTATGCAAAACGCGCGGGTGTTTCGGTATGCGTCGTTCACAATGGTATCGGTTCGCTCCGAAAAGCTGAGAAAATCGATAACTATTACGGCTTTTCCGGCTCGGTGAACGGAACAAAACTCTATCAGGACGGACTCGAACAGGCCCGCAAGTTGGGTATTGAAGTAGTTGAAGACGAAGTTGTCGGCATCGGGTATACAGGCACTTTTCTTATTAAAGGAAAAACCGATGAATATGAATCGAGAGCCCTTTTAATTGCAACCGGCTCAAAGAGAACGACCCCGAAAATCAATAACTTTACTGATTTTGAGGGAAAAGGCGTCAGCTACTGCGCAGTCTGTGACGGGTTTTTCTATCGCGGGAAAAATGCGGCTGTACTCGGCAGCGGCGATTATGCTCTCGCGGAAGCCGAGGAACTCAAGCATGTCGCATCGAGTGTGACAATTTTGACGGACGGTGAACCATCCGTTACCGATTTCGGTGAATTCACGGTTATAACCGACAAAATCGCCTCGTTAAAAGGGGAAGAACGGCTCGGAGAGGTCGAATTCGTTAACGGAACCACCCTGCCCGTCTCCGGTCTGTTCGTCGCCATCGGCGTCGCCGGTGCGACTGACTTTGCCAAAAAGCTCGGCGCGGTCACCAAGGGCGCAGCAATCGTGACAGACGAGAACGGCAGAACGAATTTACCCGGACTTTTTGCCGCGGGCGACTGCACGGGCGGATTGATGCAGGTATCAATCGCGGTATCAAAAGGCGCTTCGGCAGGACTTGCGGCGGTGGAATTTATAAGGCAAAAATAATACCGGAACTGCATGACCATTACCGATAAAAAAACGGCGGCCGGAAAAAACCGACCGCTGTTTTTTTAAAAACATAGAATTAAATATACTGTTTTACGCTCTCCGGAAGCTCAGAGATGTCCGCAGACACTGTGAAGACGAGTTGAACACCGTGCGGTACCGAAAGCAATGCGACTTTTTCAAAGAACTTTTCCATTGCTTCGTAATCGCGCGGACAGATCTTAAAGAGTCCATCTACGTAGATATCGGTGATGTCGTAGTTTCCGGCTGTCAGACCCGCAAGAAATCCGTATAATTCGCCGAATCCCTCTACCCGGTATTCATCGATATCGATTAACTTTACCTGGAGTGAAAGGTCATAACGAAGCTTCATGCCTTTCTCGATGCAGACAACATTTCCTTTACTCTCTTTCGCGGCGCCGTTCACACCTTCAATCAGAAGTTTGGTCTTTCCCGAACCTTTTTTCCCGACGATCAGTTTCAACATTGGCGTTGCCTCCTATAACGATTTTGTTGGTTTGCCTAAGAGATTAAACATGTTTTTCTTATAAAATTCCACGCCCGGCTGGTTAAACGGATTGACTCCGAGCAGATACCCCGATATTGCGCAGGCCTTTTCAAAGAAGTAGACCATATAGCCGAAATTGAGTGCGTCGATTCTTTCAAACTCGAGCAGCAAACAAGGTACGCCGCCGTCGTTATGCGCGGATAAGGTGCCTTCCATCGCCATATTGTTGACAAACGAAACGCCTTTACCCTCGAGATAATTTAAACCGTCGGCATCGCCCTCGCTGTAGCCGATGAGATATTCGGATTTAGGTTGTTTGAACCAGACAACCGTTTCGAACAGGTCTCTCCGGCCTTGCTGGATATACTGTCCCATTGAATGCAGGTCGGTGGAAAAGATCGCGCTTGATGGGAAGATGCCCTTGTTGTCCTTGCCTTCGCTCTCGCCGTAAAGCTGTTTGAACCACTCACCCATCATCGTGAAATCCGGCTCGAATCCCACCAGTATTTCGGTTGAAAAACCTTTACGGCAGAGGATATTGCGGATCGCAGCATATTTCAGGCAGACATTTGACTCGATGTCCGAATCACCTAACTCTTTCTGAGCACTTACCGCGCCGCGCATCACCGCGTCGATGTCGATGCCCGCAACCGCCATCGGAAGCAATCCCGGCGCGGTCAAAACGGAATAGCGGCCGCCGATGTCATCGGCAATCGTAAAGGTCTCATATCCCTCTTTATTCGCAAGCGCTTTTAAAGTACCGCGTTCTTTGTCGGTTGTGACGAAAATACGATCCTTGGCGCCTGCGCCGTATTTTTTCTGCATCAGATCGGTAAACGCCCGGAATGCGATGGCAGGTTCAGTTGTCGTGCCCGACTTGGAGATGACATTGACGCAGACCTCGCGTTCTTCGCAATAATTCAAAAGCTGGTTCAGATAATCGGAACTGATATTGCAGCCGGCAAACAGGATTTGCGGCATATCGTTTGAAAACAGATTATACTGGCTTCCGCGCAGCAGTTCGATGGCCGCTCTCGCGCCGAGATAAGAACCGCCGATGCCGATGACGACTAAAACACCGCACATGCCGCGGATGCGTTTGGCCGTTGCCTTGATGTGTTCGAATTCGACTTTATCATAATTTTCAGGCAGGTCGAGCCAGCCGAGAAAATCGTTCCCCGGACCTTTTTCGGAAATCAAAAGATTCTGCGCCGTCTCGGCCTGCACAGCGATGGCTTTATATTCACTCTCATCGATAAATTTCGTTAAAAACCGTTCGTCCAGCTTGATTGACACCCGAAAACCACCCTTACCTGTTTTTTTCATGATACCATAACAGTGTGAAGAATTCAAGTGTATAACCAAGGTTTATGAACCCGCTGAGGTGTAGTTTTCCAATAACTCGATAAAGGCCTTCCACAAAGTCAGGCGTTCAACAGCCTGTGCCGCAACAAGAGGATATTCGCCCAATTTTTCGCCGTTTTCCGAGATGATTACGACTTTGCCGACGGTATCCCCCTGTACGATCGGTGCTGTCAGCCGCTCCGGGATTTCAGTCGAATAAGCCAAATTCTTCTCATTTCCCTTTTTAAGCAGGACATTCGGTATTACACCGGCGACCACTTCGATTTTCGATAAAGTCCCGCGCTTTACGGGCAATATAATCTTTTCGGAAGGCGGTTCAGGCGTCAATATTACATAATTCGCATAACCGAAATCAAGCAAAGTCCGTGCGGCAGAAAAACGGTCGTCGCTGGTTTCCGAACCGAAAACGGTCGCTACGAGCTTCAGGCCGTCACGCTCGGCAGTCGCTGTCAGACAGCAGCCCGCTTTATCGGTCGTTCCGGTTTTTAGGCCGGTAATTCCTTTATAAAACCGAACTAATTTATTCGTGTTGACGAGTTCGGTCGTCCCTCCGCGCAATGTATCCATCCAAATCGTCGAATAATTGATGATCAATTGATGTTTGATCAATTCCGAAGCAGCGATTGCCGTGTCGCGAGCAGACGTAAAATGGTTGTCTTCGTCAAGGCCGCTTGCATTCATATAATGCGTATTCGCCATACTGAGTACTTCGGCTCTTTCGTTCATCATGCGCACGAAAGCATCTTCGGAGCCGGCGATAAATTCTGCAAGCGCAACTGTCGCGTCATTCGCGCTGCCGACTGCGACCGCTTTTAACAGATCGTCGACCGACATCACTTCGCCGACTTCGAGCCAAATCTGTGAACCACCCATGCTTGCGGCATGTTCGCTGCAGGCCACCTGATCGTCCAATTTGATTTCGCCGCGTTCAAGCGCTTCCATAATCAACAGAAGGGACATAATTTTTGTGACTGAGGCGGGTGCCACTCTTGTATCGGCATTCTTTTCGAAAACAACCGTTCCCGTAGTCGGCTCAATCAGAATTGCATTCGGAGCTTTTATCGTTTCCGCATCCAGTACTGCATCGGGCCTTGCAGCTGTGACAACGACGTCATCGGAAATCTCATCTTCCGGCATGACATCCGCACCAATCGGAATCATACAGCTAACAATAAATAATATCGCTAAAACAACGGCGGACAGTTTTTTGAAGCATTTCATAATGATCACCTCGGTGAATCATATGCCGGTATTGCCCCAAAAAGCCCAAAGTGATATACTTTAAAAATCGAAAGACACGTATTTTTTAGCGTCAAGGAGTATTGTTTATGTCTTTCAGCGAAAAAACCATTCAATTTTTAATCGAAAATAAAATTGAAAACAGCCGGGATTGGTTCACGGCACATAAAGCGGATTATCTTCGTTTTGTCGTGCAGCCGCTCGCCGAGTTTGTTACGGCTCTGACTCCCCCGATGCTCGAAATTGACCCAATGTTTGACTGCGAGCCTAAAATCAATCGCGCAATCTCCCATATTTACCGAGACACACGTTTTTCAAAGGATAAAACGATTTTCCGAGATGTGGTATGGTGTCTTTTTATCCGCGATAAAAAGCTGTTTCATAATCTCCCGGGCTTTTTCTTTGAACTCTCTCCGCGGGGTTTTCGGTACGGCTGCGGCTTTTACATCGCCGAGCCGGCGACGATGGCAAATATCAGGCAGTTTGTGCTGACAAACAATCCTTTCTTTGAAAAAGCAAAAGAAGCATTCGACCGTCAAAAAATCTTTAATCTTGACGGAGATTGTTATAAAAAGACCCGCTTTCCCGATCAATCCGAGGAACTTCGTAAATGGCTGGACTTGAAAGATATCTGCTTTATCTGCGACAACATAGATTTCGATTTACTATACAGCGAAGAGCTATCCAAAAAAGTTGCCGATGATTTAAAAATACTTACGCCCGAATACCGATTTTTGCTGCTTGCGTCAATCAGCGGGACAGTTGAATAACATACCATTATTTTGCCCATAACATTTGAAAATGTATAACTACAAAGCGCCGCACCAATGGTGCGGCGCTTACTTTGCTCTATAAATTTTATTGAATATCAACTGCCGGGATGTCCATAATGCATCTGTTTTTCATGGAATCATCGGCGCGGAAAACGGCCAGGTGCCCGTAGACTGAATCGGCGATGCTGGTGCAAGACAAAGACGGTTTACCGCCCTGCACATATTGAACAAAATCCTCGACAAGACGCTGATCGCCGCCTCCGTGACCACCGTTGACGCCAGAGGTATCTCCGTTAATGTTCAAATCCACGATCTCTTCCGAATATTCGCATCCAGGACGCGGATCGATCATGCGTACGACAAATCGGGATTCATCGGCGACGCCGGTGATCTCCCCCTTTGTGCCTACGATATGGATGGTACGCTGCGGTTTTGCTGCGCCTCCGAGCATATTGTGCGATGCGGTCACTCCGTTTTGAAAACGGATGTTGACTGTTTGATGGTCTACTGTCTCATTGTCGCATTTATAAACACAGCGGCCGTAGATACTGTCGGTCTTGAGCGTCGCTTCTTTATCTGCAAGCGTGGGATTTTTGAGGTGTTCAAGGTTGTCCCAGACATAGAAAGACCAACGGTCGGGATGATCAAGGTAATTCTTTCGGGCTGAGTAAAGACATTTGGATTCCACTTCCGGCGGGCAGTCGACAAGACAGCGGGTTCCGGCTCCGGCGGGAGCTTTTTCGGGCTTGAATTGAAAGTTGGAACCGAAACTGGATACTGCGGCGGGTACGATTCCGCTCATCATCCACATGATCATATCAATGTCGTGGCAGCATTTTGCCAGCAGCATGGAATTGTGTCCAGCCTGAGCGGTATTTCGCCATTTGCCGCGGATATAGCCCACCGCAATATGGTGGTAAGAGACATTCTCCGTCGTCTCTATAGCAACGATTTCACCGATATCACCGGCGGCAACGCGCTTTTTCACTTCAACATAAAACGGGGCATAACGCATGACATGGCAGATCATCACGCGGCGTTTATTTTCTCGCGCGGCCCGAACCAACTCCCACATCTCTTTCTCATTGATTGCGAAGGGTTTTTCGAGCAGTATATGATAACCCGCTCTTAACAGCGGAATTGAGGTGGCGACATGCTGTTGATCCATCGTGCCGTTGATTACGGCATCCGCAAAACGAGGTACCGTCGCAAGAGCCTCCGCTGATCCAAAGAGCGATTCATTTGAGAGATTGTAGAGTTTTTGAATCTGCGCCCGGCGAAGGGGATTCGGATCCGCGACGCCGACGATTTTTAATTTATCCGGGTTGTTCTGGGCAAAAAACGCGTAAGTGAGCGACCGATGACCGCCTCCGACGATGACAGCGTTAAGCGGTTGCCCAAGTACGGATTCATGAAACATCAGGGTGTTACCTTCCTTTTCTCACGAGCAGAACAGTATTGCTCCGCCGCTTATTATTTCCTGCCTATTATACAAATAAAGTGGAAAAACCGCAATACGAAGTTACTGTAAATATTTTAAAATAAGTGTTGACAATCTTTTTTTCATGTGCTATGATAACCGCAATTGAACAGCCGCGAAACCGTTGAGCGAGAGAAGTAGCCGCTGTTGCCGAAACTCAGAGAGTCGTTGGTTGGTGCGAAACGACATGAGGCACACAGGTGAATGGCCTCGCGAGGGCAGCCCGAAATGTTAAAGTAGGCGCTGACGCGAATGCAGCGTTATTGCAAGGATATGTGATTGCATATCAAAGAGGCGGACATTGTTATCAATGTCAAATTGGGTGGCACCGCAGAAGCATGGCTTTTGTCCCATAGTACGGGACAGAGGTCTTTTTTATTGTTTGAATTCGATTTCCTCCCGTACTGAAAATGACAATCACAGGCAGTTCAAAAAATTTTAGGAGGAAACCGAAATGTCAAAAATGGACACACCCAACAAAATTTATTTGAGCGAAAATGAGATGCCGAAGGCATGGTACAATCTGCGCGCCGACATGAAGATCCAGCATGCACCACTGCTCAACCCCGCAACCCTCGAACCCATCAACGACCCCGCGCAGCTTGCGCCGATCTTCTGCACGGAACTCGCCAAACAGGAACTCAACACCAAAGACCGTTTCATCGAGATGCCCGAAGAGATTTACGAATATTACAAGCTCTATCGTCCGTCTCCGTTAATTCGTGCGTACAATCTCGAAAAAGAACTCGGTACCCCGGCGAAAATCTATTACAAATTCGAAGGCAACAACACCTCCGGCAGCCACAAGTTGAACTCGGCAGCCGCACAGGTATACTATGCAAAAGCACAGGGTGTCAAATCTTTGACGACAGAGACCGGTGCCGGACAATGGGGCACTGCGCTCTCGATGGCCTGCGCATATTTCAAAATGCCGCTGACCGTCTTCATGGTCAAGTGCAGCAGTGAGCAAAAACCGTTCCGCAAGGCGGTTATGGAAACCTACGGCGCGACGGTCATCCCCAGCCCGAGCAATACCACCGAAGTCGGCAAAAAGATGCTTGCTGCCGATCCGAATACCACGGGTACTCTCGGCATGGCCATTTCCGAAGCCATCGAAAAAGCGGTCACAAGCGATAATGCGCGCTATACCCTCGGCTCTGTGCTCGATCAGGTGCTTCTGCATCAATCCATCATCGGCCTCGAGACCAAGATTGCGCTCGAGAAATACGACATCCAGCCGGACGTCTTGATCGGCTGCGCAGGCGGCGGCTCCAACCTCGGCGGTTTCATGGCACCGTTCGCGGGCGAAAAGATTCAAAAAGGCGCGAAGTATAAGATCATCGCGGTTGAACCCGCTTCCTGCCCCTCGATGACTCGCGGCAAGTTCGCCTATGATTTCTGCGATACCGGAAAGACCACCCCGCTCGCCAAAATGTACACCCTCGGAAGCGGCTTTGTCCCCTCCTCCATCCATGCGGGCGGTCTGCGTTATCACGGCATGTCCCCGATCGTCAGCCAGCTTTATCACGACCGGATCATCGACGAGGCGCGTGCCGTCGCCCAGACCAAGGTCTTTGAAGCGGCTACGCTGTTCGCCAAAGTCGAGACGATCCTGCCCGCGCCGGAATCTTCCCATGCCATCCGCGTCGCCATTGACGAGGCGCTCGAATGTAAAAAGACCGGCGAGGCCAAGACAATCGTGTTCAACCTTACCGGTACCGGTTATTTCGATCTGAATGCCTACAGCGAATATCGCAGCGGTAGAATGGTCGACTATGTTCCGACCGATGCAGAACTCCAACAGGGCTTTGATTCATTGCCCAATGTCGGTTCTCTATAAAAAAGCATAAATAATTGATAAAAATCCCGCGATCAATTTGACCGCGGGATTTTCGTTATCAGTATGACACGCGCTTTAGAACGGGCGAATGGTATGGGTGCAGGTGAAGGTCTTCCCTGCCTCCATGCGGATAATACCTTCTTTTTTGGTCAATTCGCCGTTATGATAAATCGAATCGCCGATGCCATACCACGGCTCGATGCAAATATAACCGCCATTGGGTCTCGTCCAAATGCCGAGCATCGGATAGTCCGGGAAAAAGACCTCGACACCCTTTTTACTCTTTTTGCCGATCAATGTGTTTTTCCTGGATTTATGGTCGGACAGGAAAATCGCATCGGTTGTAAAGAGATTATAGTTCAGGTTCAAAGTGTCTGTGTCGGTCATAACCGGTGTGACTTCGCCTGTGAACAACTGCTTATCAACCATGCGTCTGCCCACATTTTCTTTTTTCTCAAAAACGATCTGATAGTCGGTGAAATCTTCGCCGGGCATGAGCGGGCAGCGATACCCCTCGTGCGCGCCGATGGAAAAATACATCTCATCTTTTCCGGTGTTCTTGACGTCATTTTTGACCGAGAGGGTGTCGCCATTCAGCTCATAGATGATGTCAAGTTGAAAATGGAACGGATAGTTTTTTAAAGTTTCCTCATTGTCGCAAAGGGTGAAAGTGATTTTTGTATCACTCTCTTTTTTTACGGTGAACTCCATATCACGAGCAAAACCGTGAATATCCAGCGTATAGGTCTTACCGCGATAGGTGTACTCATTGTTTTTCAAACGGCCCACGATCGGGAAGAGAATGATCGCACGGTTGGCCCACGGACCGGAACCGTCGTAGAGATATTCGGTGCCGTCGGCGGTTTTAATCGATTGAAGTTCTGCGCCCAGCGAAGCAATTTCAACTGTTAAAAATTTGTTTTTCAATGAGTAATTCATGTCATAACGCCCCTTTCGCGAGAATTATATCTTTTGCTGTGAAACCTGTCAAGCGCTATTGACCCGAATGAGGTTAACGGGTAAAATAAAGATACTACTTTTCGGGAAGGACAATTATTATCATGGGCATTACAAAAGTATACGATTTGACGATCAATTACCTCAAGAATCCGCTCGGACTGGACGAGACCCCGAGATTTTCTTATAAACTCGCCGCCGACTTACGCGGCGCAGTACAAAAGACCTGCCGTATTCGGGTGGCATTCGATGCCTTGCTGCTGCAAAAAGGCATCGGCGACCTCTGGGACAGCGGTGAAATCAACACTGATGATACCGTGCATATCGCATATCAAGGCAAAAAGCTGCCGCCGGTGCACCGTTGTTTTTGGAATGTAACTGTCAAAGGCGAAAACGGCAAAGTCGTCACGAGCGAACCCGCGTTTTTTGTGACCGGAAAACTCGATTCGGCTTGGAATGCCAACTGGATCACCGCTGACTTTATTGGCAAAGGTGCGCTTGCAGCAGACCGTGAAGCATCAGCCTTAAAAGCCCCTTATCTGCGCCATGAATTCAAACTTGTAAAACCTGTCAAAGAGGCGTTTTTATTGATTTGCGGGCTCGGTTATTTCGAGGCGCATTTGAACGGCAAAAAGGTCGGTAACGACGTGCTGACCACACCGTTTACTCGCTTCGACGAGACCGTGATGTACAGCACCTACGACGTAAAAGACATACTCTCGAAAGAGAACGCCATCGGCGTGATTTTGGGCAACGGCTGGTACAACTGTTTTGCCGAAGACCCTTGGAACACCAAGCAAGCCACCTGGCGGCATTTTTCGAAAATGATTGCGGAACTGCACGTCACTTATGAGGATGGCACAAGCGATTTGATTTGCTCCCGCGCCGACTGGAAATCGAGCGACGGTCCGATCTTTTTTAACGGCATCCGCAACGGCGAACACTATGACGCGCGTAAAGAACTCGGTGACTGGACGGTTGCCGGATATGATGATGCCGCATGGCAGCCGGCAAAAATGATTCGCGGACCCGGCGGCGCGCTTATCGGAATGAATCTTCAGCCGATTCAGATCCACCACGAATTCCCCGCCGCTAAACTCTGGAAGACCGAGACTGGTTGGGTGTTCGACATCGGGCAAAATCAGGCCGGTGTGGCGCGCTTTAAACTGCGCGGAGCTGCCGGAACCGAGATCACGACGAAATATTCTGATGTGTTAAAAGACGGTTCTCTTGATATGATTCCTATCTCCGGATTTATCAAAAGCCACGGCTTCCAGACCGATAAATACATCAAAAAGAGCGACGATGAAGAAGTTTGGCAGCCGATTTTCGTCTATCACGGTTTCCAGTATGTCGAGGTCTCGGGCATCGATTACGAGCCCAAACTCGACGATGTGGTCGGTCTGACAATGTACACTTCGTTCGATGTGTCGGGGCATTTCGACTGCTCCGACGAACTGCTCAACCGCGTGCAGCACCTTTGCTGGTGGTCGACGGTCTCAAACTGCGAATCCATCCCGACCGACTGCCCGCACCGCGAGAAAAACGGTTGGACGGGTGACGGCGCGGCTTCCTCCGAACAGATTTTGATCAATTTCGGCGCGCAGGCGTTTTATTCCAAGTGGCTTGACGACATGCGCACCTCTCAGCGGCCTGCGGGGCAAATTCCTTGCGTGGTGCCGTCCACCGGATGGGGCTATAACAGCATGAACGGCCCCGATTGGTCGATGGGTCTGACCGATATCCCGTGGACAATTTACGCCTACAACAACGACCGCAACATCCTCGAAAAGAACTACGAAGCCATCAAGAAACACTGCTCGTATATGGAGAGCATGAGCGACGATTACACCGTCCATTACGGGCTCGGAGACTGGTGCGCGCCGTTCGAAGGACCCGCAATCTCGGTCAACATGGCCTCGTTCAAATGCCCGACCGCCGTTTCGGACACCGGGTGCTTCTACGATGCCGCTTTAAAACTCTCCAAGATGGCGAAACTGCTCGACAAGCCGGAAGACGAAAAATATTACACCGAATTGGCTGCAAGGATAAAAACGGCCTTTCGCAAGAAGTTTTACGATGAGACGACGCATACGGTTGCCGGCGACTGCCAGACCTCAACCGCCGAGATGCTTTTCCAAGAAATTGCCGAACCCGAAGAGCGCCCGGTTTTACTCGCCAAACTGGTCGAACAAATTCACCGCGACAACGACCACGTCGATTTCGGCCTGCTCGGCTGCAAATATGTGATGCACACGCTCGGCGCGATGGGCGAAGGCAACCTCGGTTTCAAGATGCTGGCGCAGCGCACCTTCCCCGGCTGTCAGCAATGGATCGACCTCGGCGCGACCACGCTTTGGGAGTGCTGGAACGGCGGCGGTTCGCATAACCACCACATGTTCAGCGACCTCTCGGCGTTTATGTATAAATACGTCGGCGGCATCTCGCCCGACGAAAAAAAACCGGGATTCAGGCACACGATTCTGCGCCCCGCCATCGACTGCGGCTTGGAATTTGCAAACGCCGAACACGAGAGCATGTACGGCAAGGTCGCTTGCCGCTGGACCAACAAAGACGGCAAGCAGACACTTGATATCAATGTTCCGGTTTGCTGCGAAGCTACGCTGTATCTGCCCGCCGCCTATGCCGGAAAGTTGGCCGAGTATGGCAAGCCGATTAGCTTTACGGCGAAAGCGAGCGGCTCGGAATATGCCGTCACCCTGCTGAGCGGTCAATATCATCTGACAGCCGAAAAGAAGTAAAAAACATGGATCAATTTCTCGATCTGAATGAGAATATCCCTGCGCTGCGGGACAAAGCCTCTCGTCTGCCTTTGCAGCCGGGCGTATATTTGATGAAGAATTCAACCAAGAATATCATCTATATCGGCAAAGCGAAGGTCTTGAAAAACCGCGTCAATCAATATTTTCACTGTTTCGGGAACCTGACTCCCAAGACGATCAAACTGGTCTCCAATATCGATGATTTCGATTATATCGTAACCTCAAGTGAATTTGAGGCGCTGCTGCTCGAATTGAATTTGATCAAGCAATACCGCCCGAAGTATAACATCCTGCTCAAGGACGACAAAGGCGTCAGTTTTATCAAGATCACCCCTCCGCCCTGGTCCAAAATATTAGCCGTCCACCGGCAGGAGGACGACGGAAGCGAATACATCGGGCCGTTTCCGTCGAGTTACACCGTGCATCTGATGGTCGATCAGGCGATTGCGATTTTCGGGCTGCCGACCTGCAACCGGGTGTTCGGCGAAAAAGATACCGGAAGACCTTGCCTGAACTACTTTATCAAGCAGTGTTACGGACCGTGCAAGCGCGGAAACAACTCCCCGGAACGTCATGCCGAATTGATCGGCGAAGTAAAAAAGTTTTTCCGAGACGGCGACCGGGAGATCGTAAAGAACCTGACCGAACAAATGGAACAGGCGGCGGAGTCGCTCGATTTTGAAAAAGCCGCAACCCTGCGCGATCGGTTGAATGCGATTGAAAACATTCGCAAGACCCAGAGCGTAATCGACACAACCACCGCCGAGGCAGATGTGTTCGGGCTCACGCGCGGGAACTCCCAGTGCTGTTTTGCCGTCCTCTCAATTCGTAAAAGCCGGATTGCGGACAAAGAAAACTTTTTTATCGACGACACCGCTTCGGAGAATGCGCAGGCTTCACAGCTGCGCGCGGACTTTTTGCTCGGCTATTACGCCAACAAACAGGAGATTCCAAAAAAGATCTTTATTGATGGCGACTGTGAGGACAAAGGGTTATTGGAAGAATTGTTATCCCAAAAGCGCGGTTCCAAGGTTTCAATCACCCTTCCGCAAAAGGGCGAGGGCGTCCGATTAATTCAAATGGCGGCTAATAATGCCTTTGAACAGCTGACGCAGGTTACCGGAAAACAGCGTGAGAGCGGGATGCTGAGTGAGCTTTCGAAGTTAGTCGGTATCGAGAAATTGAACAATATCGAGTCCTACGATATATCTAACACCTCAGGCGCGGACAATATCGCGGGCATGGTGGTGTTTATCGACGGCAAACCGCAAAAATCCCACTACCGACAGTTTATTATCAGGGGATTTACAGGTCAGGATGATTACGGTTCTTTAAGAGAAGCCGTGAAGCGCAGATATACACGGTTTGTCAACCACACTTCAAACGACGCCGCTTTTTCAGCAAGACCTGACTTGATACTTGCGGATGGTGGTCAGGGGCAAGTCAGCGCGGTGAAAGACGCGCTTGCAGAGTTGGAACTAACCGATATTCCGGTGCTTGGCATGGTTAAGGACAGCCGCCACACTACCCGCGCTTTGGTGGACGAACACGGGAATGAGATCGAGATCAAATCGGCACGCGGCGCGTTTACACTGGTCAGTACAATTCAGGAAGAAGTTCACCGTTATGTGATCACCTGCCACCGCAACCGCCGTTCCCGCCGCACCACCGCTTCGGTGCTCGCTAACATTCCGGGCATCGGCGACAAGCGTATTACGGCGCTGATGGAAGCGTTCAAAACCATCGAATCCATCGCAAAAGCGAGCGTGGAAGAACTAGCCGCCGTGAAAGGCATGAGCAAGCAGGCAGCGGAGCGTACCAAACGGTTTTTTGAGGAGGAATATTGATGAGGGACTTAAAACAGATCAAACACTACGTTTTAGATATGGACGGCACAATTTATTTGGGCGACAAGCTATTTGACTTTACGCCCGCGTTTTTAAACAAAGTAAAAGAGACCGGGCGAGACTTTGTCTTTTTTACAAACAACTCTTCAAAAAACGCGACTGCATACATCGAAAAACTGCTTCGAATGGGTATCGAAATTACTCAGGAGCAAATGCTGATCTCCAACGAAGTAATCATCGAGCATATTTTAGATAAATATCCGGGAAAAAGCGTCTATGTAATTGGCACGGAACTGTTGAAAAACGACTTTATCAATACGGGAATTAAACTTACCGAGGAAGCGGACCTGGTCGTTTTGGGATTCGATATCGAACTTGTTTATCACAAACTCGTGGTCGGGTGCGATCTGATCCGTGCCGGAAAACCTTTTTTGGCGGTCAATCCAGATTTTAACTGCCCGGTTGAAAACGGTTTTATCCCCGACTGCGGCTCGATTGCGCGTTTGATAACCGCTTCTACGGGTGTTGCTCCGGAATTTTTCGGTAAGCCGTCGCAACATGCGCTTGACTATATGCTGCGCCGCATCGGATGCATGCCGGAGGAACTTGCGGTAATCGGCGACCGACTTTATACCGATATTGCAATCGCCGAAGGCACTGAGGTCACCTCCATTCTTGTCCTCTCGGGGGAGACGAAAGAAGAGGATTTAAAAACTTCTGAATTCAAACCGGATATCATTGTGCGCGATCTGGATGAGCTCTCAATGTATTTGTAAGACTTGACGAAAGCCCAAATTGTGTTATAATATTACATTGCCGGAAGGCAGACTATTTAAAAATTGCGCACTCATCCCCTGCGAAAGGAAGGCACAAAATGGCGAGGACGTTTTTTACTTCAGAATCGGTTACAGAAGGGCATCCCGATAAAATTTGTGATAAAATTTCCGACGCGGTGCTCGATGCGATTATCGCGCTCGATCCCGGAGCACGGGTTGCCTGCGAGACCTGCTGCACCACGGGTGTATTATTTATAATGGGTGAAATTTCCACCGATTGTTACGCAGACATTCCTAAAATCGCCCGTGAGACCGTCGTTGAGATCGGTTATGATCGCGCTAAATACGGCTTTGACGGCACTACCTGCGCGGTACTGAGCACCATCGACGAGCAGAGTCCTGACATTGCACTCGGCGTCAGCCGCGGCGTTGAAATCGGCGCAGGTGATCAGGGTATGATGTTCGGTTTTGCCTGTGACGAGACCGAAGAACTGATGCCGCTTTCGATTATGCTCTCTCACAAGCTTGCAAAACGGCTGGCTTTTGTTCGTAAAAACGGCATTATGCCATTTCTCAGACCGGACGGTAAGACCCAGGTTACAGTCGAATTTGAAAACGGAAAACCCATCCGCATCGACACCGTAGTCGTTTCTTCTCAGCATGCCGAAGAAATTTCGCTGGAACAGCTGCGCGCAGAAATTATTCGCGACGTGATCAAGGAGACTATTCCGGCGAATTTGTTGGATGATAAAACAAAATTTTTAATCAATCCTACCGGTCGGTTCGTCATTGGCGGCCCGCACGGCGACAGCGGTCTGACCGGCAGAAAACTGATTGTCGACACTTACGGCGGTTATGCCCGTCACGGCGGTGGCTCCTTCTCCGGCAAAGATCCCACTAAGGTTGACCGCTCTGCCGCATACGCCACCCGTTGGGCGGCTAAAAACGTCGTTGCAGCCGGCCTTGCCAAACGCTGCGAAATTCAAATTGCTTATGCCATCGGTGTTGCAAATCCCGTTTCGATTGATGTTGAATGCTTCGGTACGGGTAAATACAACGATGAAGTAATTGCAAAAGCCGTTGAAAGCGTATTCGATTTCCGACCTGCTGCTATTATTGAGCAGCTTGATCTGCGTAAACCAATCTATAAACAGCTGGCATCTTACGGTCATTTCGGAAGAACCGATCTCAATGTCCGCTGGGAGCGCACCGACCGCGTCGAAGAACTTCTTGCCGCTGTAAAAAAATAATATGAAAGCCATTATCCAACGTGTCAGCTGCGCCAACGTAATCATTGAAGGCAAGACCGCCGCCGAAATCGGTTTCGGTCTGCTTGTGTTATTAGGCGTTTCTGTCGGCGATACTCCTTCCGACGCCGATTTTTTGGCTAAGAAAATCGCTTTAATGAGAATTTTTTGTGACAGCGAAGAAAAAATGAATTTATCTGTACAGGATGTAAGCGGCTCAGTCATCGCCGTTTCCAACTTTACGCTATATGCAGATGCTTCACACGGGAACCGCCCGTCGTTCATCGCAGCAGCGCGGCCCGAAATTGCCGAACCGCTGTATGAGCGGTTTGTTCTTAAACTACTCGAAAACGGCGTAAAAAATGTACAGACCGGCGTTTTCGGCGCCGACATGAAGGTCTGCATCGAAAACGACGGCCCCGTGACAATTATACTGGAATCTTAACACTCGTCTTTGTTTTGATTGTCGTTTTGTTTTGGCTTTTTAAATGTGTTGGTCCCCTGCGAACTTGTGTTATTTTGCGTCGTCTGTTTGGATTTAGTCTTTTTTGACGGCATTGTTATCACCTCGCGCGTATTATATCCCTGTAGAAAGGAAATATTATGGGATTTCTAAATAATCAATTTCTTTTAAATACAAATCGTTCTCAGGAACTTTATCGCTGCTTTGCGTCAGCAATGCCGATATTTGATTTTCATTGCCATATTGAAGCCAAAGAACTGGCGGAAAATAAGCCGTATGAAAATATCACTCGTCTCTGGCTCGGCGGAGATCACTATAAATGGCGTGCGATGCGCATTAACGGCGTGGATGAGGATTTGATCACCGGCAAGGCGGATGACTTTACAAAGTTTCAGGCCTGGGCTGACACGATTCAGCATGCGATTGGCAATCCGCTTTACCACTGGACACATTTGGAACTCGCGAGATATTTTGATATTGACTATCCGCTGACAGTTTCGAATTGCGAGTATGTCTATCGCGAATGCAGCGAACGGCTGCAAACGCCCGATATGCTGCCGCAAAACATCGTCAGCCGCTCGAATGTCGTAGCCATCTGCACCACCGATGACCCCGCAGACGATCTGCGTTATCACGCTGTACTTGCTAAGTCTGATTTTGACACCAAAGTACTTCCGACCTTCCGCCCTGACCGGGCAGCACAGATCGACAAGCCCGGTTTTAGGGACTATATCGAAAAACTCTCAGCTATTTCGGGTGTAAAAATTAACAACTTTACAGGCCTTTGCGACGCTCTTTCGAAGAGAGCCGACTTTTTTGAAGCAAACAGTTGCAAATCAAGCGATATTTCCCTGGAAATCCCCGATTTTAACCCAATCGGCGCGGATACGGCCATCCAAATCGTTCTTTCCGGCGGTGAATTGACGGCTGAACAGGCAATGAATTTCCGTTCCGGATTGTATTTATTCCTTGGGGAGTTATATCACAAAAAGAACTGGGTAATGCAGCTGCATATCGGCGCACTGCGAAGCGCGAGCACTGCCCTGCTCTCCCGGATCGGACCGAACACCGGATTCGACGCGGTGGACGACTATTCCTATATCCGACCTCTTGCGGCTTATTTAAATACGCTCCAAAACGCCGGACATCTTCCGAAGACGATTCTCTATAACCTCAACGGCAAGGACACACAGGCTCTAGCAGCTCTCGCGGCGACTTTTTGCGGAGACGGCATTCCGGGTAAAGTACAATACGGTGCGGCGTGGTGGTTCTTGGATACGCTCGAAGGCAACCGTGAACAATTGAAAAAGCTCTCGGGATTATATCTGCTGCCGCGCTTTATCGGTATGCTGACCGATTCGCGTTCCCTGCTCTCCTATACGCGTCATGAATATTTCCGTCGGATTTTATGCGGAATGCTCGGCGAGCAGATGGAAAACGGTCTAATTCCGAACGACCTTAAATATATCGGAAAGATCATACAAGATATCTCTTTCAACAACGCATATTCGTTCTTTGGGCTTGCATAGACGAATTAACCGTAAATCGAAAGGCGGCAGATATTGATTATGAATCAAAAAGCCAAACAGGTCGTTGCAATCACCGTGATCGCCATTGCCGCGGTTTTGGCGATTGTGGGTTATATCGTACTGCCCGAGACGCTGGTGATGCAGGTGACCGCTACCGGTACCCCGGGGACCACTATGCCGAAACTGCTAGGGCTTGCGATACCGACCTTGATCAGCATCGGAGCTGCGCTGTATTTTCTGCTCAATAAAAAATTCGAGAGCAATAAGAGCTTATGGGTCTCATTGATCGGAATTCTTGCGTTCATCTTAACATACGCTTTTAATATCAAACTTTAGTATTGACTGACAGGGCTTTCGGAGGGAACAAAACGGGACGAAAACTATTTTGTCAAATATCGCCGTTTACATATCGGCTCTCGGTTTTTCGCTGTAAAGCTGAAAGACATTTCAAGAATGCCTTTTTACAGATGAACTTTGCCCATGAAAGATCAGATTCTCTTTTGCCGGTTTCGATTTATAAACATAATTCGTTGATTCGGCGGCGGCTGGGCAATGTCGAGATGCAACTGCAGGAGAACAAAGCGGTCAATTTATCCCTTGCCGCGCCAAAACTGAACGGGATTTTGATCAAACCCGGGCAGACCTTCTCTTTTTGGCATCTGGTCGGAAACGCCTCGGCAAAGCGCGGATTCAAAGAGGGATTGACGATTACCACCGGCCATCCTACTAAAGGGATCGGAGGCGGGATGTGCCAATTGACCAATTTGATTCACTGGATGGTTTTGCACACCGATCTGACCGTCACCGAACTGCACCACCATGACCGGTACGATTTATTTCCCGATTTTAACCGACAGGTGCCGTTCGGTACCGGAACTTCGATTCTGTATAACTACCTTGATTATCATTTAAAAAACGAGACCGATCTTACTTATCAGCTGGTGATCTCTGTGAATGAGGAATATCTGTGCGGCGAAATCAGGGCCGACAAATGTCAGCCGTTTTCTTATCACATCAAGAGTCAAAACGAATTCTTTTCCAAAGAGCCGGACGGTGTTTATCGCAACGGCGAGGTGCTGCGGGTCAAAGTTGATCCCGTGACCGGAAATCACATTGAATCACAGCTTTTACGGAAAAACCATGCAAAAGTGGCTTATGACACCGCAAATTTAGAAATCAAAGAACTTGCAAAACGAGATTAATCGAGTACGAGAATTCCGTAAGGTGCGAGCGTGAGTTGAGCACCTGCGGATTTTATTTTTGCTGTTGATTTGCCGTTTACAGATAACTGTCCGATGGTTTTAGTGATACCCAAATTGGAATTTAAGGTGAGTTGCTGCTTTTCGGAAGAAAAATTGATTGCAATATAAATGCTGCTGCCGTTATAGGTCTTTTTCAAAATGGCGACCGAATTAATGGGGCTTTGCAAAATCTCGACTGTTCCACGGGCGATTTCCGGGCATTCGGCGCGCAGTTTCATGGCGGCTTTATAATAGTTCAGAATTGAATTTTTATCTTTCTCCTGATCTTTGACAGAGGGGAACGAGTATTTAACCGAAGTCGCTCCGGGCGGGGGCTTTGTCGTCTTGTCTTCGGTCGTCCAAAGCATACCTATGCGCTTATTCGGATCATTGCCCGTCCCTTTCATACCGATCTCATCACCGTAATAGACGAAAGTGCCTCCCGGCAGGATGGAGAGCAGACCCGCGGCGAATTTAATTTTGGTCTCATCCGTCCCTAAAAAGCCCGCGCTTCGAGCCAGATCATGATTATCGAGAAACGGTGAGATGATTACATCGCCGAGCGAATTTTGCAATGTCGTCAGCGCATCACAATAAATCGAAGCCGCTTTTTCGGGCTTTGAAGAATTGACCGCAGCCGCGAGATAGCCGTCGGTATTTGCCGTCGGAAAACAAAACAGCGAATCGACGCCGCTTCTGTAATAAGTTTGAATGGTGGTGAGCACGCTCCAAACCTCACCGACGACAAAACTGCCGGGCTTGACGGTCTTGGCTTCGGTATTGAGCCAACCGAGAAAATCGACGCTCTTTTGCTGATCGTCGGTATAATAGCTCGTGCAGGCGTCCAGCCGGAAGCCGTCCGCGCCCATGTCGTTGAGCCAAAAATCCATGATCTTTTCAATCTCGGCACGGACTTCCCCGCTTTCAAGATTCAAGTCAGGCATACCGGACTGGAAACGACCTTCATAATACAACATATCGCTCAATTCATGGTAACCGACGGAGGGTTTATCGCTCCAGTTATACCAGCCGTGATAAGGCGAATTGACGTCTTTTGCGGCGATAAACCATTGATTTTCACTCGAGGTGTGATTGACCGGCAGATCGATGATCACCCGGATGCCGCGCTTATGCGCCTGTTCGACCAGCGTTTGAAAATCGGCATTGGTGCCGTATTGGCTGTCAATGGTGTAATAATCGGCGACATCGTATTTATGATAGGATGGCGACTGCATGATCGGCATCAGCCAGATGCCGTTAAAGCTCATGTCTGCGATGTAGTCGAGTTTTTCGGTCACACCGTTCAAGTCGCCGATGCCGTCGCCGTTTGAGTCATAAAACGAATAGACGAAAATCTCATACCAATTGCGGTAATCGTCGTCAGGAGCACTGACCGGTTTTGCAGAACAGCCGGACAAGGATAGCAAGATCATCATACATACAAGTACTATAGAAATAAGCTTTTTCATCATAATCATCGTTCCTCCAATCCGATCTAATGCAAAAAATCCCCGCGGCAATCAGTCGGCGGGGATTTTATCATTCATTTAAATTGCGGTGTCCGTGGATTTTACCCGGGAGCTGCGTTTTTTTTCTGAGGCGGGAATCCGAATGACTTGAGGTGTGCGGGAGGTGTCATGTTCAACCTTAATGCGGCTCTTACCCTCGACGCAGTCCTTTGTCACAATCACTTTGCTGATCGTGTGGTCGGACGGAACTTCGTACATCGGTGTTGCAAGGACATTTTCCACAATGGAACGCAGCCCGCGTGCACCGGTGCGGCGTTCAACCGCTTTATCCGCAATCGCGGCGAGTGCGTCTGTTTCGAATTCGAGCTCGACATTATCCAATTTGAAAAGTTGAATAAACTGTTTGACGATAGCGTTTTTCGGCTCGGTTAAAATTCGGATGAACGAATTGCGGTCAAGCGCTTCAAGCGTAGAGATAACCGGCATACGTCCAACAAGTTCCGGTATCAGGCCATATTTAATCAAATCCTGCGGAATCACTTGAGCCAGCAACGCGTCATAACCCTCGCTTTTTTTATTTAAGATGTTTGCATTAAAGCCCATTGAGGTGCTGTTTACACGGCGTTCGATGATCTTTTCGATGCCGTCAAACGCTCCGCCGCAGATGAACAGTATATTGGTTGTGTCGATTTGGATAAACTCCTGCTGCGGGTGTTTTCTGCCGCCGGTCGGGGGTACATTCGAGACGGTGCCTTCGAGAATTTTGAGTAAAGCCTGCTGCACACCCTCACCTGAGACGTCGCGGGTGATTGAAGTGTTCTCGCTCTTTCGGCTGATCTTGTCGATCTCGTCGATATAGATGATACCTTTTTCAGCCAGTTCGACATCGTAATCCGCCGCTTGAATCAAGCGAAGCAAGATGTTCTCTACGTCCTCGCCGACATAACCGGCTTCTGTCAGGGTTGTAGCGTCTGCGATTGCAATCGGGACTTTCAACTTGCGTGCCAGCGTCTGAGCCAAAAAGGTCTTGCCGACGCCGGTCGGTCCGAGCAGCAAAATATTGGACTTTTGCAGTTCAATATCGCTCTCACCGCGCAGGAAGATGCGTTTATAATGGTTATACACCGCGGTCGACAGAGTCTGTTTGGCGCTTTCCTGCCCGATCACATATTCATCGAGATAAGATTTGATCTCCATCGGCTTGGGCAACGGTTCACCGCCGTCGCGGATGGTCGGTTTTTTGGTGCTTTCGTTAATCTCGCCGTTGATGAGATTGTGGCAGAGCGTGATGCATTCATTGCAAATATAAACGCCCGGGCCTGCGATGATTCGATCGACTTCCTGAGTGCTGCGGTTGCAAAACGAACAGCGCGGAAGTTTCGGGTCTTCGAATTTCGGCATGTTCCCTCCGTCCGGCTTATCGTTTAACCATGACCTTGTCGATCAAGCCGTATTCCAACGCCTGTTGTGCCGTCATAAAGTTATCTCTGTCGGTGTCGCGGGCGATAACTTCAATCGGTTTTCCGGTGCGCTCGGCGAGAATTCGATTAATGTTCTCACGGGTGCGCAAAATGTGTTCGGCATGGATTTTGATATCTGAGGCCTGACCCTGTGCGCCGCCTGCCGGCTGATGGATCATGATCTCGCTGTTCGGCAGCGCAAAGCGCTTGCCTTTCGCGCCGGCCGCAAGTAAAAACGCACCCATGCTGGCCGCCATGCCGATGCAGATGGTCGAGACGTCGCATTTGACAAACTGCATGGTATCGTAGATTGCAAAACCCGCGGTGACTGATCCGCCCGGGCTGTTGATATACAATTGAATATCCTTTTCGGGATCTTGTCCCTCAAGATACAGCATTTGCGCCACCACGAGGCCGGCTGTCACTTCGTTAACTTCTTCGCCCAGCATGATGATGCGGTCGTTGAGAAGCCGCGAATAGATGTCGAAACTGCGCTCACCGCGCGAGGTTTGTTCAATGACCATTGGGACCAAACTCATACGAATACCTCCATCGTTCGTTCTCTCTATTTTTAACGTTCCCGCTTTGGGTTATTCCGCCTTTTCCGCTGCAGGTTCTTTCTCCGCAGTTTCTTTTTTGGCCGCGGTCTTCTTTGCCGGGGCTTTTTTGGGCTTTTCTTCGGTTTTCTTCTCTTCGGCGGGTTTCAGAATAGCCGAGTTTTTGACGAATTCATACGCTTTCAACGTCTTCATATCTTCTCGCATATCCTCAGCGGTGACGACCTTTTTCAATTCGTCGACGTTTCGGCCGTATTTTTCAGCTTCTTTGACAAACTCGGCTTCGATCTCTTCGTCGGTGACTTTGATTTTCTCGAGTTCCGCGATCTTTTCAAGTGCAAGCGTGCTCTTGACACGAGATTCACCCTGTTTTCTGAATTGAGCGCGCAGCTCATCGATGCCCATTCCTGTCAGCTGCATATAGTGTTCGAGCGAGATGCCCTGCATACGCATCCGGTATTCAAAATCCTGCATGGCTTTATCTGCGGCGGTATCGTACATGACCTCCGGAATGTTGCCTTTGACCAGTTCGCAAAGCTTTTCGGTAACAGCGATGCCGACAGCTTCGTCGGCTTTATCGTTTTTGGTCTTTTGCAGCCGCTCGCGGACGGATTTTTCGTATTCTGCTACGGTGTTGAATTCGCTGACGTCTTTGACAAATTCATCGTCAAATTCGGGAATTTCCTTCTTTTTAACCTCGTGCAGTTTTGTCTTAAAGACGGCTTTTTTTCCGGCTAGCTGCTCGGCGCCGTATTCGTTCGGGAACTCGACGTTGACATCGAATTCATCGCCAGCGATATGTCCGATAATTTGATCCTCAAAGCCCGGTATAAATGCGCCTGAGCCGATGGTGAGGTCATATTTTTCCGATTTTCCGCCCTCAAACGCTTTGCCGTCGACAAACCCCTCAAAAGCAATCGACGCAATGTGTCCGTTTTCGGCTTTGCCGTCGACGGTCAGCATGCGGGAACCGCGCTCACGCGCTTTATCGATTTCGGCTTTTATTTCATCTTCTGTGACTTCAACCGAGGGTTTTTCAACTTCAATGCCCTTGTATTCGCCGACTTCGACGATCGGTTTCGTCCAGAGCACAGCCTTGAACTCTACGCCTTCTTTGCCGATAGATTCGATATTGAGTTCGGGGCGGGAAACGGCGATCAGCTCTGCTTCGCTGACGGCATCCTCTACCGCTTTAGGATACAGCGCGTTGAAAGCGGTCTCATAAAAAGCGCCCTGTCCGTAATATTGTTCAAGTAATTTTCTCGGTGCTTTGCCTTTGCGAAATCCCGGGATTGCCATCTTGTTGCGGTCCTTGAGATAGGCCTTGTCTGTGGCCTCGGCAAAAGTCTGCGCATCGATTGTAATTGTCAGCTCGTATTTGTTGTTTTCGAGCATGGTTTTGGTCTTCAGCATAGTCGCCCTCCTAAAAGCGGTAAATCTTATTAATTATATCATAACAACCCCTAAAAAACAATAGAAAACGCCAATATTTTACCTCTCCGGAAAAAGCAATTGGACTTTTCGGGTGATTGTGGTAGAATATCATCATCTTGCATCTGGAGGATTAGCCGTGCGCGAGTTTACTATCAATCAAAATGACGCCGGACAGCGGCTCGATAAGTTCATCACGAAAGCGGTTCCGAAACTGCCGTCTTCCCTGCTATATAAATATATCAGGATTAAACGAATCAAAGTCAACGGCAAGCGCGCTGAAGAGATGCAAAAACTCGTCAAAGGCGATTCGGTGCAGCTTTATGTCAACGACGAATTTTTTGAACAAAGCGAATCTCCGCTTGATTTCATGAACACCACCGACGATGTTCGGGTGGTCTATGAAGATGAGAACATTTTAATTGCTGACAAGCCCGCCGGACTTCTTTGTCACAGTGATGAAAGCGAGAGCCGCCATACACTGATCAATAAAATCCTTCTTTATCTAAATCATAAAAAAGAATATATCCCCGAAAATGAAAACAGTTTTACACCGGCACTTTGTAATCGGATTGATCGAAATACTTCCGGCCTTGTGATCGCCGCAAAGAACGCCGATACGCTCCGAATCATGAGCGAGAAGATTAAGGAGCGCGAAGTTAAAAAGTATTATAAATGCGCTGTTTTCGGAAAGTTTAATGCGCTTTCGGGAGAGTTGCGCTCGTATCTGACCAAAGACGGAGATAACAATTTGGTCAGCGTCTCGATTCAGCAGACCCCGGGGGCCGTGAGCGCGGTGAGCAAATATAAGGTGCTGAAGACAACCGGAGAACTTTCATTGCTCGAAGTTGAGCTGGTTACGGGCAGAACCCACCAAATCCGCGCGCAGTTTGCCGATGCCGGTCATCCGCTGCTCGGCGACACCAAATACGGAAACGCCGCCAGAAGCAAACCGTACGGTTACAGCTGGCAGGCGTTATACGCTTATAAAATCAAGTTCGATTTTACAAAAGATTCAGGGGTTCTGCAATATCTAAATCAAAAAACCATTGAACTTCCTCCGTCGGAATTCGAACGCTTATTCTTTTGATTTTTCGCGTCTCCTGATTACAAGCGGTTTCTCGGTCCCTTTGAGAAGTCGCTTGATGTTTTCTTTGTGCATGATCACGACAAGAATGGCAATCAAAGCGGCAGCCGAAGTGAAAAAAATCCAATTCGGGTCGTTTGTAAGTGTTAAAAATACATAGTTTATAATCGGGAGCGCAATCGCCGCTGAGATCGACGAGATGGAGATAATATGAGTAAACGTGAACACCAACAAAAAGATTGCCAGCGCAAGCAAACAGATTGTCGGATTGATCGCGAGCATCATTCCTGTCGCGGCCATAACGCCCTTCCCGCCCTTGAATTTAAACCAAACCGGGAACAGGTGTCCGACCACTGCAAAAATGCCGCCGATATAGCCCGCAAAAAAAACTTCCTTACCTGTAAAATAGGAAAATAGGGCGTTTGCCGCAAGTACTGAAACGACCGCTTTCCCGAGATCCCCGAGCAATGTCAGTACCGCAGCCGGAGCGCCTACACAGCGCAGGACATTGGTCATACCTGCATTTTTACTTCCGACTGTACGGATGTCTTTCTTGATGAACGCTTTGCTGACGGGTACCGCAAAACAGATGCTGCCGAGCAGATAACCGACTAACGCCGAAAGTGCGCCGGCAATAAGATATTTAGCCATTTTCTCACCCCTTTTGTTAAGCCTATTTATTACCGTCCCCGCGTCGCGGATCGTCCCGGTGTCACGGATTATCGCCGCGTTCACGGATGATCATTTTAACTGGTGTTCCTTCCAAACCGAAGGTCGCGCGAATCTGGTTTTCAAGATAACGCTGATAAGAGTAGTGAAACAACTCCGCGTTATTGCAAAAACAGACAAATGTCGGCGGGCGAACCGAGGCCTGGGTCATATAATAGATTTTCAACCGGCGGCCTTTATCCGTAGGCGGCTGGACACGCGCTGTAGCATCGGCAAGCAAATCGTTTAAAACACCTGTCGAGATGCGCATGCTGTTTTGATCATTGACGTATTTGATCAGTTCAAACAACCGGTCCACACGCTGACCGGTCTTGGCCGAGATAAAGACATAAGGTGCATAAGACATAAAGGCAAACGCGACATCGAGGTCTTTACGGAATTTGTCCATCGTATAGGTGTCTTTTTCGATGATATCCCATTTGTTGACCACGATGATGCAGCCCTTGCCCGATTCGTGCGCGAGTCCGGCGACTTTGGTGTCCTGCTCGGTGGCGCCTTCGGTTGCGTCAATCATGATCAAACAGACGTCGGCCCGTTCGACAGCCATCTGACAGCGAAGGACGCTGTATTTTTCGATCTGGTCATAGACGCGGGCCTGTCTGCGCAATCCGGCGGTGTCGATAAAGGTATATTTGCCCTCGCTGTTTTCCACAACAGAATCCAGTGTGTCGCGCGTTGTCCCGGCGGCATCGCTGACAATCGCCCGTTCTTCTCCGGCGAGGCGGTTGAGTAATGAGGATTTGCCTGTATTCGGCTTTCCGATGATCGCAACTTTAATTGAGTCGTCTTCCTGTTGCTCGTCATCCTGCGTTCCTAAATGCTCATAGACAGCGTCCAGCAAATCACCGGTGCCGTGCCCGTGTGTGCCCGAAACCGGATAGAGATCGCCGAGCCCAAGATTATAGAATTCATATAATTCGGTCGGCGCTGCGCCGATATAATCGCACTTACTGACGGCGAGCAGGATCGGTTTTCCGCTGATGCGCAGTTTTGCGGCAACGTCCTTATCGGCGGCAGTAACTCCCGCGGTCAGATCGGTCAGGAAAATAATCAGATCGGCGCGCTCAATGGCAATTTCGGCCTGGGTGCGCATTTGGAAAAACATATCGTCACTGTTGGCCATTTCGATTCCGCCGGTATCAACCAATAAAAACTTTTTGCCGCGCCACTCGCAGTCGGCATAAATACGGTCGCGGGTCACGCCCGGTGTATCCAACACAATTGAGACCCGTTTTCCGACGAGCTTGTTAAACAGTGTGGATTTTCCGACATTCGGGCGACCTACAATCGCCACCGTTTTTTTAGCCATTTTTTCCTCCGATTATGAATTGTCTCACCAACTCCGCGCCGTCATTCTGCACAATTTTTATTTTTATTTTCAGGCGTTTTTCTAAATCTTCAACGCTGATATCATCCAAAAAGACATCAGTCTTATGTTTAAACATGTTTTCACAGAGCAGCAGAGCCGAAAAATCACTCACGTCCCCCGCCCCGTTTGCTACATCTTCTCCGCCGAGTAATCCCGTGACCGTCACATATCCGCCGAACAGATGATTCTTTGCCATCCGCACGGCATGTGTCATTGAACATTTTGCGTTTAAAGCGTTTACCAGCTCAATCATCGTCGGATAAGCGGCCTCGCCGGTTATAATCAAACAACGCTCAGGGTTTGTAATGTTTTGTACATTTTCCAAGGCCTTATAGAACTGATCTTTTAACAACGTCAGCATGCCCACGCCGTTTTCGAGCTGATAATAATCCTCGTAAAACTCGGGCGGCGGAAGCGATCTTTGGGCGATCAGATAAAACTCGTCTGCTGATGCAATGATCCGGCTGCCACGCTCTTTCAAGGATCTTTCAGCGACGATTTCGGTGTAATCCACTACTGCTTGGGCTTCGGTTTTTTTAAACGGCCTGAGCGGATATAAGTCCTCTCGG
>Ga0209099_1000577_pt1 | contig 43140 bp, 35 predicted proteins | sample AD_JPNHW2_MetaG_FD_184430 | JGI IMG/M metagenome (GOLD analysis project Ga0209099, IMG submission 184430) | Active sludge microbial communities of municipal wastewater-treating anaerobic digesters from Japan - AD_JPNHW2_MetaG (SPAdes) (version 2) | ecosystem: Engineered > Bioreactor > Anaerobic...
AGGAGGACTTTGAGATGGAAATCATTCTTAAACAGGACGTACAAAACCTAGGTAACAAGGACGAGATTGTTAAGGTTAAAAACGGTTATGCTCGCAACTATTTAATTCCAAACGGATTAGCAATAACCGCTACTGAATCAGCTAAGAAAATTCTTGCTGAAAACATTAAGCAGCGCGCTCATAAAGAAGCCAAAGTTAAGGCTGATGCAGAAGTTATCGCTAAGAAACTTGAAGGCGTTAAGCTTACCATTGGTGCTAAAACTAGTTCAACCGGTAAGATATTTGGATCGGTTAATACAATCCAAATCGCTGAAGCACTTACACAAAAAGGTTTCGATATCGACCGTAAGATCATTAGCATTCAAGATGATCAGGTAAAAGAGGTTGGTACATACCAAGCTGAAATTAAATTACACCGCGAGGTTAAGGTAAAAATTGAATTTGAGGTTATTGCCGAATAATTCCAGTTTATATACAAAAACAAAGAGAGCCGACTCAATTGAGTCGGCTCTCTTTTATTCTATTAGTTAACTAAAACTATTTAAGATTATTAAACTCATCGGTTGTTACCTCTTTCTCGTCGAGTTTAACTGATTCTTTTACTATTGCTACAGCTTTATCTTCAAGGAGTTTTTCTTGAATTTTGCGCTTTTCACCCTCTTTCTTTAGAACGCTATCAGCATAGTTTACTAAGTACTCATCAGGCATATTTGCCATACCATACGATGCAAACTGGTTGCGAGCAAAGTCCATAGCAAAGCTATGAATTTCCTCTTCGGTAACGGATAGATTGTTCTCCATAGCAACTTTATCTCTAATTAATTGCCATTTCAAATCCTTTTCAAATAGAGGGAACTCTGATTCGATTTGCTCGCGAGAATGTTTCCCCTCATTTACCATTACTAACCAACGTAGAAGAAACTCTTTTGGTAATTCAATTTTAAACTTATCAATAAGTTTATCTTTCACATCAACCAAGAAACGGTAATCGCTTTCGTGAACAAGGTTCTTGCTAATTTCCTCATCCATTTTTGCATTGAACTCTTCCTCTGTAGAAACATTTCCTTCTCCATAAACCTTATTAAAGAATTCCTCATTAAGCTCTGCCTTTTGGAAGGTCATCGTTTCGGTAACAGTTGCCTGGAATAATGGTTCAACATCACCCAATTTATCCTTTGTTGTGTGAAGAAGGGCTGCTCTATCGGTAGTATTTGGGAATGCTTTTGCTGTATTGATAGTTACAACATCGCCAGATTTTAGCCCGATTAACTTTTTCTTTTCTTCTTCATCTGCAACTAAGGCAATTGAAATAGACGCATTCTCAACATAAATACCTCCATCTTTTGGAGTCTCATCAGCATTTAGCTCGTTAAGGGTTGCTTTAACCAAATCGTTCTCGGCTGCAACATCAACTGGTTGGTAACTACCGAACCTACGACGGTAGCTATCAGAATAGATCTCGCGAAGCTTATCATCAACTTTGATAACGTAGTATGGAACCTTATCACGCTTTGAAAGTTTAAGTTCAAACTCAGGAACTAAGCCTAGATCAAATGCAAACTCAAAGCTCTCTTGAGTATCCCAGTCAATTGGATTTTGTCCTTCGCTTGGAATTGGCTCGCCAAGGATATTTAATTTCTGCTCAACTAAATACTTTGATAGTGATTCAGAAATAAGCTTGTTAACCTCATCAACTATAATAGGTTTACGGTACAGCTTGTTAATTAGCGATGAGGGTGCATGACCTGGTCTAAAACCTTTAATTGCAGCCTTTTTGCGGTAATCTTTTAATGTATCTTCTACCTTCTGATCGTAGTCGGCCTTTTCGATCTTAACTTTGAGCACTGCATTCAGCGCATCAATTTCTTCCTTTAAAATATTCATCTAGTTAAATATTAATTACTGAATCAACTTCAATGTTAATGTAAATTGAACACCTCATAAACAAAGGCTTATATCTGATTGAATTTCAGTTTTATAATCCTTTTTAAGGCTGACAAAGGTAGAAAAAGCAGATTGAAGAAACAAATAGATTATAAATGATTTTAAGCAGGTTTAGTTATTAAGTAAGGAATTATCAATTAGTTTGTGAATCAGCTATTAAGCGTTATTTAAAGCTAATTAGGTTTTTCATACTCCATTTTAGCGTTTATTCTTGAAAGCGCTTGGCTCAACTTCTCCTCTGGTACAATAACGTTATAATCGCCCCAATAGGTCTCATCGAAGCTGAATTTTGAGTCAACAAAAATGGTGTTGGTTTTAACAACCTCATCCCTACTAAATTTTTGAACATTCAAAGTATCAATCTGACTGGTTGCCAACTCGAGAAATGCATGAAAATTGTCAGAAAAAATATGATACCTTTTCTTATAGTTAATGGTTAAATCACCTCGAATATGGTTTATGTAGTATTTACCATTAATACAATTGTAGCTAACAGAATAGCATATCTTTTCAGGGGTTACCCGATATTTCCTACTCTTTTTAAGCACAAAAAGGTAATCGGTATCCTTCACATACTTGGGGTTAATCTCAAATTCGGCATTTATTAACGCATAACTCTCAATATCGATGTAAAGAGTTCCCTTATAAAGGGGTTCAATTACATTTTCCTTTTGCTCAAAAGTTATGGCATATGCATTACGAGAATTTATCGATACAATATCAACCTTAGTAAAGTTATAGCTATCGATGAACTGAGGATCGATAAAATCGGGTGTGTTTTTGATAAGGTCAAGAGCCAAACAGCTATGCAGGCCCCCCTTTAGCTTAAGTACAATGGTATCTTTCTGATCAACGTTTATCACTTTTCGTGACCTAAACAGCTTTACCTGATCAGACTCTATGCTTTTTATATAAGATGTTTTGTAGATTTTTACCACTGCTTCCGAATAGTTAAGGTACTTTGAACCCTTAAGAACTCCTTCGCGATAAAAGCTAGTAAAATATACGGGTTGTTGGTAGTAATTGATTTGTCGGTTCTGATAAACCTTTTTAATCACCTCTCTAGAATCAACATTTCTGATAATAACCTCCTGAATAGAAATGTAATTTACCTCCATGAGTATTTCGTTTTTCTTAGCAATTAGGAGTTTGATAGGTAATTGCTGGGTTTTATACCCAAGGTGAGATATTACAAGTGAAGAATTGATAAGGGAAGCGGGTAGCTTAAATGTGAAATTTCCATCATAATTAGTTATTGTTCCGAGGTTAACTTCCATCAAACCAACAGTAACAAAAGGGAGAGGATTCTTGGATTGACTATCCAATATCTTTCCCTTGATTGTTAAGAATTTTACTGAATCCGCTTTTGTTGGTGAACTTGTTATTGGGAGTTCGGTTTTGTGATCATCCTTGCAAATTAGGATATGCTTTTCAATTACTTTAAATTTCAATGAACCATCATTTACAATTTCTTTTAAAAAATCATTTAATGACTTGGTGTCAGATGTAATTTTTACTATTCTATCGCTATTAACCAGCTTACTATCATAAATAAAGTAGTAGCCGGTTTGATCTGAAATCTGATTTAACACCTCGTAAACCGATGAGTTTTGATCTTTTAGCTTGATTTTTTGGTCAAGGATTGACTCTTGTCCAAAAGTTAAATTGCTTCCTAACATAAAAACGAAAAGCAAGATTGCCGAATAAATTCGGCTATACCCCGCTTCTGATTGTTTCAAACTATTTTTCTCAGCCACTCTATTTTTCAACAGGTTTAATTATAATGGTTGAATCAGCTTTAACTTCCTGCTCTAAGTTAAAGGATAAACAGAGAAGTTGGGTTATGTATTTTAATGAATTATTGTAGAAAGTAACCGTAAGCTTTTCGTTGCCCAAATCTTGAGTGCTTAGCTGGATATTTGTATGGTAGTTCTTATTAATAACCTTAACGATATTACTCAACGACTCATCCTTAAACTGCATGCGTTGGGTTCTCCACGAGAAATAGTTTGCATTTTCGTTCTTGGCTTTAACCAACTGATGTTCGCTTGTCGAAATTTTCTCACCCGGGAGAACAATCTGGGTTTGTGTTGGATCATCCTTTAGCGTTACTCTAACCTTACCTCTTTCTACTGCAAGCTCAAAAAGATTTCCATTTTCAGATTTTACATTAAAGGCGGTACCAAGAACCTCAATAATAACCTTTTCGGTTTCTATTCTAAATGGTTTCTTTGGGTTTGGAGTAATATCAAAAAATGCTTCCCCTTTTAGGTTAACCTTTCTTTCATCTGAAGCAAATTGCTCAGGGTACGAAAGCGTTGTATTGTTTGCAAGGTAAACAACTGAACCATCGGTAAGAGTTTGTATAAGGGTATTTGACTCGTTACCGGTTTGTAAACTTAAAAGGTTTGTAGTGTTTTTATAGAATGCGTAAAAGGATATACTTACTATGGTGAATAATACAACAATTGTTGCTGCCCACTTTACCCATACAGGAGCCAAACGATGCTCTGCTACATTATTACTTGGGATTAGCTGCTCGGAGTCCAAACGACCATATAAAGCCTGCCAGCCCTTTTCTACATCAACCTCTTTCTTGCTTTGGTAATTACCAATTTGCGCCCACTGTTTCTTCATCTCGTTTATTAAAATTTTATTCTCGGAAAAGATTTCGAGTTGCTTCTCGAACTGAGAAACCTCATCATTGCTCATATCACCTGAAAGGTATCTGGCTATGATTTCAAAATCTTTTGTATTGTTAGTATCTAATTTCATGGCTTTCGAATTTTGCATGAGTGCTAGCAAGCTAGTTCTTCATACTGTTTAAGGTTTTTACGGAAAAGCTGTAATGCTTTACCCATATTTGCCTCTACGGTTTTAACCGATATCGATAGTTTCTCTGCTATCTCGTTATATTTTAACCCCTCAAATCGGCTCAGCTTAAATATTTGGCTACATCTTTCAGGAAGTTCATTCAGAGTTGCCTCAATAATTTCATTTAATTCCTTAACCTCTAACTCATTTGCAACAAATCCTTGATCGGAGCTATTGGTTTCTGTAAAATTCTTTTCGTAGTTTTTAACCACTTTAACGTGCTCAAGATACTTTAAAGAGTTATTTCGGATTGCCCGAAACATATATGATTTTAATGATATCTGGATAACCATTGTTTCTCTGTTCTTCCAATAGTTGTAAAAAAATTCTTGAACAATCTCTTCTGCCAAATCCATGTCCTTTAAAAACTTATTTGCATAATGGCAGAGCGGTGAATAGTATGATTTGAAAAGCTTTTCAAACTCCTCTAAATCATTCTCCTTTATTCTTTTTTGTTTTACAAATCCTACCAGTTGCATTGCTCTTATCAATTAATTCACCTATAAAAGTATTAAAAATATAATCTGCAAAAAAACTATCCTGTTAATTTAAACCCTAATTTTTTAGACCTTTAAAAGAAACCCCACTCTCAACTCTGTGTCCAATTCCCGTGGGGTTTCATAATCACCTAACAATTTTTTATTCTTTTATAGTACCTGATTAACAGGATAGTTAGTTTTTGAATACAATTTTAAATTATTGTTTCTTGAATCTCTTATTGAATTTATTAATAGCGTTTTGTATTGATTCATCAGGAACAATGGTGTTGTAATCGCCCCAGTAGTTTTCATCGAAATAATCCTGTACTTTATCGGCAAGTACTACATATTGTTTGAATGATTCTTTTATTGCAATTTTCTCAACATTCTCGGTTTTTCTTTCGGTAACAGCCATTTCGGACATTACGGTATAGTTAGTTCTGAAGATTCTGCGTTTCCAATTGCAGGAGAATTTAACCTCATTACGAACATAGTTCAAGTAATATTTCCCATCTTGCTCTTTATAGGTTACAAAGTAGCTTGTGCTTATTGGAACAAATCGTAAACCCATAGGTTTCTTCTTAACAAAGTACTGTGCTGCTTTATCTTCATCTTTTAAATCAAGATTGAATTCAGCCATTGTAATTGCAAGGTTATCCTTTGCTATATATATCTTACCATAGTAAAGTGGGTAATCTAAGTTCATAACAGGAGAAAAGCCGATTTCGTAGTTAAGTTTTCCGTCAATGTTAACAACGTTAAGTAACTCGTAGGTGTAGTAGTCCAAATTTTCTCTTGATAGTAAAACATCTGGATTTTTAACGATATCAAGCATTAAGGAGATATTGGGGCCACCTACAAGTTTTACAACCAATGTATCTGACTTCTTAACATTTCCACCCTTTCTTCCCTTAAGTACCTTTACTCTATCAGAATCAAAATTGAAAGTATAGGGAGCCTTGTAAATATCGATAATAGCCTCGGAAATTGAAACATAATCTTTACGTTGTTTAATCGCCTCCCGATAGAAACCGGTAAGAAGATTTGGAGTACTGCTATAGTTTTCTTCAATTTTTTCAATGGCACCTAATACAATACTTCTTGGATCTCCTGGTTTTACAACAAGCTCTTTAAGTTCTACAGAAAAAGGTTCGAGTAGATATACTTGATCTGTACTTGAGTTTTCGATTATTTTGAATTTCTTATTTTGGTAACCCAAATGAGAAACTTCAAACTCGGTTGCAGATAGAGATTTTTGAATTTTTATAGTAAACTCCCCATCTGAATTTGTTACAGTTCCAATGTTCGTTCCTGGAACAGAAATACTAGCAAAAACAACTTTTTGCTTTGTCTTAGCATCTTTTACAGTACCACTAACGGAATAATAGTTTCCGTTATTTTGAGCAAATACATTACCAAATCCTAGTATTAGTAAGGTAATAACGCTCAAAGCCATCATTCGTTTCATAAAAGTTTTCATAATTTTTGTATTTAAAATGTTAAACCTAATTTCACTGTTCACATATATGACCGTAATCGTGAAATGAACCCTATCCTCAATTCATTTTTTTTATTCTTCTTTAGAAAAAGTTGAAGTAGATTAGCCTTAACTGTAAGTATTAATCAATACAATTAGCTAAATTTGTTCCAAAGAAAGATTATCAAACAAAATCAATTTTACCTCGATGAGAATCTACTTAATCGGATTCATGGCTAGTGGAAAATCAACCATTGGTCAAAAACTGGCACAAACACTAAATTACGAGTTCGTTGATCTTGACGATTATATTGAGCAGAAATATCAAAAATCGATTAAGCAAATTTTTGAGCAACAAGGAGAGGATCACTTTAGAATTATTGAAAATGAAGCATTACGTGAAGTAAGCTCAATAGATGGCAATATTGTAATAGCCGCAGGTGGTGGAACGTCATGCTTTTACAACAGCATTGATTTCATGAACAAATCCGGAGTAACTGTTTATATAAAGTTAGAGGTTGCTGAACTTGTTGCTCGACTTATTGAATCAAAAACCGATAGGCCTTTACTTTGGGGTAAAACAGAACAGGAACTAAATGAATATATTCTAAGAATGCTTGATGAAAGAAGGAAATACTACGAAAAAGCAAAAATTACTATAAATGCAACTAATGTAGATATTGCCGATATTGCGAATACTATAAATGCCGCGATTATTTAAACAATCAAATTTTACGATCATTTTAAAAACTTAATAAAATCCCACATATGGCTAACCTTGAAACTAACTACCTTGGTTTAAAACTAAAAAATCCACTAATTGCAGGAAGCTGTGGTTTAACCAATTCTATTCCCAATATTAAAAAATTTGAAGAAAGCGGAGTCGGTGCTGTTGTAATCAAATCTTTATTCGAGGAACAAATTCATATTGAAACCGAGAATTACATTAAGGATGAGCATGGAAGCGTAAAGGCCTTCAACTCCACTCCACAAACCCTCATTGGTAAAAGGGTTTATGATTATGACGAAGCATACTCTTACATTTATGATTATGCTAAAAATAATACACTGGATAAGTACTTAAGTTTTATTTCCGAGGCAAAAAAAAATGTTAAAATTCCAATTATTGCAAGTATTAACTGCGTATCCAACTACGACTGGCAATCATTTGCAAAAAGGATTCAGGATTCAGGAGTTGATGCTCTGGAATTAAATATCTATATACTTCCTTCGGATCCAAGGCGAAACGAAAGCGACAATGAAAAGATTTACTTTGAGATAATTAAAGAGGTTAAGCGATTTGTCTCCATACCAATTTCCATTAAAATAGGTTACTATTTTACGGCTCTCGCTCAATCAATTCAGAAATTATCTGAAAGTGGGATTGATGGGCTTGTTTTGTTTAACCGTCCATATAATACAGATATTGATATTGAGAAAATCAGCATCTCATCTGGAAATATTTATAGTTCTGACTTTGAGTATAACCAAACTCTCCGATGGGTATCAATACTATCAGGAAATACTAGATGTAACATATCCGCATCAACAGGTATACATAGCTACGAAACCGTTATAAAAATGCTCCTCGCTGGCGCAACTACGGTTCAAATGGCCTCCGTTTTTTACAAACACGGATTCCATGTTGCAGAAGATTTTATTACCCGTATTAATGATTGGATGAGAAGACATAATTTTAATAGTATTGATGAGTTTCGAGGGAAATTAAGCAAAACTAACCTTGAGAATCCAGCGGCAATTGAAAGGGTTCAATTCATGAAACTATACTCAGGAATTGAATAAAAGCAAAATGAAATGATTATTTCTGACCGCCATCAAATAAATGGCGGTTTTTTCATTCTTAAAATTGCTTTAGATTTGCAAATCAATTCAGAAATCAAAGACTTGAGGTACTTTCTTCATATAGGGTATAATGGGTACAACTACCGTGGTTGGCAACGACAGCATAGAGTGTTGAGCATTCAGGAGGTTCTCGAGACAAATCTTAGCAAACTACTTAAAACGAAAATAACCTGTTTGGGCTGCGGAAGAACCGATGCGCAGGTTCATGCTAATCAGTACTTTTTTCACATGGATGTTGAAAAGGAATGGAGCTTCGACCTAAAGTTTCGGTTAAACAAAATGCTTGCGGAAGATATTGCACTTTTCGATATTATACCGGTTGACGGATATCCTCACGCTCAATTTTCAGTTTTGACAAGAACTTACGATTACTTTATCCATACATACAAAGATCCCTTCCTTTATTATCTAAGCGCATACTACCCTTTAGAAAAGATTGATCTGAAAAAAATGAGTGCTGCAACAAAATTGCTAGTTGGCATTAACGATTTTAGCTCTTTCTGTAAAAGTCCTGATAAAAACCCAAGCAATTTCTGTGAAATTTCCTCGGCAAAATTATTTTCGAACAAAACTGGTGACAAAATTCGATTTCAAATCACTTCGAATCGGTTTTTAAAAGCAATGGTTAGAATTATTGTGAACAAATTAGTTGAGGTTGGTACTGGTGAAATTACAATCGAAGAATTTGAAAGTTTTCTTAAGCTAAAAGCCACTCCTAAAACGATTATTCCTGCATATCCACAAGGGCTTTACCTCTCAAAAGTTACATATCCATTTCTTGATATTCCTTCAAGAAATGAATTCTCTGCTAGCTTTCAAAATAGTATTGAAAACGCATGGCAAACTGTTTAAGTTTAAAGTGGTTATAAAAAAAGCACTTGCAAACGCAAGTGCTTGATGAATATTCAAGGAGCGTATTTACAAATGGGTTCCAACATAGACTTTCGAATCTTTTAGCGACACCAACTTCCCTATATAGGTGAATTTTCTAATTTTATTTCCCGAAACTGTCGCTTTTGCATTACCAAAAGATGAAACATCAATAAAAATTTCATTAGCGCTTTCGGGTGTTGTTACCGTTAAATGAATTGAGAAGGAGCCATGTGATTCATCTTTAGTAATTTTCCAGTTAGATATTTTACCTTTTAGAGTTATTCCTCCCACTCCATTAGGCCCTAATCCGGAATCGCTACCTATTTGAATTGTGGAACTTGTAGTATCAACCATCAAAAAATTTAATGTATTATTCACAATGTACTGATTTCCATATTCATTCTGAACCTTACGAGCTTCTAATACAAACATCTTGCTTTCAAGCACTTGGCTCATTGTAGCAAATTGTTGTTTTTCTTTGGCTGCTCCAGCATTTACTGTATCCTTGGTTTCTTCTTGAGCAAATAAAATACTTGCAGAAAGAAACAGTATGGTAATTAAGGTAAGTTTTTTCATCGGGTTATTAGTATTGGTTTTTTTTGATGAAACAATTTCTGTGCCAACCGAATCAGTTTTAGGTGGACACTATTCAATATTGTATTGAATTCAAAATCATTTAAAGTTACACCAACCACATGATAACTAGATTAAACCTTGAAGTTTACTTTTAATCCAATCAATAGTATAAATTTGGAACGATTTCAAACCCATGTATCTATGAAAAAACTTATTATGATTTTAGTTCTGCCTGTATTCTTATTTTCTGCATGTAAGCAGAAAGAATCATCAAACCCATTACTTAGGGAATACAATACTCCGTATAATGTTCCCCCATTCGATAAAATTGATACAAGCCATTACATCCCAGCTATCAAAATGGGTATTGAAGAGCAACAAAAAGAAATTGACGCCATCGTTAACAATGTCGAATCCCCAACTTTTGAAAACACCATATTAGCATATGATCAGTCGGGGAAACTGCTTAACAGAGTAAGATCGGCTTTTAGTATTGTAAATGGAGCGAATACAAACCCTACCCTCCAAGAAATAAATAGAAAAATAGCTCCTCTAACCACTAAACACCGCGATAACATTTCTCTTAACGAAAAGTTATTCCAAAGAATAAAGACTGTTTATGAGAAACGCGAAAACAGTAACCTTGATGCAGATCAAAAAAGGGTTGTAGAAAAGTATTATGAGGACTTTGTTTTAAGTGGTGCAAATTTAAGCAATGCAGATAAAGAGAAACTACGTGAGCTTAACCAAAAACTTTCTGCACTTTCCATTAAGTTTAACGAGAATCTTCTTGCTGAAACTAATTCAAACTTTAAACTAGCAATCGATAAAAAAGAAGATCTCGATGGTCTTCCTCAAAATATTATTGACGCTGCCGCAGAAGAGGCAAAAAACGATAATCTTACCGGGAAATGGGTTTTTACCTTACAAAAACCCAGCATGATTCCTTTCCTTCAGTATGCTAAGAATCGAAGTCTACGCGAAAAACTTTACCGTGGTTATTTTATGCGAGGTAACAATAATGATAAATTTGACAACAAAGAAATAATAATAAAAATAGTCAACCTTAGGGCTGAACGCTCTAAAATTCTAGGTTTTAAAACATTTGCAGAATATTCCATTAGCAAGAATATGGCAAAGACCCCCGAAAAGGTTTATGAATTTTTAGAGGATATTTTTACTCCAGCACAAAATGTTGCAAAGAAGGATTGTGCTGAAATGCAAAAGATAATCGAAAAAGAAGGGGGAAAATTTAAACTTGAATCGTGGGATTGGTGGTATTACGCTGAAAAACTTCGGAAAGAAAAATACGACCTCGATGAAACTGAGCTAAAACCTTACTTTGGAATAAGCAATGTTCGGGATGGAATGTTTTATGTAGCCAATAAACTTTACGGATTGACCTTTACAAGGCAAACAGATATTCCCGTTTACCAATCTGATGTAGAAACCTATGTTGTAAATGAAGCTGATGGTAAATATGCTGGTATTTTATATTTAGATTTCTATACCCGTGCGGGCAAAAGGCCTGGAGCTTGGTGTGGTACAATTAGAGATCAGGAGTATAAGGACGGAAAACGAATCCCTCCAATTGTTTCAATAGTTTGCAACTTCCCGAAACCAGTTGGGAACGACCCAGCACTTCTTACTTGGGATGATGTAAACACAATGTTTCATGAGTTTGGGCATGGTCTTCATAACTTCTCAATTGATGGTAAATACGATAGAACTGCTGGAAGTTTACCAAGAGATATGGTTGAACTTCCTTCCCAAATAATGGAAAACTGGGCTGAGGTGCCAGAAGTAATAAAATACTACGGGAAACATTACAAAACAGGTGAAGTAATTCCAGATGAACTGCTTGCAAAACTACAGAACAGCTTGAAATTTAACCAAGGATTTGAAACTGTTGAATATATTGCTGCATCAATTCTTGATTTGGATTGGCATAGTTTCACCGAACCTCAAAAGGTAGATGTTTTAGAATTTGAGAAAATGTCGATGGATAAACTAAAACTAATGAAGGAAATACTTCCTCGCTATCGCACAACTTATTTTAATCATATTATTGGAAGTGGTTACGCAGCAGGTTACTATGTTTACCTATGGGCAGCCGTTCTCGATTCCGATGCTTTCCAAGCATTTGTTGACTCTGGCGATATTTTCAATAAGGAGATTGCATCAAAGTTTAGAAAGTATATCCTTACCGAAGGTGGAAATGACGAGGGAATGATACAGTACAAAAAATTTAGAGGACAAGATCCTTCAATTGAGCCGTTATTACGAAAACGAGGATTAAAATAAATTGAAAATATAAAGGGTGCCTAGAAAGCACCCTTTTTTATTTGTTAAGCCCAAACTTCAAGTTGAACGTCGACTACCTTTTCTAAATCACGCTTATAGTAATATGATCCTATAAAGAAAAGCAAAGCTGAAAGAACTAAGAAAACCGGTAGAATTGAAAGTGCTGTCCCAATATCTGTTTTATCGGATAGGATACCTATTACCAATGGACCTGCAGATGCTCCAAGCAAATTTTGAGTAATCACTGCTATAGCGTAGGATGTTGCTCTTAACCCTGGGTGAACTAAATCTTGAGTTACAGCACCAGCAGCAGGAAGAAACATTGTAACTGTAATGCCTAGCATTAACAACGATATATACTGTAAAGTTCCATCTAAAACAACGAATGCAAGGAATGCAAATATTGCAGCCAACATTGTAGTAATTGCAGGAAGAACCATCCTAGCATTCTCTCGCTTTTTCCTCCATTTATCAGAAATATAACCACCTAGGGGTGCTCCAATAATTGCTAATAACATAACCAATGAAGCCTTTGCTCCTGCTTTTTGAAGAGGAATGTTATCTAAGCGGCTAAAATAGCTGGGAAGCCAAGAAAGTAAAGATGTTGTAACAAAAATTATCCCTGTCATCCCAAAATACGTCAGCAACAACGATGGTTTTGATGTGAATTCCCTTATAATATCTTTAAATGACATCTTAACCTGTTCATTTTTACCTTCAGTGTCAATTCCTGCGCCATTGCTAGCTATAGAATGATCAACTACTGAACTGCTTTTAACAAGACCAATTGTTTTATAGTCCTTAATAAAGTAAAATAGAATTGCTACAATTAACCCGGGTAAGGCAACTATTCCAAAAGCGCTACGCCAACCCCATTTAGCAGCAATAAATCCACCCAAAGCAACTCCAATTGCACTTCCAAGCGGAATTGAAGCATTCCAAATGCCCATCATCCATGAGCGCTTTTCTTTTGGGTACAAACCCGAAATCATGGCAGTTCCCCCTGGAGCATAACCGGATTCTCCAACACCAATAAATGTTCTTGTAAGGAAAAGTTGTGGAAAAGTCCTTGTAAAGGATGCGGCTGCAGTTGCAAGACTCCAAAGTGCAGCCATTGTACCAATTGTTCGTCTCCTACTCCATCTATCCACAAGAATTGAGGCGGGGATTGTTAGAATAACAATAGACCAGTAAACCGCAGAAATTAAAGCGCCGAGTTGAGTATCTGTAAGGTTTAAGTCTACTTTAATAAAAGGGAAGAGCGATGTGACAATCATCCTATCGATGTAGTCAAACATGTATAAAAGAAAAAGTAGAGTAAAGATGTAGTTGGTATAGCTCCTTGAGAATAAATAACCACGTTGACCTGATTTGCTATCCATTTTTTCAAAAATTTATAAAGAAGAACCGCTGAGCAATAGTACTATACTTGATTTGCTAGGGATTTGATTTCTTCCATTTTTTGCACCGCCAAGTTATAAAATTATTATCTAACACTTCTTTTTATATAAATTATTTACACATAATCCTCTATTACAAAGCTTTATACTTGTTAATATATATAGAAATTGATTATCTAAAACACACTTCTTTTGTCAATATCTTTCAACTTTAATATAGTAGTCTAAATTTATATTATCCATTTTCGTAAGTTTACATTATAATTTTGAAAAAAATGACTCCGACAAATCTCTTCGATGATTTACATGAATACTGCATATCTAACGCAAATGAAACTTTAGTTAAAAAGTACTCACGCTATTTTAAGGAGGGATATGATGCCTATGGATTATCGCACGAACTGATGATCAAAAAGGTAGATGAACTTATTAACGAAAAAAAGGTTGATTTTAGTACTGTAATAAAAACCAGCCATTTGCTTATTCCTTCAGATAAGTACGAAGAGGTTAGCTTTGCAATAATTCTTTTTAAAGAGTTCAAGAAACAGTTTACCCCCGAATCATTTATTGAAATTGAAAAGTGGTTTAATATAGGAATTAGAAACTGGGCTCATGCCGATGTGATTTGCAGCGAATTGATTTCAGTTTTTCTCGAGAAGAAGATAGTACAATACACATCAATGTCTGGGTGGAGAACCTCAAAAAATAAATTTCAAAGAAGAGCTGTGCCTGTTGCGCTAATTAAAATGTTGAAGTATACAAATGACTATCAACCCTTTTTCAATTTTATTGAACCATTGATGATGGATGAAGAGCGAGAAGTCCATCAAGGACTTGGTTGGTTTTTAAGGGAAGCTTGGAAAAAAAGCCCTGAATCTACAGAAATGTTTCTAATGCAATGGAAGGATGCCGCACCCCGGCTTATTTTCCAATACGCAACAGAGAAAATGAAACCTGAACAAAAACAACACTTTAAACGATCGAAGGGGAGTAAGGAGTAATAGTAAAGTCAATAACATGAACGTAACTATCAGGAGAACAGCGATTGAAGATCTTGAGGCAGTTTATATTTTAATCTGCGACCTTGAGGATCATCATATGGATGGTGATGCGTTTAGTGAAGTTTTTATTAAAAATCTTTCTGATCCTAATATATTCTATTTTGTAGCCGAAATTAATAATAGAATAGTAGGCTTTTTAAGCCTTCATGTTCAGTATATTCTTCATCATTCAAAGCCCACTTGTGAAATTCAAGAGCTAAACATTGTTACTGAGCTTAGAGGCAGCGGGATTGGAGGAATGCTTATTGAAGAAGCAGAAAAGATTGCTAGAAAACTGAATCTAGAAGAAATTGAACTAACTACTAAAATACATCGTAACAAAGCACATAATTTCTACCGTAAGTACGCCTTTGAACACACCCATAATAAATTTGTAAAAAAACTCTAAACATGGTTGTTCGTTTTTTTGATATCTGATTATCAAATGTTTATTGATTAAAAATATTCTTTGACTTCTTCTAACTTCTTTAACTTCATCTTCTCATTTCTCTTTATGCTTAACAGCATGATTGTCTTATTTATCACTCAAAATTGGACTCGCATATACATCATTTTTTAACTTTGCACTCCGAAAATCCTAAAAGACTAGTTATGGCAGAAAACAAAAAGGATGCTAAGCTATTCGCTGAGTTTCCCCCGGTTACAACCGAGCAGTGGGAATCGGTAATACGCGAAGATCTGAAAGGCGCCGATTATGAAAAAAAGTTGGTTTGGAAAACCATGGAGGGTATCAATGTAAAGCCCTATTATCGCGCCGAAGACCTAAAAAATATCAATTTCACAAAAACTCATCCAGGTGAATTCCCTTATGTTCGTGGGAATAAGGAAAATGGGAATGGGTGGCTCATTCGTCAGGATTTTGACGTATGCAGCGATAAACCTACTGAAGCGAATACAAAAGCTTTGGAACTTCTTACAAAAGGGGCCGATTCTCTAGGCTTCAGACTTTGTAAGGATTGCGAACCATCATTTGATGGTATAAGCAGGCTTCTTAACGGAATTGATCTTAGCAAAGTTGAGATAAACTTTGTTGGAGGCGGAATTACACGTAAAGCATTGCCATTCATTGTTAAAAAGATGAACGATAGCAAAGCTGAAAAAAAGAAGATAAAAGGATCAATCGATTATAGCCCGCTTTCTGCACTATCAATACACGGCAAGTTCTGCTGTAACGCTGAAACATCATTCGACAGAATGAAAGAGGTAATCGAAACCGTTCGCGAATACCCAGAATTTAGGGTAATTGGTGTAAACGGCTATATTTTCCAGAATAGCGGTGCAACCTTAGTTCAAGAGCTTGCTTTCTCTCTAGCAATGGCAAATGATTACATCGCTGCACTTAACGATCGCGGAATTGCTATCGATGAGATAGCAAAGCGTATGAAGTTCAACTTTGCAGTTGGAGCAAACTACTTCATGGAAATAGCAAAGTTCCGTGCAGCACGTTTACTTTGGGCTAAAATTGTAGAAGCATATCAACCAAAATCTTTGGATTCATCGAAGATGTGCATCCACGCGGAGACCAGCATTTGGAACAAAACCGTTTACGATGCTTACGTAAACATGCTACGTACCACTACCGAGGGAATGAGCGCTGTAATTGCTGGCGTCGACTCGTTGAATATTCTTCCATTCGACACTACTTACCAAAGTGCAACTTCATTCTCAGAACGTATTGCTCGCAATCAGCAGCTAATTCTAAAAGAGGAATCTTACTTCGGTAAAATTGCTGATCCAGCAGCAGGCAGCTACTACATCGAAAGTTTAACCGACTCTATTACCGACCAAGCATGGAAACTTTTCCTAAAGGTTGAGGAAATGGGTGGATATCAGGCTGCATTTATCAAAGGCTTTATCCAAGAGCAGATTAAAGAGGTTGCTCGCAAACGCGATATGAACATCACTTCTCGGCGTGATACTGTTCTTGGAACAAATCAGTATCCAAACTTTACCGAATATGCAGATATAAAAGTGGTAAAAGAAAGCGCTGTTAAACGTAAAATAGCAGAGAAAAATGCTGAAATGATTGCTGAACCACTTGTACCCTACCGTGGTGCTCAAGCAATTGAAGAACTACGCTACAGAACCGATGCTAGCGGTAAACGTCCAAAGGTATTTATGCTAACCCTTGGCGGCTTAGCAATGCGTCGTGCACGTGCTCAGTTCAGCTCTAATTTCTTTGCTGTGGCAGGTTTTGAGGTTATCGACAACATCGGTTTCAAAACCATTGATGAAGGTATAAAAGCAGCTCTTGACGCAAAATCTGATATAGTTGTAATTTGCAGTTCAGATGAGGAATACGCTACTCTTGCTCCTGAAGCATTTGAGAAGCTAGGAAACAAGGCAATATACGTTGTTGCTGGGGAACCTGCTTGCAAAGCAGAATTAGAGGCTAAAGGAATTAAAAATTTCATCAGCACTAAGAGTAATGTTCTAGATACACTATTAGAATATCAGAAACTTTTGAAAATATAAGAAACTAGACAACAGACATCAGATATCAGACATCAGACAAAAGATAAGTTGTATGCATAACTTTAAGGAGTTGAAAATATGGCAAAAAGCAAAGGTTCTTGTGAAGGACATTTATGTTCTTTCTGAGGTTTTGCCAAATGCTGAGAAATTTTCTTTCACTTCTCAACTCCAAAGGGCTGCAATTTCAATACCAAGTAATATTGCTGAAGGTTCAGGCAGGGGAACTAATAAAGAATTTTGTCGTTTTCTCGACATCGCAATTTCTTCCTCTTATGAACTTGAAAGTTTACTTTTGATCGGGATTGATTTAAACTATTTCACTGATGAGAAGGTATCTACCTTACTTGAAACTCTTCATGAACTTCAAAAGATGATGATTGGTTTTCAAGCAAAATTAAAATCTGACGTCTAGCGTCTGAAATCTAGAATCTAAACTTAAAGACAATGAGAAAAGACTTTTCAAAAATAAATATCAAGGAAGTAAAAGGCAGCAATAAGAAGCTGAAAGCAGAATCGAACTGGACAACCCCAGAGTTGATTGCCGTTAAGCCAGTTTATACTGCCGAAGACCTTGAGAACATGGAGCACCTTAACTATGCAGCGGGTATTCCTCCTTTCCTGCGTGGTCCTTACAGCACCATGTATGTGATGAAACCCTGGACTGTTCGCCAGTACGCTGGCTTCTCAACCGCTGAGGAATCAAACGCATTCTACCGCCGCAACCTTGCTGCTGGACAAAAAGGTCTATCGGTAGCATTCGACCTAGCAACCCACCGTGGTTACGACTCAGATCATGAACGCGTAGTAGGGGATGTTGGTAAGGCTGGTGTTGCTATCGACAGCATTGAGGATATGAAAATCCTGTTTGCAGGAATTCCTCTCGATAAGATGTCGGTTTCAATGACCATGAACGGTGCAGTTCTACCAATTATGGCATTTTACATTGTAGCTGCTCTTGAGCAAGGAGCAACCCTTGAACAACTAAGCGGTACAATTCAGAATGATATTCTAAAAGAGTTCATGGTGCGTAACACGTACATCTATCCACCAGAATTTTCAATGCGAATCATTGCTGATATTTTCCAGTATACCGCTAAAAACATGCCTAAGTTCAACAGCATATCAATCTCAGGCTACCATATGCAGGAAGCCGGAGCAACTGCTGATATTGAGTTGGCATACACCTTAGCCGATGGATTGGAATATCTACGTACGGGTGTAAGATCAGGACTTGATATTGATGCTTTTGCACCACGCCTATCGTTCTTCTGGGCTGTTGGCATGAACCATTTCATGGAGATTGCCAAAATGCGTGCAGCACGTTTACTTTGGGCTAAATTGGTTAAACAGTTCAGCCCAAAGAATCCAAAATCAATGGCATTACGTACCCACTGCCAAACCTCAGGTTGGAGTTTAACCGAGCAAGATCCTTTTAATAATGTGGCTCGTACATGTATTGAGGCTATGGCTGCAGCACTTGGTCATACCCAGAGTTTGCATACTAATGCTTTGGATGAGGCTATTGCACTTCCAACCGATTTCTCAGCTCGTATTGCTCGTAACACCCAAATATACATACAGGAAGAAACCAACGTATGCCGTTCAGTTGATCCTTGGGCTGGTTCCTACTACATCGAATATCTAACAAATGAGATTGCTCATAAAGCTTGGAAGCTAATTGAAGAGGTAGAGGAACTTGGCGGTATGGCAAAAGCTATTGAGACTGGTATTCCTAAAATGCGTATTGAAGAAGCTTCTGCTCGTAAGCAAGCAAGAATTGACTCTAAAAAGGAAATCATTGTTGGTTTGAATAAGTACAGACTAGAGAAGGAAGATCCAATTGAGATCCTTGATGTTGATAATACTGCCGTTCGCTTATCACAGATTGAGCGTTTGAAGAAATTACGTGCTGAGCGTAATGAAGCCGAAGTACAATTAGCTCTTGCTGCAATCACAAAAGCAGCGCAAACCGGCGAAGGAAACCTCCTCGCATTGGCTGTTGATGCCGCACAAAAACGCGCCACATTAGGTGAAATCTCCGATGCTTGCGAAAAAGTAGCAGGTCGTTACAAAGCAGTTATCCGCTCTATTTCAGGAATCTACTCATCCGAATCTATGGAAGATCAAACATTCAAAAATGCTCGCGCTCTTTGCGAAAAGTTTGCAAAGTTAGAGGGTCGTCAACCACGTATTATGATTGCCAAGATGGGTCAAGATGGTCACGACCGTGGTGCAAAGGTTGTTGCAACCGGCTACGCCGATATCGGATTCGATGTTGATATGGGTCCTCTTTTCCAAACCCCAGCAGAGGCGGCTAAGCAAGCTGTTGAGAACGATGTTCACGTTCTTGGAGTATCGAGCCTTGCAGCAGGTCACAAAACTTTAGTTCCACAGGTAATGGAAGAACTAAAGAAGCTTGGTCGCGATGATATCATGGTAATTGTTGGCGGGGTAATACCTGCTCAAGATTACCAATATCTATACGATCAGGGTGTTGTAGGTATCTTTGGCCCCGGAACATCGGTATCAGATGCTGCTGCTAAAATCCTAGAGATTCTTATTGAAAGACACAATGATTAGAAGTCAGATGTCAAACACAAGATATTAGATTTAAAAATAGAAAGCGGAGGTTATGTTCTCCGCTTTTATTTTTCACTTGCAATTCTCAAATGATTTAATGAAATTGGCAAACAAATAATTTTGATTTGTTAAATAGCCTTAAATAGGTTTAACAAAGCATCAATAGCTTAAAATTTATCGTCATTCAATAAAAATATAAGATTATGAACCAAGAAAAAACATCTACCGCAGGGCAAGTAATGGGAATCATTGGGATTGTGCTCGGAGTTATTTCGCTAATAGTAGCGTTTATCCCCTGTATTGGCGTTGTGGCTTTTATACCAGCTGGTCTTGCCCTTATATTTAGTATAATTTCTATAGTACAAGCCACCCAAGGTTATGGTTCAAAAGGACTTGGGATTGGCGCTCTTATTATATCAGTAGTTGCTATTTTAGTCGCAGCTCTTTGGTTGATGGTACTTAGCAATGGTGCAGCGTTTATCTCGGATAAAATAATTAAGAATCCCGAAAAGTTTGAAAAATTCGGAAAAGAGTTCGAAAAATCCTTCAACGAGGAAATGAAAAAAGAGAATATAGATATGGATGCTGCCTCGGATAGTCTTGAATCAGCATTACGCGACCTAGAAAAGGAAATGGATAAAGTTGATGGTACAATAGACGAGAAAAAAGTTCACGATGCTGCTAGTACTGCTGCCAAAGCAATCAAAAAAGCAACAGAAGGGATAAAGATTAAGGTAGAGGTAAACGTTGACACTACTAATAAAAAATAGCTTATAAACCGTTAGTTAGAGACCAGAGCAATTTCGTTCTGGTCTTTATTTTTTCCTTAAAATGAAATTAGACTCTAGACATCAGGCTATAAACAATTAGTTTTTTGAACAAACAGACCTACCATATAATAAACCTGTGTTTTGTAATACTTGTAATAGGTATTCTTCTTTACTCATTCATTTTTCGAGGAAATAACCATCCAATCCCTGCACTGCTATCCAGATTAACAGGGCTAGTTCCACCAAGCAAGGGATTATCTGCAAGTTTCTCAGAAATAGTAAAAGGGAACTTTGTTTCAGCAACATTACTAAATCCGAATGGGTTAAGGGTGTTTTCTTTTTTTGTAATTCAATTTTTTCTTAGAATCTTAGTCTCTATTTCTATAAAGAATGAATGGTTGAAAATTTCAAAAGTTGCAATTATAGATATTGTTCTAACAATCGCTTTATTCGCTTACTGTTTTGCGCCCTTAATTGCTTATACCTTCAAACTATTCTCCCACCTCTTTTAGAAACGATTCGAAAGTAAAACCTTCAGTGGCCCTAATTCCACGAGGTGTTTTCATTACTCTACTGCATTCACTATAAAAGTCATGCTGATAGTGGAAAATATAATCTCCCTTTAGCGCTTCTTCTAAGAATTCTTCCTTCTCTTTCAATGTGATCAATGGCTCAACATCGTAGCTCATGATGTATGGTAGGGGTAGATGCGCTCTAAAAGGGAAAAGATCTGCAACAAAAACAATTGTTTTACCCATGTAAGAAATCATCGGGATAATTTGTCCGCGGGTATGACCATTAAAAATTCTCAAATAAACTCCTGGAGTTAGCGCTCCTTCCTTTTCAATCAAGCTTAGTCCACCTAAGTCTCTCATTGGCAGTAGATTTTCGGGCAAGAAGGAATCCGCTTCGCGGGAGTTTGAGTTAATTGCCCACTCCCATTGCGCTTTGGAAATATGGTACTTAGCATTTGGAAAGGTTAAAGCATAGGTTCCATCTGAATTTTTCATTACTCCCCCTCCACAGTGATCGTAATGCAGATGGGTGAGAATTACATCGGTTATATCCTCTGGCCGATAACCTCTTGCAGCAAGACCTTCAACCAACCCTTCTCCACCAAAATTGTATACATGGCTAAAAAACTTAGCATCCTGTTTTCGCCCAATGCCATCATCAATAAGAATAACTCGATCTCCCGTATCAATAATCATCGAGCGTAAAGCCAGAGGAATTAAATTGTTTTCGTCAGAAGGGTACACCCTACTCCAAAGCACCTTTGGAACAACGCCAAACATTGCTCCCCCGTCGGCTTTAAAATTCTCAATATTAAATGAATGAAGTTTCATAACTTTGTTTTTCATCAATATTACAAACATCAAAAATATCTATTTGTTTTTAGAAATAACCTCCAGAAACTTTCAAATTATTGCTAACAAAATAGTACATAACCTAAGTTTGGCTTAACTTTGACTTATAATTTTTTTGTATGAGAATTCATTTCATTGCTATTGGCGGTAGCGCCATGCACAATCTCGCAATTGCCCTAAAAGAGAAGGGTTATGATGTTTCTGGTTCAGATGATGAGATTTTTGAACCTTCGCTAAGTCGTTTAAAAAAACATGGTATTTTACCACCAACCATTGGGTGGGACACAAATAGAATCAACAAAAACCTCGATGCCATTGTGCTTGGAATGCACGCCCGCTCAGATAATCCTGAATTGATCAAGTCCAAAGAGTTGGGCTTAAAAATATACTCATACCCAGAATACCTTTATGAGCAAACTAAAGATAAAACCCGAATTGTAATTGGAGGCAGTCATGGTAAAACTACCATCACCTCGATGGTAATGCATGTTCTCAGAAATGCAGGTATCGATTTTGACTATATGGTTGGCGCCCAACTCGAAGGTTTCGAGAATATGGTAAGTCTTAAACAAGATACTAGAATTGCAGTTTTTGAGGGTGACGAGTACCTAACTTCTCCCATCGATCTACGGCCAAAGTTTCATCTATATCAACCTAACATTGCCTTAATCTCTGGCATTGCGTGGGATCATATCAATGCATTTCCTACCTACGAGATTTACAAAAACCAATTCGCCATTTTTATCGAAAAAATTGCTGAGGGCGATGTACTTGTTTACTGCGATGAGGATAGCGAAGTCGCTAGCCTTGCCAAATCAAAGGGGAAGAATATCAAACGTATTCCTTACACCACTCACCCCTACCATTCGACTGATGGAAGCGCATCGTTAATTGTAAATGGTAAAAAAATACCATTGGCCGTTTTTGGAAAGCACAATATGCAGAATATCAGTGGAGCAAAAGCAGTTTGCAATCAGGTTGGAGTAAACGATGATATTTTCTACAAAGCAATATCAACCTTTAAAGGAGCATCCAAACGACTTCAGCTCTTGGCTGAAAACCAAAACACCAAAGTTTTCCTCGATTTTGCTCACTCTCCTTCAAAAGTTGCAGCAACTGTTAAAGCTATGAGCGAGGCTTATCCCGAAAGGAAACTGGTTGCTTGCCTTGAACTACATACATTCAGCAGTTTAAATTCAGAATTTCTGGATCAGTATAAAGGAACAATGGATTTTGCAGACGTTCCCTTGGTTTACTTTAATCCCGAAACAATTGTCCATAAAAAACTTTCGCCCATTAGCCCTATGAATGTTAAGGATAGCTTTGGGTTCGATAAGGTTGAAGTTTTAACTGAATCAAAACTAGTACTAGAAAAACTTAAAAGCCTTGACTGGAAGGATAAAAACCTTCTCATAATGACCTCGGGAAATTTTTCGGGGGTCAACCTACAAGCATTAGCCGATGAGATAATACAAGGATCTAACTAAATACTTTTAGACATGAAACTCGAATCGAAGCGCATAGAGATTATCCCACTTACTCTTCATGAGATGAGAATTTTCATTAAATCACGAAGTGATTACGAGAAACATGCTAACCTTAAGGTTACCGGAGAGGAAGTTCCTGAGTTTTATAAGGAAGAGGTTAAAGAGATGATCAAGCAAGATCCCGAATTTTGGACTAGCAAGAATAAAGAATACCTTTTTCATACCATGTGGCTGATGACTTTAAAAGAGACCCGAACAATTGTTGGTCAATTCTTATTCAACGGTCACCCCAATGAACATGGAGAGGTTGAAATATTTTTTATGGTAGAAAAACCATACCGCAGAAAAGGGATTGCCACCGAAGCGATGCACGAAATACTTAAATGGGGGTGCAAGACAAAACTTTTCAAAAAAGTTTTCATTGAAGCAGATTTGCAGAATAAAGCAGCCATGGCTTCGCTCCGAAAACTAGGCTTTAAACAACAACCTATGGATGAAGAGGAAGAAATTACCCCAACTAAATACTATAAAACAATTTATACCGACGAACCCTGCATGGATGACCTTGAGGTTGATCCAATACATGATCAGGAATAATATTTAAGATACTCCTGATTATAGATCGCTTGTGGTAAAGAAATGAGTTTTGTAGAAAGAGAAAAAAAAAATTCAAAATTTTTGGCAGGTATAAAAATTCAGCTACCTTTGCACCCGCTTAACTGATAAAGGTTAAGCAATTTTTATCAAGGCCCGTTCGTCTAGGGGTTAGGACGTCAGGTTTTCATCCTGGTAACAGGGGTTCGATTCCCCTACGGGCTACAAACTTTTTATAGTTACGACAATGGCAAACCATAAATCATCAGAAAAGAGAAATAGGCAGACTGAAGAAAGAAGACTGCACAACAGGTATTTTGCAAAAACTACCCGTAATGCAATCAAAGAGCTAAGAACAACTAGCGATAAGACTGCCGCTACTGAGTTACTACCTAAAGTTTCTTCAATGCTTGATAAACTTGCTAAAAAGAATATCATTCAGAAGAATAAGGCAGCTAACTTAAAGAGTTCTCTTACAAAGCACGTAAACGCTCTTTAGTAAATAGTTTTGCCTCAAAATATTGAAGCTCCGAATGTTCGGGGCTTTTTTTGTTTGTACCTACCCTATTTGTACTCATGTTGCACAATTTTTTGTAACTTGTTTTATAACAAATCGAAAATTGTTGTATGTCAGAAGAGTATAAAAACCTAACCATTAAAGATTGGGCATTAGAGGATCGTCCTCGCGAAAAGATGATTAAAAAAGGGATTAACAGCCTTAGCGATGCCGAACTGCTTGCAATCCTTATAAAATCAGGAACTAAAAACGAGAATGCTGTAGCCATTGCGCAACGAATACTTTCCTCTGCCAACAACAACCTCAACGAGCTGGGCAAGCTAACGCTCAAAGACTTTATTGCCACTAAAGGAATTGGCGAAGCCAAAGGAATTACCATAATGGCTGCACTTGAACTAGGCCGCAGACGTAAGCAAACCGAAGGGTTAACACGCCCTAGAATTCAATCGAGCCAGGATGTGATTGATATTATGCAAGGACAACTTGCCGATTTACCCCACGAAGAGTTTTGGGTGCTCTACCTAAACCGTGCCAACAAGGTGATTGACCAAACGCGGATAACCCAAGGTGGTGTAACCGGAACAATCTTTGACATTAAGCTAATCATGAAATCTGCATTGGAGAAGCTGGCGGCCTCGATAATTATCTGCCACAACCACCCATCGGGTAATCCAAAGCCAAGTGAGCAGGACATTAGAATTACCCAAAAGCTAAAAGAAGCCGCGCAGATTTTCGAAATTGCCCTACTCGACCATATTATTATAACAGATTCGGAGTGCTACTCGTTTGCCGATAATGGCAACTTATAGAAAATATGATATTGCAAATATTCGTTTTATATTGTAACATAATTTAAAATATTTTACCACTTATTTGCAAAATAAGATTATATATATTTGATAGTAAATTATAAAACATTTAATTTTATTAAATAAAAAACCAGAAACATAAATGCTATGAACAAGTTAATTTTAATACTTATTTCACTTATTCTTTGCTCCTGCGAGAAGGAGAAGAAACCTGAACCTGAATTAAAACTACAAGAAGGCTATATTATTGGATTTGATCCTTGTGCTTTATATCGTAGCTATTTAATAGTGACTAACGATTACAAAGATTCTTTAGTTGCATATTTATGGTATTATAAATATAACGACCTTATTGATATCAATAGAATAGATACTATATACAAGTTTTCAAACAACTTTCGCATTATTAATTCTGACACAATTTATCAATTCCCTGATTATTATTACTATAACTACGAAACCGATTTTTGTTTCCCAGATTCTGTACGTCATAAATATAAAATATTTTTCAACTTTACTTACTTAGCAGAAACTGAAAAATATTTAGATCATCAGTGTAGTTCAATTTCTTTACCTTATATGGATTATCAGTTTAACAAATGCGTAAGAGACAGACAAATTAAGATAAATTTCGCAACCAAATACCCTTTACAAAGTGTAAAACCAAAAAAGTAGAACCTGATTATGAAAAAACTTTTTATTATTACACTGGGTCTTTTATCGCTCTTTCTCTTTACCTCCTTTTTCATTAGAAATGACATTTATTATTATGCATACAACGAAAAAATAGAACTCTATCCTGTTGATAATAAATTAATAGTTAGGTATAAAGACAATAAAAAGCGGAACATTAATAACATCTCACAAAATCAAGCCATAGAAAAGTATATTGTTGATTGGAGAGATGATAGTACATTAGTTATTACCACAAACAATGAATCAGAAAAAAATAATTTGATTGAAATACTAAGAAAAAACACAGAGGTTAAAACTTTCAATAATGTTTATAGAATTAATGGAAGCAATTGTATGATGGAGATTGCTGATGAGTTTGTAGTTCGGTTTAAAGATTATGTAACCAAAGCACAAATAGATTCAATTCACGAACATTATAAAGTAACGGTTATTCGAACAAATAAAATATACCAACTTCTTAAAGTACAATCATACGACAATGCACTTGAAATTGCCAACTGCTATCAAGAAAGTGGACTCACAAAATTTTCACATCCTAATGCTTATTCAAAAGTGGATGTATTACAGAACATCCCTAATGATGAATACTTCAACATGCAATTTTACCTACATAATACAGGCCAGATTTTTAATGATGGGCACTCTGGAACCACAGGTGCTGATATTAAAGCCCCTGAAGCATGGAACATTACAAAAGGGGATAGCAGTATTATTATCGCAGTGTTAGATCAGGGCGTTACAATAAACCATCCCGATTTACCAAATTCAAGGCAGGTTCGTTTGAATGGAAGTAATTTTATTGATGACAATACGCCAAACGATCCATCTCCTGCTAATAGCGATAACCATGGGAATAGCTGTGCAGGAATTATTGCTGCAACACAAAATAATGAACAAGGCATAGCAGGCATTGCACCAAATTGTAAAATAATGCCAATAAAAGTTTTGGGTGGAACTTATGAAGAATTTGCTTTAGCAATACTTTTCGCATATGAAAATGGAGCTGATGTAATATCAAATAGTTGGGGTTATACAGGAATTACTGATAAAAATGCGTACCCAGTTATTGTAGAAGCCCTAAGGGATGCTGTTGTATATGGTAGGAATTGGCTTGGCTGTATTGTTACCTTTGCAGCAAGTAATACAGCTAATCATGATATAAGCGATAATGGAACAATCTCATTTCCTTCAAATGTGTTACTCAGCTCCGTGCTAACAGTTGGTGCATCAGACAGATACGATAAACAGGCGAACTATAGCCCCACAAGCGTTCCAATTAGCCCAAATAATCAGATGATTGATTTAGTTGCACCATCCAATAGATCGATGCCTTGGCAAAATATTGCAGGAGAAACATATGAAGTATGGTCAATTGACATACCTGATATTACAGGATATAATCGATGGAGTGTACCCTTGCATCCTCCAGAAAGATGGGAAGAGCTCCCAAATTGGGGTATGAATTACTCTTCTTATACTGGTCGCTTCGGGGGAACTTCTGCTGCATGTCCTCAGGTTGCAGCTGTTGCAGCACTAGTTCTGTCGTTAAACCCTAAACTTACTCACGGGGAGGTATACGATATTTTAACCCGTACTGCCGATAAGGTGGGTGGTTATACATACACCAATGGTAGGAGCAACGAGTTAGGTTATGGAAGGTTAAACGCATACAGATCAGTTTCTCAGGCAATTACAATTACTGGTTCAGATATACTCTGCTCAGCAACTTCTCCGTATAAACTTGGAAATCTTGATATTTTACCTGCCGATTGGAATGTAACATGGTCAGTTACCCCTTCCAATATTGTTTCATTAAGCCAAACCAACAACTATATAAATCTAACACCTATTGGAAAAGGAAAAGTTACAATTACTGCTAATCTGCTAACCCAGTACCCCTCAGATGCCAGAACAATTACCAAGGAAATTTGGGTAGGTGCTCCGAATACACCTATTATTGTGGGTCCTTCAACTTTAGGAAACGGTGAGACAGGTCTTTATACTACGAACCGTGCAATTCAACCTACTTCTGTTCTTTATCAATGGCATGCTGTTGGTTTACAAGTTATTGGAGCAAACAACATGTGGAAATGCAACCTAAAACTTACTAATGCTCCTCCAGCTATTGTTTACCTCAGGGCTTATGACGGGTGCTCCGAGAATGGTTTGGATTATGTTGAAGGAAGTTTTACTTTATCTTTCCTCGATTATTATACAATAGCGATTTACCCTAATCCTGCTAGCGAAAACGTTGAGGTAACAATATTAGAAAATTCAAATCTTGCCGAAATTTCAACTAGTGAAAATGAGTTTAAAATTTTTGACAATCAGAATAATCTTAAAAAGCACTTTAGGGTAACTCAAAACTCTTTAAATTTTAATATTACCGACCTACAGGCAGGTATATATTTTTTACAGGTTACACATAAAGGTAAAACAAAAGTTAAACAACTGGTAGTTTCAAGGTGATTGTTACTAATTGCTAAATAAAGGTTTTTTTTAACTAAAAAATTTGTAACCTATCAATTACCTTATAGGCATGCTACTCGTTTGCTGATAATGGGAATTTATAGAAAAACATCACATTAATTCTCTTTATATTGAAACACAATTTAAAATATTTAATCACTTATTAGTAAAATATGACTATATGTACTTGATATTGAAAAATAAAACATTTTATTTAATTAATATTCAGAAATATATAAAACTATGAACAAAATAATTTTAATACTTATTTCAATTATTCTATGCTCCTGCGAAAAGGATAAAAAAAATGAACTACCACCAGAACTGGAACTACAGGAGGGCTATATTATCGGATTTGATCAATGTGCTTATCTGGGAAGTCATGTAATAGTAACCAATGATTATAAAGATACACTGGTAGCATATTTAGGGTATTCTACAGATTCATTTTTTATAAATCGCTTGGATACTATATATAAATTCCCTGGTTGTTATCGTATTGTTAATTCTGACACTATTTATCAATATCCTGACTATTATTATTATAACTATCAATTTGATTTTCGTTTTCCAGATTCTGTAATTACTAAATATAAGATTTACTTAAACTTTACATACCTAACGGAAGAGGAAAAAATAGGAATAGCATGCACGATGGATATTTATAATGCTGAGTTTTTAAAATATGTTAGAAACCGGCAAATTAAAATAAACTATGCCACCAAGTATCCGACAAAATCCCTTAGGTTAAAAAATACATCTACAAGTTTATCTTTATAGACTTTTCAATTTCTTTATAATCATATAAATTTATCGCCTATTTCATCTATACAATATAAAATGAAAAGAGTCGTCATATCATTTATTCTTCTTCTTTCAATATTTCAAGTTAATGCTCAGGATATGAGCATATATGAGAATAAGCAGCTTGTTGTTGGGAAAGATACCCTTAGGTACAGAATTATGTACCCCAAGAATTTTGATAAAACTAAAAAATACCCATTAATCCTTTTCCTTCATGGCTCTGGTGAGCGAGGAAATGACAATAACGCTCAACTTGTACATGGTGGAGAGCTATTTGCAAAACCAGAGATTCGAGAAAGTTACCCTGCAATCGTAATATTTCCACAATGTCCCAAAAAAAGCTTTTGGGCGAATACAAAATGGGATAGAAATCCGGATAGTTCAAATCATTTTACTTTTTTCCCATTCGATAAACCAACAAAGCCAATGGAATTAACCATTAAACTTGTTAAAAACCTTTTAAAAGAGAAATACATTGATAAGAACAGGGTTTATGTTGGTGGCCTATCGATGGGAGGAATGGGAACCTATGAAATACTTTACCGTTGCCCAAAAACGTTTGCAGCAGCGTTTCCAATTTGTGGTGGAGGAAATCCCGAATCGGTAAAGAAATACGCTAAAAAGGTCAATATGTGGGTATTTCATGGAGCAAAAGATGACGTTGTCCCTCCAAAATACTCTGAAGAAATGGTTGACGCCATTAAGAAAAATGGAGGAAATATCAAATTCACTTTATACCCCAACGCAAACCATAATAGCTGGGATTCTGCATTTGCTGAGCCCGACCTATTACCTTGGCTGTTCTCAAACATAAAAAAGTAGTATGTTGTCAATAAAATTAATGGGTTTTGAAGGGTAAAATCTGATTTTCTTTTTGCTACTTTGTGGTTGAAAACGTAGTTCTTCGTTAACTAAATTCTGCAATCCCATGATTAAAGTCCTTGGAGAGAGCAACTCTGTCCTCAACCACTTTATCGCTGAGCTCCGCGATGTCAATATTCAGACCGATTTTATGAGGTTTCGTAAAAACCTCGAGCGAATTGGAGAGGTATTGGCTTATGAGCTTAGTAAAGAGTTGCATTACGAAACCCAACAGGTTCAAACACCGCTTGGCATTGCCGATGTTAACCTTTGCAATGATAAGCTGGTTTTGGCAACCATTCTGAGAGCAGGGCTACCATTTCATCAAGGAATGCTTAATTTCTTCGATAAAGCAGAAAATGCTTTTATCTCAGCCTACAGGAAATATAGTAAGGACGGTAGTTTTAAGATTCAATTCGAGCATCTCTCCTGCCCCAATACAACGGGGAAGGTACTTGTTATTATCGACCCAATGCTTGCTACAGGTGCTTCGATGCTTCTTGCCTATAAGGCAATCTTAGAAGAACGTGGAATTCCAAAACATACACATATTGTTTCTGTAATTGCATCTAAAGAAGGTGTTGATTACATGAAACGTAACCTACCTCAAAAGAATATAACCATTTGGTTGGGTGCAGTAGACGATGAGCTTACCTCAAAATCGTATATAGTCCCCGGACTGGGAGATGCCGGTGATTTAGCCTACGGAAGTAAAGAGTAATCTATTCGGTTACTGAAACTGGCTGATACTTCCAAACCTTGGTAGTATCATCGCAAATTGCCATTAACTCTCGAATTGTAACAGAGAAAAGCGGATGAATCATGTCAGGTACGAGCTCTGCAAGCGGAGTAAGTACAAATTGTCTTTTATGAAGATACTTATGAGGAATTACTAAACTTGGTGTAAGAAGTACCTGTTGGTCGTAAAAAAGAATATCAATATCAACAGTTCTAGGGCAATATCCTCCACAATTTCTCTCTCTTCCCAATACCCCTTCAATAAAAGAAATCTCAAGTAGAAGTGCTGCAGGGCTAAGCTGTGTATCGGCAATTACAACTTGGTTTAAGAAGTTTTTCTCATGCTCAAAACCCCAAGGTTCTGATTCGTATATAGATGAAGTCCTAAGAATATACCCTACCCTTTCAGAAATCAAAGACTTAGTACGTTCGATGTATTGCTCTCTTTCGCCTAGATTTCCCCCAATAACAAAATAAACTTTTGCCATCCTAATTATCAATTTAGTGATGGAAGCAAAAAAATGCTTCTAAATTTTCCTCAAACTTAATCAATAAACATTTTTTTCATACTTTTAGTTCATAAAAAAATTGAACATAATATAATACTTATTAACTATGAAAAACTTTCTGAAATACTTACTGGCATCTATTCTGGGTTTCTTTATTGCATCCATCCTGCTTTTCTTCATCTTTTTAGGAATAATCGGAGGCATGGTGTCATCATCAAACAAACTTCCAGAAGTTAAGGACAACTCTATTCTTTATATCAATCTAAATAAGGAGATTGTTGACAGAGCTGCAAATAACCCCTTTAAAGGATTTGATATTGCAAGCATGCAAACAAAAAGTGCAATTGGATTAAACGACATTCTTAAAGCGATTGAGAATGCTAAAGATGATCCAAAGATTAAGGGTATTCTGATGGAGGTTGATGCTGTAAATGCAGGTGCTGCTACAACTGATGAGATTCGCAACGCTCTACTCGATTTCAAAGAATCAGGAAAGTTTATTATCAGCTATAACGACCTTTATAGCCAAAAAGCTTACTTTTTATCTTCAATAGCTGATAAAATTTACATGAACCCTGAAGGAAGGGTTGATTGGGTAGGTCTTCGCTCTGAGGTAATGTACTATAAAAACATACTAGAGAAGCTTGGTGTAGAGCCTCAGATAATCCGTCACGGGAAATTTAAAAGCGCTGTTGAGCCCTTTATGCTCGACAAGATGAGCCCCGAGAATCGTGAGCAGATATCCACTTTTATAGGATCAATCTGGAATCATTGGGTTGAATGTATTTCAAAATCAAGAAACATATCGGTTGCAGAACTAAATAGATATGCCAACGAAATGGGTATTCGAAATGGGAAAACAACATACGAAAACAAGCTGGTTGATAGCTTAATCTACAAAGATCAGGTTATTGATATTGTTAAGAAAAAATTGGGAATTTCCGACAAAAAGGATATTCCATCAATTAGCCTTGATGATTATGCTAAGATTCCAACCCCACTAAAGGGAAAGGGTTTATCTAAAAACAAGATTGCAGTTATATATGCAACCGGTGAAATTGTAATGGGTAGCGTTACCGAAGGTTCAATTGGTTCAGATGGAATTTCAAGAGCAATCCGCGATGCCCGTCGCGATAGCACAATAAAGGCCATTGTACTTAGGGTTAACTCTCCAGGTGGAGATGCACTTGCATCTGAAGTAATATGGCGTGAAATGGTACTTGCCAAAAAGGTTAAACCAGTTATTGTATCAATGGGCGATGTTGCTGCTTCGGGTGGTTACTACATTTCAGCTCCTGCAGATACAATCCTTGCTGACCCAACAACCATAACAGGATCAATCGGGGTATTTGGTATGTACTTCAGTGTTAAGGAGGGAATGAATAAGGAACTTGGCATTAACGTTGAAACTGTTACCACAAATAAACACTCCGATTTTGGCTCATTATTCCGTCCTTTAACCGCAGAAGAACGTGCAGTTGCTCAGCTTGGTGTTGAAGATATTTACCAATCGTTTATTGGGCACGTTTCTGAAGGAAGAAATATTCCAGTAACCAGAGTTGATGAAATTGGCCAAGGTAGAGTTTGGAGCGGTGCAAATGCAATCAACATAAAACTTATTGACGAGTTTGGTGGGTTAAAAGCAGCAATTAACGTTGCGGTTAAAAAAGCCAAACTTGACAACTATAGAATTACTGAACTTCCTAAACAAAAAGATCCTCTTGAGCAATTACTTGCGGATTTAACAGGTAAAACAAAAATTTCGATATTTAATGATGAGCTTGGCTTTGCTTACCGTCAGTACAACAACATAATGAATATGGTTTCGAACCAAGGAGTTCAGGCTCGTATTCCTTATAACATTGAAGTTTACTAATCCTTAAAAAATTATCAAATAAATAGCAACTCCGTGGAGGCTAGAAACCACCTATAAAAAACGGGGCGATTCCGAAAAGCCAAATGAGTAGGAAAACTTAAAAACTGTATATTATGAAATGGTATTTACAAGTTCTAAGAAATTACGCTGTCTTCAACGGACGAGCAAGGCGTAAAGAGTATTGGATGTTTGTATTGTTCAACATCATTTTTCTTATTGCAGCGATAATTCTTGATAATGTATTTGGAACAAACATTAAGGGACTTCCATACGGTCTATTTTACTGCCTTTATGCTCTTGCAATTTTTATTCCTGGTTTAGCAGTGGCAGTAAGAAGGCTTCATGATGTTGGGAAAAGCGGATGGATGATATTAATTGCGTTAATTCCAATTATTGGGGCTATTTGGTTACTAGTTCTTTATTGTATCGAAGGTGATGCAGGTGAGAATAAATATGGCACAAACCCTAAGGAAATTGCTTAATCTTTTTGTGGTATGCTAATATTCTTACAATAAACTTTTTTTTGTATAAACGATTAAGGGTATTCCATGACTGGAATACCCTTTTTTAGTCTTACAAGTTACATGTATAGTAAAAAGCAATAAAAAGGGTAACTTTGAAAAGTAATCAAATCTCATAATGCTTAAGTTGCTTCGAATATTACTTGCACCTATCGCCTTAATTTATGGGTTGATTGTAAAGATTCGGAATTTACTTTTCGATTGTCATATATTCAAATCAGTACAATTCAACAAGCCAATAATTTGCGTTGGAAACATAACTGTTGGGGGAACAGGGAAAACGCCTCATGTAGAATATTTACTAAAACTACTTTCCTCGACTCATAATGTTGCAACACTTAGTAGAGGGTATAAAAGAAAAACTAAGGGATTTGGATATGTATCAACAAGTTCAACTGCTTCAGAAGTTGGTGATGAGCCATTGCAAATGAAATTGAAATTTCCTTCAATTAATGTTGCAGTTGATGCAGATAGAGTAAACGGTATTTCAAGGTTAATCAGAGAAAATGCTAACCTTGATACAATTATTCTTGACGATGCTTACCAGCACCGCTGGGTAAAACCGAGGCTACTAATTCTTTTAATAGATTATAACCAACTTATTACCCGTGATTACTTTCTACCAATGGGTCGGTTACGCGATAGCGTTAAAGAAAAACGAAGAGCAAATATCATTATTATTACAAAATGCCCCAGTAATTTAAGTGATGAGCAAAAAATATCCATAAAAGATGAATTAAAAGTTGCCCCAAAGCAAAGCATTTACTTTACTACAATGGTATATGGGAATCCAATTCCTGTTTTTAAAGAATACGGAAAAACGCTTGAACTAAACAAGAGTCAAGAAATTTTTGCTTTTGCCGGAATCGCAAACCCGACTTTTTTCTTTTCATACATCAATAAAAAGGCAATTTTAATAGAAAAACATACCTACCCAGATCATTTTACCTTTACAAAAAATAAAATTTCCCCTATCTTTGATTCCTATTTGAAAAGTAAAGCCCTTAATAAAGCAATTATCACAACAGAAAAGGATGCAGCACGCTTAAGGGAGATACCTTCGCTTGAGGAAGATTTTAAAAAGGCTCTATTCTTTATCCCCATCGAAGTACATTTTTTAGATAGTCAGGAGAATAACTTTAATAACCAAATTTTGACCTATGCTCGAAAAGATTAAAGAAACCGCAACGTTTATACAAAGTAAGATTAAAACTACCCCAGAGGTTGGGATTATTTTAGGAACTGGCTTGGGTGGGTTAGTTCGCGACATAAAGAACCAAGAGGTACTAGAATATAAAACTATTCCTAATTTTCCTTTATCAACTGTTGATGGGCATTCAGGCAAACTTATCTTTGGTGATCTTGGCGGGAAAAAAGTTGTTGCCATGCAGGGTCGTTTCCACTTTTACGAAGGGTACGATATGAAGCAGGTTACTTTCCCTGTTCGAGTTATGAAATTCCTAGGAATTAAAAACCTCTTCGTATCCAATGCAAGTGGTGGTGTAAACCCAAATTTTGAGATTGGTGATTTGATGATTATCAACGATCATATCAATCTACTCCCAAACCCACTTCTCGGGCTTAACATTCCTGAACTTGGCCCTCGTTTCCCGGATATGAGTGATGCTTACGACAGAAAATTAATTGCATTAGCAAAAGAGGTTGCTGCAAAAAACAACATTAAAGTTCAGGAGGGATGCTATGTTGGAACAACTGGTCCAACTTTCGAAACCCCAAAAGAATACCAATACTTCAGAATTATAGGTGGTGATACTGTTGGTATGTCTACAACTCCTGAAGTTATTGTTGCAAGACACATGAAGATACCTGTATTTGCAATATCAATTATTACCGACCTTGGAGTACCAGGTAAGATTCAGGTTGTAACCCATGAGGAGGTTCAAGAAATTGGCAAGCAAGCTGAAAAGAAAATGACCCTCATTATGGAAGAGATGATGCAGAAATTATAACCCTCATGAAAAATAATAGAGCCGGATTTAAAATCCGGCTCTATTATTTTTAGAAATTACCCACTGTATTTAAACGATTGTTTTACTTATAATTAAAACTAATAATTCGCCTTTAAGAACTTCCGAATTAAATAAGTAATTGTAGTTTTGTAGAAATAGTTTTAACAACAATTATTTACTCCCTCGTATGCTAAGGTATTTAACCATTTTTGTTCTTCTTATTCCAATTATTGGGTATTCGTCAAAGGACAAAAAAATTGATTCCCTCTACAATAAGCTTAATTCAGTAAATGACTCATCGCGAATAGAAATTCTCACAAAACTCACCTGGGAACTTCGCAACTCAGAGCCAAATAAATCAATTGAAATTGGACTAAAAGCAATTGAACTAGCAGAAAAGTATAAGGACTATAAAAACCTTGTAAATCTTCATGGTTATGTTGGAGTATCTTATCGGGTAATAGGGAATTACTCAAAATCAACCGATTACTACTACAAAGGCCTTGAACTTGCCAAAAAATATAAACTTTCGGAACAAGAAGGTTTTGCATATATCAATATAGCAAATCTACTTATTTACCAAGAATACTATAAAAACGCTATAGAGAACCTTAACAATGCATTGGTTATTGCATCAAATATTAAGAATAAGCTAATGCTTTCCTATGTTCGGCTTAATAGAGGTAGAGCAAATTTACTGCTTAAGCAGTATGATAGCGCTTTGGTTGATTTAAATATAGCCCTCAAGATTCGCAATGAGATTAAATTTAAGGGGGGTATTGCCGTTTGCTATAAATATATTGGAGATTTATATAAAGATAAGGGTGACTATTTTTTGGCTATTGAGAATTATAATACCTCCCAACAAATTGTAAATCCAGAGTCAGATAAAGATTTATATGCAAATATCCTTACAAGAAAAGCCGAACTATTTTTGAAAACAGGAGAAACTGATGAAGCCCTTAAATATGCTCAAAAAGCAAATGATATAGCCAAAGAAATTGGCTCGAAGCTTACAATTCGTGATGCGTTAAAGGTTATTACTCAAGTAGCAAAAGCAAACGAGCATTATCGAACAGCAACAGGCAATCTTGAAAGTATAATTAGCTATAATGACACCCTTTTTAACCAACGCCTTTCTGAGAAATTGTTTTTCCTCCAATATCAGTATGAAAAGCAGAAAAAGGAATCGGAAATAGAAATCCGAGAATTAAAACTCAACAGAGCTCGTTCTCTTGCATTTGCACTTGTAACAATAATAATTCTTCTAGTCGGTCTCATTGTGTTTGTTTTGGTATCTCTAAAGCAGAGGAAGAAAGTAAACAATCAGCTTGTGATCCAGAATACCGAAATCAGCAATCAGCGTTCTAATATTGAGATAAAGAATAAAAACCTAGAAGATGCCTATACCGTTATCGAAAATTATATTGGGAAAATAACAGACAACATCCAATATGCACAGAGAATCCAAGAGGCGTTGATGCCATCATTAGAATCAGCTAAACCATACTTTTCCGATATCTTTTGCTTTTACAAACCAAAGGATTTTGTTAGTGGTGACTTTTACTGGATTTCTCAAAAAAACAACAAGGTTTACTTTGCTGTAGCAGATTGTACAGGTCATGGTGTTCCAGGTGCTTTAATGAGTATCATTGGACTTGACATGCTAAATCAAGCGTTAAATCAGCAAAATATTATCGAGCCTAATAAGATATTAGACTTTCTGAATGTTGAGCTCCCGCTAAAAATGAATATTGGAGTGAACGAGTTAGTGTTGAAAGATTCTATGGATATTGCCATTTGTTGTTACGACAATGAAACAAAGACCCTCTCGTATTCAGGTGCACTAATCCCACTTATTATTTGTCGAAATGGTTTGATAATTGAAGAAAAACCATCACCAATCTCCATTGGAATATCTAAAAAGGTTTACAGTAAGCATTTTGATCTTAAAACAATTCAATTAAGAAATAACGATTGGATATTCCTTTTTACCGATGGCTATATTGACCAGTTTGGCGGGAAGAAAGAAAGTAAATACTTTAAAAAGCCATTTTTGGATTTACTTGCAAAGCATAGTCAACTAAAAGGTGACGAATATACGATTGAGCTTAGCAATGACTTTAATAAATGGAAAGGTGCCGACGAGCAAACTGATGATGTACTAGTGCTGGGGATGAAGGTTTAACCTTACATTTTCTCAGCCACAACACAGGTTCTCTTAAATTTCTTAACCTCACCATTTGGCGCAAAGTACTCAATATAGATAATATAGATCCCAATCGGAATTTTCTGGTTCTTGTTATCTGATCCATCCCAAGTTAGAGTTCCGCTTGTGCCAATTAGCAGATTGGATGCTAAACGTTTAACCTCTCGTCCATTGGAATTAAAAATTCGAATGGTTGCTACACAACCATCCTTTGGAAGATTGTAAGTAATTAGAAGATAATCATCCCTTCCATCGCCATCGGGTGAAAAGGTTTCGGGTGAAAGTGAAAACTCAGAATCCTTTTGGCTTGGTTCAACCCATTGTGAATTCTTGTATGTAGGCGTAGCAAAACCAGCAGTTTGTGCTGCCGAGTGCCAAGTCGATTTACTCGATGATTCAAAATCTGGGTTAATTCTCTCAAGTGAAACCCCTTTAAAGTCGTTAAGTAGCTGATCGTGCATTGACTCAGAATAGTGCAACTCATCAATTATCACTAAATCCTTATCAAGAATTACAACATATCCCTCTTCGTTATTAAAAGAGGGCATACTCGAAACCTTAATGAATGCCTTATCATTTTCGGTTCGATAGAACTTCTTCACTAAAGCAGGATCTGTTGCAATTACAGCATATTCGCTAGGAAACAGAAGTCTTGACGTGTCCGACATGCTATAAACCTGATCCAGCAGATTAGTTGTGCTGTTTCGATTAGCAAGTAACATTTTGCTTAGGTCAACTACCTTTTCAGAGCGATTATACACCTCAACAAAATCAACTCCTCCCGTGTAAGGGTTGAATAAAACCTCATTGATTACAATATCATTCCTTACTGGTGTTTGCGGTAACGCGAAGGGTTGGCAATCACTGGCAATTGGATTGCCAGAAAAATCGGTTATACTTTGGTTTAAGCATAAATTATACTTGACTCCGGCAGCTATCGGTTCTGAAAGATTTAGTTGTGCAATCGAATATTCATCTCCTTGCAATGTAATTGATTCAGGATGACCAACTCCGTTGTCAATTTCATAGTTATCAGTATAGGTTAGCATCAAACTATCCATCGGTTCTGAGAACTGAAGTTTGATTGTTTTATCATTTAAAACTTCCAATGAAATTACCCTTGGAAAAGTTATATCGGGATTTGAAGCCACAACAGAGTTTATGGCACAGGGTGTTCCTCCATTTATTGAAACAGATGCTTTCCAGTTATTTTTCCCTTCCATTAGGTTTTGGAAGTCAATCTTTTCAAGTGACCATCCCCCGTTAACTTTTAATTCATCGCCATACCAACTATCGCTATAGTCTACCATTGAGATTAACGATCTGTTGGGATCGCAAAGCCGGAGCATCATTCCAGAGTTGAGCAATGCAGGGAAACTTGTTACACCAATTGCTTTCCCATAAACGCTTAATGCTGGTACTGCAGATGTTGAGCAAAGGACAATGTATTCTGAAGGAAGAATTGTGCAATTGGGAAGATTCACGAATGCACTATTCAAATGCATCTTCCAACCATTAAGAGAAATTGTATCAGAAGTCGGGTTAAACAACTCAATATACTCATATGCTGGCAAGCCAACAGATGGCTCAGGATTGGCCATAATTTCATTGATAACCAATCGGCCAAAGGTACCACTCTCCCCTAGCCCAAAATAGATGCTATCCTTAATTGAATGACCGCCAAGATCTCTTATCCCATTGACTTTTAGTAGGAGTTTCCCAAATGGCAAGCGATCAGTTTTTAGAATAACTTCGTTAGGTAGGTCATTTGATGCTGCTATATCGCTTATACTTACAAAACTCCCACTCTTATCAACAATAGAATAATTTGATTTATTTGATGCAGATGTTAAATCAACCTTTTCTGAAAACTCAACTTTTGTATTATTAAGGTTAAGCGGTTTTGCAGATTTAATAATTGGAGGGTAGTCTGTAATGCAAACACTCAAATCATCCATCCATAGCTGACCTGACCGGGATGAGGTATAACCAAAAACCAATCCACACCAATCCATAGTATCTTCGGAGAGACTAATACTTGAACCTCCATAACTAAAGGTCTCGTTGTTTTTTGTTTGATACCATAACGTCCACTCCCCATTTGGGGCTAAACCCACTTTCACATTAACCTCATCGTTTGCACTCCAATCGAAAGTCGTAGTGATTAGCGTTGTTTTAGCACCGTTATTATTCTTCCATAGGGTTAAATTATCATTCCCCAATGATGGGTTAATTCCCACATAATAACCCGACCCAAGGCTTGATGAATCGGACATCAACACAAAGTAGAAATAGTTATCGGTTGATGGATCCCAATTGCCATTTCGTAATGTAAAGTTCCATTCTATTAATTTGTCTCCCATCGAAGGAAAATCAACAGGAATGGATAAAATACTTATACCATCATTTGAACTTGGTTTTTGCTGAAGGGATTTTACTCCATTAATTGGTGATATTGTTGAAAGCATCCAATCATTTGCGCCAATCCAAATAGAATTAAGGGCTCCCTCAAAATCCTCTTGAATATTGCAGTTATGGTCAAAACCACAATAAATCTCATCTGATAAAGTAAAACCTAATGTTTGACCGTTAACCTTTAAACGATAAGTTCCAATTTTATCAAATAGAACATCGTCCCATTGAGCATATCCTCCGATCAGGTTTTGCGAGGTACTTGAACAGGTTAACTCTCCTACACCATAATCCAAACTAAGTGTTAATTGCTCTGTGTTATCAAAATCAATGCTCCCATAAATATCTGTAGACGAAACCTTAACTGAGAATTGCTGATTTGTAATGGTTGAAATTGGGTTCTCAGTAAATTTTAAACGAGTTGCTGCTACCGTTAAACTGCACTCTGGGCCATAAACTGACGAACTAAAAGTAGATGCAAAGCCAGTCCCTGTGCTTAAGGACTCCCATCCATTATCTGTTGCAGGAATGTAAAACCTGAAAGAAAAATTATCAGTAACAACCCCTTCTTTAAGGTATATTGATAGCGATAATAATACAGTATCGCCATTGGGAATTATCAGACTACCTGATTTTGGGACTATCTCAAAAACATCGTTGTTTAAGCTATATGATTCAACTTCAATCATCGAATTATCTGCTTTTAAAACAAAACCATCGATCTGCTTATTCAGCAATTCGGCCTTAGTTGGATCGAAAAGATGAAGGCTAATTTTTGTGGGAGTAAGCGGTAATCCATCGGTACTACCACCATCAAAAATCTTAAGCGACATCACTTCAACTGCACTTTCCGAAGAAGTAGATGTACTTGCTACCGATACCGGAATTACTGATGATAATGCAATTACTCCGCCATCCAAATCTCCGCAGGTAATCAGCGATGATGCTATATTTCCCATGGATGATCCTGCTTGTAATGAGAATTTTTCAGGTAAATTATAGATAAGCGAACTATACGTACATGCCCCATTAGTCATTGTCATAGAAGAACCAGAAGGGATTACAAGTGTTCCGCTTCCTGTTAATAATGATAGGTTCACCGAACTTGAATAATCCTTATCGATATTACCATTCAAGTCGATTGCGTTTAGAGAAACACTAAAGGGTTGAAGAACGCCAACCCTTATAGGAATCGATGAAAACTTAAGTTGGGTTGCAACAATATCTATCCAAAAAATATTTGAAATTACCTGTAATGGAAAAACCTTCTTAAAATCGGAACCCGTTGGATCGGTAGTAAAACCATGACTAATGGCATCGACTTTAAGCTGTAGCTTCTGGTTATCAGTTAATCCTGTTTCATTGAGGTAAACGAAGAGGCTTACATCAATATATCCATTATTAGGCACAACCAATCCTTCATTACTAAAAATAAAGGTCATATAGCCGGTTTTAATGTCCGGCTGGGAAATCCCTATCGGATTACCATTAACCTTCACTAAAACGCCTCCAATTGCTTTTGTAAGCGAAGCAGCATCAGCTTGCTCTACTCGACTAATCTTTATATTTCTAACTATAGTTGGTAAACCATCTGTTTCGCCAAAATCTTGAGTACGAAACCTCAATACTTCAACCGCTTCTGCTGGATAAGTTCTCAAGGATGAAATTGCAACTCCTGCTGGTTGGCTCCCTGTGGATGTTACAATTGAAATCGTATCATTCAGAACTTGTATGGTTTGTGTCTCAACTTGAGAAAATCCGATACTATTTGCAGCAATACGAAGCGTACCCCTTTCATTGTATAGCAAATCATTCCAAGTTGAAATTCCTGCAGTTGGTGATTTAGCTAAACTAGAAGATGATGTTAATATTCCTGTTCCATCAATTTGCGAAAGTGTAATGGGATTACTAAACTCTTGATCAAGATTACCTGCATTATCAACTCCCCCAACTGCAATAGTAAATGGAATGCTTTTACTTATACTTGTTGGTGAACTGGTTATCTTTAGGGCGTTTGCAACAACATCAACCTTAAATTCATTAGAAAACACTTTTGCTGGAAAAACATTTTCAAAATCTGAACCTGAAAGACCAGCGTTAAAGCCATGCTTAACCGAATCGATGTAAAATTTTAATTTAGACCCATCAATCAGGTTATTTGATTTTAGATAAAGGCTAAGTGTATATTCTTTAGTTTGTCCATTAGGAATCGTTAATGAAGTAGAATCAACAGTAAGGTTGATTTTATCGAATGAGATAGTTTGGTTTAAAATAGGTATTTCGCCCAATTCGCCCCTTAAACTAACCCCTCCAATGGTATTAACCCAATTCGCAGGATTAGAGGTTGTAGCCCGTTTTAAAACAAGATTTGTGACTTTTGTTGGAAGATTATCGAGTGTAGCTTTATCGCTTACTTGAAACTTCATTACATCAACTGCAGTTGATGTGCTATTAGATGTTGATAGAATTGTTCCTGCACCTATTTGACTTGAAGGGACAATTACTTGAGATGTTAAATCGTTTTTGTTTAGCGAGTAAAAATTAAAGGATATATCATCAACCCAAAGAAGCATATCTGCGCTTGATGTGTAACCATAGCTAATACCGAAATAGGAAAAATCGGCA
>Ga0209099_1000579_pt1 | contig 43128 bp, 36 predicted proteins | sample AD_JPNHW2_MetaG_FD_184430 | JGI IMG/M metagenome (GOLD analysis project Ga0209099, IMG submission 184430) | Active sludge microbial communities of municipal wastewater-treating anaerobic digesters from Japan - AD_JPNHW2_MetaG (SPAdes) (version 2) | ecosystem: Engineered > Bioreactor > Anaerobic...
GGAGGAAAGGGTTGAGGAGAAGAAGAGAAGAAGAGAAGAAGAGAAGAAGGAAATCGTGTAGATCCTTTCCTTAATCAAATCCTTCCTCCGTGTCTCTGTGCCCCTGTGTGCCCAATTCTCTCTTTGTACCTTTGAGGCCTCAGCCTTGACTGATCGCGGTCACCGGAGCTTCGCCATGATAGCCGCCGCAAAGACCCGGAAGTCATCAAGCCGATAGCTGACAATCGAAAAGACTATGTCCCAGTCGATGGCTTCATACTGGTGGACGGCTATATTCCTGAAACCAGCTGCCCGCGCCATCCTGTTGGCAAGGTCGATATCGATGACGCCGGCCTTGCCCAGGGTCTTGAACACGCCTGCCATCGAATCGGGGCTTGGCATGTCGTAGTCGAGGAGAATGTGGCTGCCTATATCCACGCAAAGCTGGACCGCCCTCTCGAGATTCAGGGTGATGATGTCCTGTGAGTCGAGGTCTCCTGCGAGCGCTCCCGGCGACTCGGGTCTGCGTCCCTCGATGCGCGAGATGCAACGGATGAGAGACTCGAGTTTCGCCTTGACGATTTCAGGATCCATTCGTGAACCTCGCTATATGCGCCTCGCGCATTCTCTGGAGGAGGGGAAGGAAGTCCTCCTTCCATCCGAGCGCCTTCGCCTGGAAGCGGACGAAGAGCGAGGGGTCGGTCTTCACGCGCCGGCCCTGGGTCATGATCCTGTGTAGAATAAGTCCGTCCACTCGGGCAAGATCGATGAGGTCGACGGAGCGTCCGAGCTTTTCGGCAAGAGCCGCCTGCGTATCGAGGAGGGTTTCAGCATCGAAGGCCGAAGCGCCCGCGATGGCTACATCCACATCGCTGTGGGCCCTTAATGCCCCTGTCGCTGCCGAACCGAAGACCAGGACAAGCCGGAAGGAGTCCCTGTCGGCGAAATAATCGCGCACGATCGAAAGCGCGTCGTCCGCTTTCAGGGAGTCATCTGTCCGAAGGGCCGATGCACGCATCGCTCGATCTCCTGACATCAATAGTACCATGAGGCATGGCGAAAATCGATGGGTCGGCTGTAAACGCTCCTTTCTGCATATGCCTCCCGGTTCCGACGCCTCTTCCATTCCTTCCCTGAAATTCTTCCTCCGCGTCTCTGTGCTCCGTGTGCCCCCTTTTCGTTTGGCCGTGAACTCAGCCGGCCTTGCCCTTGAACCCCGTAGCCACGAGGTAGGTCTCGAAGGACTCCGAGCGGCAGGCCTGGGGCTTGAAGGCCCGCGCCTGGGTGAAGGATTCCTTGAGACGGTCGATGAGCTCGCGCTCGGCGCCGCCCTGGAAGATCTTGGCCACGAGGGCGCCGCCGGGCGCGAGGGCGCCGAGGCCGTACTCGATGACGGCCTCCACGATGGACTCCGAGGCGCCCTGGTCCACGAGGCGGTTGCCCGTGGTGGCGGGCGCGGCGTCCGAGATGACGAGGTTGTAGGGCCCTTTCGCGACGAGGGCCTCGCGCACCGCGGCGTCGTAGAGGTCGCCCTGGATGAACATGAAGTTGTCGAAGGGCGGCTTCATGCCGAGGGGCTGGAGGTCCACGGCGGAGAGGAAGCCCGAGCCCGCGAGTTTCTTGAGGACCCAGAGGCTCCACGAACCGGGGGCCGCTCCGATGTCGAGGACCCGGATTCCCTTGCGGAAGAGGTGGAATTTCTCGTCGATCTCCTGGAGCTTGTAGACCGAGCGGGCAGGGTAGCCCTCCTTCTTCGCCTTCTGCGCCCAGAAGTCAGGCTTCTCGTAGGTCGACATGGACAGCTCCCCTCCTCGCGTACTATCGTACGTTCATGCAGTCGCAGTATACGCATCTACTCGGTCTCATTGAAGGGGAGATAATGCGGACCCTCCCGCAGGAGCCCGATGCCGCCTGGTTCGCCCGTTTCTTCGGGGAGGTGCCCTCCCTGCCTGGGCCTGAGATCCGGGCCTGCCTCAATTCGCCCGCGCTCGAGCTCGTGAGGCGCGGCGGGAAGCGCTGGCGCCCCCTCCTCCTTGTCCTCACCGCGCGGGCCTTCGGCCGTCCCGACGGCGCACTTGCGCTCGCGCCCCTCGTGGAGATAGCCCACTCGGGCACCCTCATCGTCGACGACATCGAGGACGGCGCCGTGAAACGCCGGGGCGGCCCCGCCATCCACCTCATGTTCGGCGTGGACGCCGCCGTGAATGCGGGCAACCTCCTCTACTTCCTGCCCCTCGTCCTCATCGACGAGCTCGAGGTCGATGCAGCTACCCGCCTCGCCCTCCACGCGCGCTACGCCCTCCACATGAGGCGTCTCCACCTGGGCCAGGCCATGGACATCGAATGGCACCGCCAGGACGATTTCGTCCCCGCGGTGGATCAGTACCTCGCGATGTGCGCTCTCAAGACGGGCGTCCTCGCCCGGGCTTCCGCCGAGCTCGGCGCCCTGGCCGCGGGTGGCAGGCCCGAGGCGGCCGCGGCCCTCGGCTCCCTCTTCGAGAAGGCCGGCGTGGCCTTCCAGATCCTCGACGACGCGAAGAACCTGCGTTCGGGCCTGCCGGGCAAGGACCGCGGCGACGACATAGTCGAGGGCAAGAAGAGCCTCCCCGTCATCCTGGCCTGCGACGGGAATCCCGCCCTGCGGCAGGAACTTTCGCGCTGCTTTGCCAGGGCGCGGGTCAAGGGCATAGCCGCGCCCGAGGTCGAGGAGGCCATCGGCATCCTCGAGCGGGCCAGCGCTGTCGACGCTGCGCTCGTACGGGCGCGGAGCCTCCTCATGGAGGCCCGCAACGGCATCGAACCCCTCCTCCCGAAAGGCGCCGATCCCGCCGAGCTTGCCGGGCTTTTTCCCTTCCTTGACGCCTGAGCCCGGACTATACTTGGAAGCGGAGGGGAGATGTCAGCGGAAACCTTCGTCGAGGCGGATATCTGGACGATCGCGCAGACCGACCAGGGCAACGTGGTCCTGGTCAGGCCCAAGGGCTCGGACCTCGCGGTGCCCATCATCATCGGCCAGCTCGAGACCCAATCCATCCTCATCGGCATGGGCGGGGTCGAGGTGCCGCGTCCCCTTACCCATGACCTCGCCGTCTCCCTCCTCAAGGCCCTCTCGGCTACCCTCCTCAGGATAGAGATCAACGATCTCCAGGAGGGCACCTTCTATGCCCGCCTCGTGCTCAGCCAGGAGGGCGAGGAGATCGTCGTGGATGCGCGGCCCTCGGACGCCATCGGCATCGCGGTGAGGACGGGCTGCCCGGTCTTCATCTCCGAGGCTGTCGTGGACGAGGCCGGCATCTCGGTCAACCTCGTGACCGAAGCGGACCACTCGGGCGACGAGTCGACGGCAGACGCGATTGGCGAGGGCGGCGATGAGGGCGAAGGGGTCGATGGCGCTGTCGGCGAAGAAGAAGGCGGCGACGAGGATATCGGCCCTGGCGAGGGCGATGGCAATGGAAACGGCGGCAAGGCCGGTTTCGGGACTTCCGAAGACATGATCGCAGGCGATGCGCATCCGGGCGAGGGCAGCGAAAACGGCCTGCCTCCGCGCGCAGGCAAGGGCGGCCTCTCTCGCCTTGACGGCGCCGATCTCCCGGAGAGCATAGCCCAGAATGAGGAGGCCCGCCTCCTCCGCGAGGAGCTCGAGGAAGCCATAGCCGTGGAAGACTACGAGCGTGCAGCCTTCCTCCGCGACAGGATCAGGTCCCTCGGCGGCTGAAATTTCCCGTGTGATACAAAAGCGGCCTGTTGCCTCAACGACGACTTGGGGTACAATGGTCGTCATCGTGTCGTACGCCGTAAAACGAATTCAGGGGTGGCTCGCTTTTGCAGTCCTTCTCCTTGGCTGCGTGGCCAGCCTGGCCGCAGAAGGCGCGAAGTCGATCGACCTCACCGCCCTCGACTGCTATGTACGCCAGGGTTTCTCATACAGCTGGTCCGTTTCGGGGCCTGACCTGACCGACCGCAACTGGCTCGTGGTGCCGCCCAATCCGGGCAACAGGCCCGTCATCATCCAGGCCCTGCCCATTCCCGGAAAGCCCGCGCCCCAGCCCTTCGCCATCAGGCCCGACCGGGCCCAGACCTATACCTTCGTCTTCGCATTCGATGCGGCCCCCGAGCTGCTTTCCTCTTCCACCGGAGTAGGTCTTTACCTTTCCGCGATCGGCAAGAACTGGGAAGTCTACCTCAACGGAAACCGGATCTACAGCGAGGTCTACCGCGCGCGGTCGGGCTGGTTCGAGCGCGAGCGTTCCGTGCGCGGAGCCCTCGTCGACGTGGACATGCGAACCCTCAAGCAGGGCCGCAACTACCTCGCCATCGAGATTTTCGGCAACTCCTCCGATGACCGGACCGGCCTTTTCGCGGGAGGGCCCTACCTCATCGGGGACTACCAGGCGCTCCTCCGCCTCAAGTCCGAGTACGTCGACCTCATGCTCATCGGCATCTACCTCTTCTTCGGCCTCTATCACCTCGTCCTCTTCGTCCTGAGGCCGGCCAACAAGCCCTACCTTTTCTACGGCCTCGGGACCCTGGCCTTCGCCATCTACCTTTTCACCCGCACCTACATCGTATTCAGCGTCTTCCCCGATACGGCGGTCATCCGCGGCGCCGAGCTATCTTCGCTCTTCATCTTCTTCCCCCTCTTCCTGGCCTTTTTCGATCTCTGCAACGGATCCGGCAAGATCAGTCCCTTCACGATCGGCTTCGGCATTGCGGGCATCCTCTTCGGCCTTGTGGCGCCCTTCCTCTGGGCCGAGCCCATCCTCAAGCTCTGGCAGGCCATGATGCCTTTCATGGCCCTCTACCTCATCGTGGCGGACATCGTCCTGCCCCTCGTCCGGGCCTTTGGCCCGAAGAAGCCCGGGAATTTCGGGGACAAGCTCAAGGACTTCGCCCGCGCGGATTCCTTCTGGACCATCGTGATCGCCTTCCTCATCTTCGTGTTGTGTGCCGTCGCCTTTGCCCTCGATCTCAATTCGGCGGCGGCCCTCACGGTCATCAAATTCGGCGCCTTCGCCCTCATCTTCGGCATGGCCGCGGTGCTCGTGGGCAAATTCACGGTCCTCCTCACGGACGTCGAGGATCTCACCTCGGGCCTCGAAGCCAAGGTCAACGAGAGGACCCTCGCGCTTTCGGGCGCCATGGCCGAGCAGTCGTCTCTCAACGCGAGCCTCCAGGCCGCCAACCGGACCCTGCAGGAGACCATGGATTCCTCGGCCGCCGACATGAAGATAGCCGTACAGGTCCAGCAAGGCATCTTCCCCCGCATGCCGCCCGAGCTTTCGGACTGGGATGTTGCCATCGTTTCGCAGCCCGTGAGCGGTGTATCCGGGGACTTCCATGATTTCTTCGTCGCGGACGGCAGCCTCAAGGGCCTCGTCGTCGGCGACGTCTCGGGCCATGGTATCTCGTCCGGCCTCATCACGGTGCTCTCGCGTTCGATCTTCTGGAGGGCCTTCCGCGACCTCTCGGTTTCATCCCTCGGCCGCGTCATGGAGGATATCAACGCGGAGCTCTCGGTCGAGCTCGCCTCGGTCGAGAACTACCTCACCGCGATCTTCCTGCGCTTTGACGGCGATACCGTGGAATACGCCAATGGCGGCCACACCGATCTCTGTTTCCGCCGCGCGCGCAAGGCCCGCGCCAATGTCCTCGTACCGACAGGCCAGGACTTCAAGGGCCCGCCCCTCGGCCGCGAGGGTATCTCGGCTCCCTTCCGCTCCGTGAAATTCGCGGTGGGCAGCGGGGACTCCCTCCTCCTCTACACGGACTGCCTCATCGATTCGCGCGACGAGGACGGGAAACCATTCGGTATCGACGGCCTTCTTTCGGCCTACGGCCGCGCCCCCGACGACTCCGCGGCCGACATGCTCGAATACATCATGGAGGACTGGAAATTCCACCTCGGCGAGGCCGAGGTCGCGGACGATCTCACCGTCGTCCTGTTGAAGAAGAAATAGGCCGCCGCGCCGGGTCGCCGCAGCGACGCCGTCGTGGAATGCAAAGAGGCCGCCCGGGGGCGGCCTCTTCCATGTACTGGCGAAACGTTGTGCGATACATCACGGCGAGGCCCGTGCATGCGCGACGCGTGGCCTGCGCCGCGACATGCCGCGCCCCGTCGATCAGGCCTTCAGCAGCCTGTTCAGGCGCATGGCAAAGTCGACCGGGTCCTCGAGCGCGGCGCCTTCAACGAGGAGGGCCTGGCCGAGGAGGACGCGGGCGAGGTCCTCGGCTTCGGCGTCGGTCGCCTCCGCGAGGCGCTTCACGAGGGCGTGGCCGCCGTTGAGCTCGAGGATGGGCTTCACGTCGGGGAGGTCCGCGCCGCCCATGCCCTTGAGGAGTTCGCGGAGCCTGATCGAGGGATCGTCGGCGTCGAGGACCACGCAGGAGGGGCTCTCCGCGAGGCGCTTCGAGAGGCGCACATCCTTCACGGCCTCGCCGAGGATGGCCTTGGCGCGCTCGACCGCCTTGCCGGCACTTCCGTCCCTGGCGGCTGCGTCCGCGGCGCCCGCATCGCCTTCGTCGGCGCCGAGCTCGGCCTCGCTGCCGGAGCGGTTGACCGCCTTGAAGTCCATGCCCTCGTAGGGGCCGAGGGACTGCATCACGATCTCGTCGATCTCGTCCGGGCAGATGAGGACTTCGAAGCCGCGCTTCCTGTAGATCTCGAGGAGGGGAGACTTGCGGAGGCGATCCTCCTCTCCGCCCGTGATGTAGTAGATGGACTTCTGGCCTTCCTTGGCGCGGAGCTTGTAGTCGGCGAGGCTCGTCCAGCCCTCGGCCTGGCTGCTCTTGAAGCGCACGAGGCCGAGGAGGGCTTCGCGGTTCTGGTAGTCGGAATAGAGGCCTTCCTTGAGGGGACGGTTGAACTCCTCGATGAAGGTCCTGTACTTCTCGGGATCCGAGGCGGCGAGCGATGCGAGCTCGGAGAGGATCTTCTTCACGCTCGACTGGCGGATCTGGTTCATCACGCGGTTCTGCTGGAGGATCTCGCGGCTCACGTTGAGCGGCAGGTCCTCGCTGTCGATGACGCCGCGCACGAAGCGGAGGTAGACGGGGAGGAGCTCCTTCTCGTCGTCGGTGATGAAGACGCGGCGGACGTAGAGCTTGACGCCCGGCTTGTAGTCGGCGCGGTAGAGGTCGAAGGGGGCCTTCTTCGGGATGAAGAAAAGCGTCGTGTAGTCGACGGTGCCCTCGGCCTTGGTGTGGAGCCAGAAGAGGGGCTCCTCGTCGTAGGCGCCCATGCCTTCGGCGAAGCCCTTGTAGAAGGCGACATAGTCCTCGTCCTTGAGCTCGGACTTGGACCTGCGCCAGAGGGCGCTCGCAGCGTTGGCCTGCTCGTCGACGTGCTTCGTGCCTTTTTTCTCGCCCTTGTCGTCGTAGTCCGTCTCCTCGGAAACGAGGTGGATGGGGTAGGCCACGTGGTTCGAGTACTTCTTGAGGATTTCGGAGAGGCGCCAGCGCGAGAGGAGCTCGGTGCCTTCGTCGTTGAGATGGAGGAGGACCTCGGTCCCGGGCAGGGTCGAGGCGTCGCCATTGGTGGCGCCTATCGCGTTGAAGCTTTCGACGGGCTCGATGGAGTACTCGCCCTTGCCATCGCTCGTCCAGCGGAAGGCTTCCGTCTTGCCGGCCCTGCGGCTTGTCACTTCGACCAGATCCGCGACCATGTAGGCGCTGTAGAAGCCTACGCCGAACTGGCCGATGAGGTTCGAGTCCTTCTTCGCCTCCGCGGGCAGGGCCTCGAGGAAGCGGCGGGTGCCGGAGCGGGCAATGGTGCCGAGGTTCTCCTCGAGCTCCTTATCGTCCATGCCAAGGCCGTTGTCGATCACGGAAAGGGTCTTCGCGTCCTTGTCGAAGCGTACGTCGATGCGAGGCTCGACCTGGATTCCCTTGTAGGCGTCATCCGATACGCGGAGATAGGAGAGCTTGTCGATCGCGTCCGAGGAGTTGGAGACGAGTTCTCGGAGGAAGATTTCCTTGTTCGAATAGAGCGAGTGGACGATGAGGTCGAGGAGACGGGAGACCTCGGTCTTGAAGTGGTGCTTGGACATGGCTTTGCCTTTCTTTCAGGGTGTATTGGACACAAAATAACGAAGAGACGGCGCGCAGGCAAGCGCAAGGGTCGGGAAGAGAAGGCACGGACGAAGAGACATGGAGCGAAATGAAGGCGAGGCACGGAAAGCACGGAAGAAGAGGGGATGGATCGCGGGGGCGGCGCGGAGTGGGCGGGTCTTCCTATGTGTCCGTGACTTCTGTGGGCGGACTTCCGTGATTTCCGTGTTCCGTTTTAGTGGGAGGAGAATACGGAAAGCATGGACGAAGAGACACGGAAAGCACGGAAGGAAGAGGGGGTCTGATGGGCGGCGCCGGCGAGGAGGAGCCCGGTTGCACCTGAGGGCCAGGCGCTACTTCCGGGGTTTCTCTCCGGTGAAGCGGTACGTGTGCCGTTCGGCGGCGAAGCCCGCGAAGCCAAGCTTGGCCGCCTTGTCGCGCTGCTCCTCGATTCCGTCACCATAGTGCATGAGCCAGGTCTTGGCTTTGATGGAAGCGGGGAGGGTGGCGAGTTCCTCGAGGGAGGCATGGACGCCGCCCTTGAAGAACTGGCAATCATGGAAGATGGTCTCGAGCCCGTATTGCCTGTCCATATCGAGGACCAGCTCGGGATCGAAACGCGTGTCGCTCGTGAACATGACCCTGCGGTCGAAGACGAGGCCATAGCTCGGGAAGGAATCTTCCCAGCCGGTTGCTGCATCGGGGATGTGCTTCGTCCTGTAGACGCCTATCTCCAGGGGACCTTCCTGGACCACCGAGAATTCCCGGTCGGCCTTGAGGATCCTCCTCGGGGGTACCTGCTCGAAGAAGTCTTCGAAAACGAGGGGCGACCCGTTCTTGACCTCGTTATAGGAAGCGCCGCCGCGCAGGGACATGTTCCAGAGGATGCGCTTGAGCTTGTCCGTGACGATGATCCTGGGCCGTTTGTGGGCAGCGTAGCGGTTGAGGAGCATGACCTCCTCGAGGCCGCCTATGTGGTCGGCGTGGCTGTGGGTCACGAGGTAGGTGCCTATGTCGGTGACGGAAAGGCCGAGGGCCGAAAGGGCTTCCGGGGTACGGCTGCCGCAGTCGACGAGGATGTGAACCTCGCCCTTCACGACGAGTATGTTGTTTTGGAAGAATTTCTTGGAGAAGGCGGAGCCCGAGCCGATGAAGCTTATTTCGAGGTCTCCCTCGTTCCTGAGCGCGAGGGGCGGAGTGCCTCCGCGTTTTTTTGCGTCATTTGCCATGATTGGTATTATTTTCATTATCCATCAGTATATCGTAGGTGGACTGGGCTGTCCAAAACAAAGTTTTCCCCGAAACGGGAAAGCGACATTATGACATCCAGACGTCATCATAAGGCAGGATGCGGCCTTTTTTATGTTTGACATGCCGATAATCAGAATGGTAGAGTAATGTAGAAGCGGTATAGCTCCGTCAAACCCAGGCAAGGAGACTGTTGTGTCCACCTTGAAAAATTACAAAAAGAAGGAAAATGCGCTCTACGCGCGTCTTTCTGCACGCCTGGGGTCGGCTTTCCGCTCGTTCGGGGAATCCTTGCGGAAGATCCGCAAGGCTGGCAAGCAGAAGCTTACCATAATGTTCATTCCTCACACCGAAAAAAAGATCTTCAACCTCCAGATCTCCTTCTTCGCCCTCGGAGGAATTGTTTTCGCGCTCGCCCTCGTGATCCTTTCATCCGTGTTCTTCACAGTACGGTTTACCGACACAGCCCGGCGGCTCCAGAACAGTTCCCAGGATCTCAAGACGAGCCAGGCAGACCTCGACGCCATCCGCGACCAGACGAGCCACCTCATGACCGCCGCAAAGCGTTTCGAGGCCGCCCTCACCGGGACCTTCGCCCGCATCGGCGCCAAGCCCGCAACCCCCGATGACGCCACCCAGCAGGGAGACCTCGCCTCCTTCTTCGAGACGGGAGAGACCGGATCGGGCAGCGTCCGCGAGATCGGCGACATCAAGAAGGTCACGGATTACCTCGAAAACTCCGTGGACCCCCTCAACGAGCTCGGCTCCCTCATCGCCAACCAGAGCGCCGTCCTCACCGAGATCCCGAACATCTGGCCGGTCAAGGCGGGCATCGGCCACATTTCCATGTACTTCGGCCAGAACGAGAACCCCTTCACAGGCCAGTGGTACATCCACAAGGGCGTGGACATCTCGACCTACCGCACGGGCGACCCCATCGTCGCCACGGCCGACGGCAAGGTCGCCTATGTAGGCTACGATGCCAGCTACGGCAACAATGTCATCATCCAGCACAGTCATGGCTTCTATACCCGCTACGGCCACATGCAGTCCTTCAAGGTCTACAAGGGCCAGAAGGTCGCCCAGGGCCAGGTGATCGGCTATCTCGGCGCCACCGGCCTCGTGACGGGGCCCCACGTCCATTACGAGGTCCACCTCGGGACGAGCCTCATCGATCCGCTCAAATTCCTGAACATCAGGGCTACCGCTGCGGTCCAGCCGACTGACGGCAGCCCGGCGGGAAAACAGTAGCCCGGAGACCCAATGCCAGATCCCAGAGATTCACTCGTCAATTCCCTCATCGGGGCAGGTTCGGCTGTAGACGGCGACCTCGATGTCGAGGGTATGCTCCGCATAGACGGCGACCTGCGCGGCTCGGTGCGCGTCACCGGCAAGATCGTCGTCGGTTCCCTCGGCCGCGTCGAGGCATCCATCAGGGCGCGTTCCGCCATCATCGGCGGTCTCGTGAAGGGCGATGTCTACGTGAGCGAGCAGCTCCGCCTTCTTGCGGGCGGCGTCATCGTGGGAAACGTCTACGCCCCGCGCATCGAGGTCGAGGAGAACACGACCATCAACGGTTACATCGAGGTCAACGGCAGGCCCGACGACGCCGATGCCGGCCTCAAGGCCTTTGTCGAAAGGCGGGGAGGCCATGAGGCCGCCTCGCGCTTCCTTGGCCGTTTCCGCGCCGCCTCCTTTGCGCCTCCGCGGAATGCAGAGCCCGCCACCGCGGTACGCGGCGGGCTTCCAGGCTAGGCCCCGCCATGGCCGCGGTCGATTTTCCCGAGGGCATACTTCCCAACAACTATGTGCCCCCGAACCTCCAGCGGCGGACCGATGATACCAAAAAGGGCGGCAAGGGCAAGGGAGTCTTCAGGAGCGCCCTCGACAGCGCCATCGCGAGCGAGGCGGAAGATGCTGCCGGCGTAGCCGGCCTCGGTGGCGACTATTCCGATGCCGACATAGCGGAACTCCTCGACGGCATCCATGAGTCCGGCGACAAGCTCAAGGAAAATCCGACGGTCGAGCTCGTACAGGCCTACAAGAAGGCCGTGCGCGACTTCGTCCACTATGTGGTCGAGAAGTCCTATACCGTCGAGGAGAAGACCTCGGGCGGCAGTATCCTGAAGCGGAAGAAGTATTACCGCATCGCCGTGATCGATGAATCGCTCGAGAAACTGGCTGCCGAGATACTGCGCAACCAACGCGACAAGCTCGAGATCCTGAGGCGCGTCGACGAGATCTATGGCATGCTCGTCGACCTTTTGCGCTAGGATCATCCAGGAGGAAGGCAATGGCTGAATATATGGACGAGGGCGAGGACGAGCTCAGGGACCTCGAGGACGAAGGGACGCGAGCCGAACCCTCTGCTCCGGTATCGACCACGGAATACTCCGGTCCCCTCTACCGGATACGCTCACCCCACTCGAACGAGACTTATTACGCCTATTGGCAGGGCCCCGAGGTCCTCGAGCCCCGCACCCAGGTCGTGGCCCCCACGCGCTACGGCAAGGATATCTGCGAGCTCCAGGGAAGGGTCCTTGAGGCGGTGCGCATCGGCGCCGACGAGCTCCTCAAGATAGACCGCGTGGCCACGCCCGAAGACCTCGCCAAGGGAGAGGCCAACAGGGAGCGTGAACGCAAGGCCTTCGAGCTCTGCAAGCAGAAGATCGAGTCGCGCAGGCTCCCCATGAAGCTCGTGGCGGCCCACTACCTAATCGACGAGCCCAAGGTCCTCTTCTTCTTCAGCGCCGACTCGCGCGTGGATTTCCGCGAGCTCGTGAAGGACCTCGTCTCGGTCTTCAAGATGCGCATCGAGCTCAGGCAGATAGGCGTGCGCGACGAAGCCCGCGTGACCGGCGGCTGCGGCGTCTGCGGCCGCGTGCTCTGCTGCCATGGCGTCTCCGACAAGCTCACGCCTGTCTCCATCAAGATGGCGAAGGACCAGAATCTCTCGCTCAACAGCATGAAGATCTCGGGCCCCTGCGGCCGCCTCCTCTGCTGCCTCGCCTACGAGTACGGCTTCTATCGCGACGCGCGGCGGGAGCTCCCCGGCGAGGGCGTGCGTTTCCAGTTCGAGGGCGTCCTCTTCCGCGTCATCGAGGTGAATGCCCTTGCCGGCTCGGTCAAGGCCGCCGGCGAAGACGGCCGCGTCCTGACCATGCCTGCCGCGCGCTTTGTCCACAGCGAGGGGCGCTGGCAGGTGCGCGAGGAACAGGGCGACGAAGCCCCCGAGCGCGCGCCCGAGCGGAGCTCCGAGCGCGGCGGCGACCGCAATGGCGAACGCGGCGGCGACCGGGGCCCTGCGGGGCGAGGGCGCCCTTCCGACTGAGGCCGCCTTTCGGCCGCCGACCCGCGGCCGCTTTGTTGTCGCTCCTTTGCCGCTTCCTTCCGATTGACGGCGCCCAAAACACGGTGTAGTCTCGAGACACTCCGAACCGCTCTTCCTAAACCGGCTTCACGGCAGGGAAGGGCGGTCGTGGCGCCGCGCCCCTTGGGCGCGCGCCGAGGGCCTGGCGGGAAACCGCCCGACGATCGCGCCTCCCGTCACGGGATCGAACGCGATCGTCATGGCCTCCCGTATTCGGAAAGGAGAGTCCCCATGAGAAGATTCGGCATCCTCGTTCTCGTCCTCGCGCTTGCGATGGGAGCCTTTGCCCAGGCCAGCCCTGCGGCCGCTCCCGCCACCCCCCGCTTGAGGCTCGCCACCACGACAAGCACCGAGCAGTCCGGCCTCCTCGCCTACATCCTTCCCTACTTCGAGAAGGCTACGGGCTACAAGGTCGAGGTCGTTGCCGTCGGCACCGGCGCCTCGCTCAAGATCGGCGAGAAGGGAGACTGCGACGTCGTCCTCGTCCACGCTCGCGCCCTCGAGGACGCCTTCATGGCCAATGGTTTCGGCGCCGATCGCAAGGACGTCATGTACAACGACTTCATCATCCTCGGCCCCGCCAAGGATCCCGCCGGCATAGCCAAGGCCAAGAGCGCCACCGAGGCCCTCGCCCTCATCTCCAAGGCGGGCTCGTCCTTCATATCGCGCGGCGACAACTCCGGCACCGACGTCAAGGAAAAGGACATCTGGAAGGCCGCCGGGATCGCTCCCAAGGGCCTCGCATGGTACAAGGAGACGGGCCAGGGCATGGGCCCCGTCATCATGATGGCCAACGAGCTCCAGGCCTACACCCTCGCGGACCGCGCCACCTGGCTCGCGATGAAGGACAAGACCACGCTCAGGATCCTCTCGCAGGGAGATGCCGTCCTCTTCAATCCCTACGGCATCATCACCGTGAGCCCCGCGAAATGGCCCACGATCAACTATGCGGGCGCCAAGGCCCTCATGGACTGGATCACCGGCCCGGAAGGGCAGGCCCTCATCGCCTCCTACAGGATCGGCGGCGAGCAGTGCTTCTACCTCTACAAGAGGTAAGGTGCAATTGTGAAGGAAGCCTTCCTCCTCCTCGCCTCGGGAGACGCCGAGACCTGGGCCACGGTCCTGAGAAGCCTGCGCTTTTCCTTCTTCTCCACGCTGTTCGCCCTCATTCCCGGCATCCCCGCGGGCGTGGCCCTCGGGGGCCGGGACTTCCGGGGGCGGCGCAGCCTGATAGCCGTCGTCAACGCCCTCATGGCCCTGCCGACGGTCGTCATCGGTCTTTTCATCTATACCCTCATCTCGCGTTCGGGCCCCTTGGGCTTCATGTCCCTCATGTACGAGCCCGGCGGCGTGGTCTTCGGGCAGGCCTTCCTGGCCTTCCCCATCGTCGTATCCACCACGCAGGTGGGCCTCTCCAAGCTCGACCCGCGCTTCCGCGAGACCATCCTCACCCTCGGCGCGGGACCATGGCGCCGCCTCGTCTCCACGCTGTTCGAGGCGAGGGCAGCCCTCGTGGCCGCCGTCGTCGCCACCTTCGGCCGCGTCACCGGCGAGGTGGGCGTCTCCATGATGCTCGGCGGCAACATCCGCGGCACCACGCGGACGATGACGACGACCATAGCCCTCGACTACAACAAGGGCGAGTTCGACCGGGCCGTGTCCCTCGGCCTTGTCCTCCTCGTCATAGCCCTCGTCGTCAACCTCGCGCTGCACGCGCTGGCCTCCCATGAAGACTGAAAGCCTCTGGTCCTGCAGGGACCTCGAACTCCGCTATCCCTCGCGCTCAGGGAGCCGGGGTCGAGCCGCCGGCCAAGGCCTCGTGGCCGGCATCGGCCGGCAGCCTTGCATCCCCGCCGCGTTCTTCGCCGAGGCCCTCGACATAGGGAGGGGCGAGTGCCTCGCCCTCGTGGGGCCAAACGGCTCGGGCAAGACCACCCTCCTCAAGGCCCTCAACGGCCTCCTTGCTCCATCCTCGGGCAGCATGCTCTTCCGCGGCGAGCCGGCGACGGGCTCGACGGAACTCAGGCGTCGGAGCGTATACCTCCACCAGTCGCCCTATATCCTCGCGGGGTCGGTATCGTACAACGTGCTCTACGGGGCCCGTGCGCGCGGGCTCGAGGCCGGCGAAGGCCATGCCCGCGCCCGAGCGGCCCTCGCCCTCCTCGGCCTTGAGGGCTTCGGCCATCGCCATTCCCGCGCCCTCTCGGGCGGCGAGGCGCAACGCGTCGCCCTCGCGAGGGCTCTGGCTTCCGGCGCCGACATCCTCATCCTCGACGAGCCCACGGCGAGCGCCGATTCCGCGAGCGCCGACCTCGTCCTCGCGGCCCTCCGCGCGCGGCGCGACGCCGGTGATACCATCGTCTTCAGTACGCACGATCCCGGCCTTGCGGAGTCCCTCGCCATGCGGCTCTTCCGCCTCCGCGACGGCAGGATCGAGGGAGAATGACCATGCCCTCCGATATGCTCCATCCCGACGAGGCCCTGCGCCTCGTCCTCGACGACCTTCCGCCGCCGCGCCTCGAGGAGGTCGCCCTCGCCGACGCTCTCGGTCGCGCCCTGCCCGAGGCTGTCCTTGCGCGTCTCGACCAGCCGCCCTTCGACAAGTCCGCGATGGACGGCTTCGCCTTCGCCGCTCCGGATGGCGGCGCGTTGTGCGACAGCATGGGCGGAGCCGCCGGCCTGGGCGGAGCCGCCGGGAGCGCGGCTGCAGCGGGCGCTGCGGGCCGTCTCTGGCGCGTCGTCTTGCTCGTGGCCGCGGGCGCCGAGGCAGGCGCGCCGCTCGGGCCAGGGGAGTGCGCCAAAATCATGACGGGCGCGCCGCTTCCCGCGGGCGCCAATGCCGTGCAACGCGTCGAGTGGACGGAAGGGGCAGGTCTCGACGCCGATGGCCATGACCTTGTCCGCTTCACGAAGCCCGAGACCGTCTCCAACGTCATCTGTCGTGGCGAGAACCAGCGCTCCGGCTCCGTCCTCATCGGCCCCCGCGTTCTCGGAGCCCAGGACATCGGCATCCTCGCCTCCGACGGCCAGGCACGGATCCGCGTGGCCCGGCGTCCCGTGGTCGGCGTCGTCTCCACGGGCGACGAGCTCCGCTCGCCCGGCGAGGAGCTCGGCAAGGCCGCGATATACGACTCCAACGGTCCGGCCCTTGCCGCCCAGGCGGCGGCCGCCGGCGCCGAAGTACGTCGCTATGGGATAGCCCGGGACGAGGCCGGCGCCCTCGAGTCCTTGCTGGGACGCGCGCTCGACGAGTGCGACATGGTCCTCGTGTCGGGCGGCGTCTCCATGGGCGATTTCGACTATGTACCGAAGACCCTCGAGAAGCTCGGCGTAAGGCGCGTATTCCACAAGATCGCGATGAAGCCCGGCAAGCCCACCTTCTATGGGCGCCGTGGACCGACCTCGGTCTTCGGCCTGCCCGGGAATCCCGTGTCCACCTTCGTCAACTTCGAGTTCCTCGTGAAGGCCCAGCTCTATAGGCGGATGGGCCTTGCGTATGAACCGCGCCTCGTGGCGGCAACCCTCGCCCAGGACCTCGTCCGGCGCGAATGCGACCGCGTGGAATATTTTCCAATGCGCCTCGACCGCGAAGCGGACCGCGTCGGTGAACGCGCGCTGCCCCTCGCCTACAGGGGTTCTTCGATGCTCTCCATCCTGGCGGAGGCGGACTGCCTCGTCAGGGTGGAGATAGGCACGAGCGTCATCAAGGAGGGCAGCCTTGTCCTTGCTCGACTCCTCAGGCCGTGAGATCAACTATCTCCGCGTCTCGGTGACGGACCGCTGCAACCTCCGCTGCATCTACTGCATGCCGGCGGAGGGCGTGAAGCTCCTCGCCCACGACGATATCCTCTCTTTCGAGGAGATAGCCGCCGTAGTCAGGACCGCAGCGGGCCTCGGTTTCACGAAGGTCAGGCTCACGGGCGGCGAACCCCTTGCGAGGAAGGGCCTGCCTGCCCTTGTCTCGATGCTGTCCGTCATCCCGGGCATCGAGAAGCTCGCCATGACGACGAACGGCACCCTCCTTGCGCCCGTGGCTGCGGAACTCAAGGCGCGGGGGCTTCAGTCGGTCAACGTGTCCCTCGACACCCTCGACCGCGAGCGTTATGCGAAACTAACAAGGGGCGGCCGCCTCGACGATGCCCTGGCCGGCATCGACGCCGCACTCGCGGCCGGCCTTCCCGTGAAGCTCAACGTGGTGGCCCTCGAGGACTCGACCGAGGAGGACTTCGAGGCGCTCCGCGGCTATGCGCGTCGCATCGGGGCGGAGATCCAGTTCATAGCGCGCTACCATCTCGACGAGGAGAAGCGCGACGGCGGATCCTTTGACCGGCCGCCCCGCTGCTCGGCCTGCAACAGGCTGCGCCTTCTCGCCAACGGTTTCCTGAGGCCCTGCCTCCACGGCAATATCCAGGTGCCGGTGGATTTCGCGGACGTGGAGGGCAGCATCCGCAGGGCCGTGGCCCTGAAGCCGAAGCGCGGCCATGTATGCACCGACCTCGAGGTCGGCCAGATCGGAGGTTGAGGATGGAAGAGCGGCTAACGCATGTGGATGAGACAGGCAAGGCCAGGATGGTCGACGTCTCGGGAAAGAAGCCGGTCCGGAGGACCGCTACGGCCGCCGGCCGCATCGACCTCGCGCCCGCGACGGTCGCCCTCGTACGGGCCAACGGCATCGCCAAGGGCGACGTCCTCGCCGTGGCGCGGCTCGCGGGCATCATGGGCGCCAAGCGGGCGAGCGACCTCATCCCCCTCTGCCACAATATCGAAATCGAACACGTTGAAGTTGCGCTGCGCGTCGAGGACGACTGCATCGAGATCGAGGCCCGGGCCGTGTGCACCGACAAGACGGGCATCGAGATGGAGGCCCTGACGGCGGTCTCGGTCGCCGCCCTCGCGGTCTGGGACATGTGCAAGGCCGTGGACAAGGAGATGCGGATCCGCGATATCCGACTGCTCGAGAAGACCAAGGAGGAAGCGAAGTGAGCGCCCACGCGAATGAAGGCCCTTTCGAAATAGTTTCGCTCAACGTCTCGGAGAAGAAAGGCGTGCGGAAGACCCCCGTGGAGAGGATAGTCCTCGAGGAGGGCAGGGGAGTCCGGGGAGACGCCCATTCGGGCGTCCTCGAGGACAGGCAGGTTTCCCTCCTCGCCGTGGAGGAGATCGAAGGCGCCAATGCGAAGCTGGCCTCGGGCGGCTACGACGCCTGCGTCAAGGCGCCGCCCGGAGGCATCAAGCCCGGCGACTTCGCCGAGAACATCACGACGCGGGGACTTGCCCTCCATGAGCTTCCCATCGGGACCCAGCTCGAGATAGGGCCCGAGGTCGGCGAGCCCGAGGTCGTCCTCGAGGTCTCGAAGATCGGCAAGGAATGCCACGCGGACTGCGAGATAAAGCGCCTCGTGGGTGATTGCGTCATGCCCCGAAGGGGCATCTTCGCGAGGGTCGTGAAGGGCGGGGAGGTGGGCCGTGCAGATCGCGGTCATTACCGTATCGGATAGGGCCTCGGCGGGGGTCTACGCCGACCGCTCGGGCCCGGCCATCGTCGAGGTCCTGCGCGCAGCGCACCCGGAAGCCTCGATCGAAACCGAGATCGTGCCCGACGGCGAGGATTCCGTGCTCGCGGCCCTCGGACGCCATCCCGATGCCGACTGGATCCTGACGACCGGCGGCACGGGCCCCGCTCCCCGCGACAGGACGCCCGAAGCCACCGCTGCCTTCTGCGACCGCGCGATGCCCGGCATTGCCGAGTACCTCCGCCTGCGCTCCCTCGAGGAGACGCCCAACGCGGTCTTTTCCCGCGGTGCCGCGGGCATGCGAGGCTTCCAGTACGTCGTCAACTTTCCCGGCAGCGAGAAAGCCGCCCGTTTCTGCGCCGCGGCGCTCGCGCCCCTCATGGAGCACGGCGTGAAGATGGCCCGCGGAGAAGGGCACTAGGCTGGATATTCCCTGAAGAAACAGCTAACTTGTTGGCCTGAAAAGACTTGCGTTGTGTGACGACGTCGCATATCGCAAGTCTTCGCTTTATATGGGATAGTCGGGGAAGGGTCCTGTACAACGGCCCCGGGAATCGCGTATTGACGAAGGACTCATCCCGACCTAAACTAACGTTATTTCTCATAAGCGAGAGAGATGGAAAAAAAGCGAGATGAATTTTCATCCCGGCAAATTCCGCGATATGCTAAATAGGCACGTTATCAGTGGAGCCGTTTGCCCCATGTAGAGCGGTAGCGCCAATACGGTCAAGGAGTGGCCATTCATGAAGAAACGGTTTTTTTATCTCGGGCTATTGGCGGCCCTTGTGGCGTCGCTGAGCGGCTGTCCTTTGTTTGCCAAACCCAGCCCGACCATCACCCTTAGCTCCCCTTATGCTGGATATAGCACCAGCAGTGCCACTATTTATGTAAGCGGAAATATCAGCTTCACTTCCGCGGTTGATCAATACGACGTTAAAGACATCCTGCTGAAGCTGACCTATAACTCAACTTCAGGCAGCAAGACCTATTCCCAGAGCTATAGCAGCTCCAGCAGCTACTTCAATACGAATCTCTCTGTCCCCTCGGATGCGGCGAGCGGCAACATGACCCTAATGGTCACGGTGCAGTTCTATGATTACGTCCATCAGGAGGACGTCAGTACCAGCGTCACCCTGAACTACATCTATTCGGACTATTCAGCCCCCTCGTTTTACTCCGCCCCGACTCTCTACAAGAGCTCCATCTCCCCAGCGACCTCCTCTCCGACTTTCTTCGTCAACAGCCAGATCTACCTCAACTTCTCGGCCACAGATAACAGGGGGGTTACCAAGCTGGCCTACTGCTGGGACAGTTCCTCTGGCACCAAGACCGATGTTCCCCTGGATAGCAGCATTGTCTCCTCTGCCATCTATGGGAAGACCGTGTCACTGCTCAAGGTCCCCAGCAGCCTTTTTTCTGGAAGCCATACCCTGTATGTCTATTGCGGAGACGCTAGCAGCAATTACTCTAGCTACTACAGTTTCGCCGTAACCATCTCGGCATATGCCATCCCGATCGTGGATATTTCAGATCCGGGCGACGACATCGTCCTCCCGTCCGGTTCCACCTCCTATCAGGTCTATGCAAGCGTGACGCCGGGCACCTCGAGCGTAGCAAGTGCGTACATCGCCCTTGATTCGGGCTCCTTCCAAGCCGCCAAGTATGAAGGATCGCCCTCCACGCTCTGGTCCTGCGTTTTCACAGATCTCAGCGAGGGGATGCACACCCTAAAGGCCTACGCCACCGATACCACCGGCGTTGACTCCGCAACCGACAGCTCGGTCTTCTATGTCGACAACACCGCCCCGAACGTGCCGACCATCTCGGTTTCCGACTCGAGCGGCGCCATAGCGAGCGGCGGCGTCTCCACTGCCCCTTCCTACACGATCACTGTCACGGCATCGGATGCGGCGAATGGCTCGGGTATCCAGAAGGTGGTGCTCAAGATCAACGGCAACACGGCCCTGATGACACAATCAACCACCTCCTCAGACACCTGGACCTATACGAACCAGAGTCCGACCAACGGCAAGCAGACCATCTCCGCTACGGCCACCGACAAGGCGGGCCTCTCGACCTCCACCAGCTCGGACTTCTTTTTCACGAAATCCATGATGCCGACGGTCACGATGAGTAGTCCCACGGTTTCCATCCTCTACAAGAAAACTACCGACCTGGCGACGCCACTTGTCATCAGCGGGAGTACGACGGTTGCAGGGACTGGAATCGCCACACTAAGCAGCGTCATGGCCACGGTAGGCGGCAGCGCTGCCCTCGCGTCGCCTTCCGTGACCGTCTCCGGAGCGGACTGGAGCTTCTCCCTGGGCAATGCCTTGGAGGAAGGCATCCATTTGGTCACCGTCACCGCGACCGACTCCCTTGGCAAGCAGGCAAGCGCCAGTTTCACTATCTATATAGACAATACGCCACCGACTGTATCGGCCCTGGATGCGAATGTTAAGGCAGATAACCCGAGCAACCAGATTGGCAGCAGCACCTATTCCGGCTCGATCACCATGACGGGCAGCGCCTCGGACTCGTTATCCGGAATCCAGAACGTATTCGTTTCCATCGACGATGGATTTAATTGGGCTGCGACGCTGAGCGGAAACGACTGGACCTACAAGATAAGCAACCTCTCGAATGGAACTCATACGATCAAGGTAAAAGCCTTGGACAAGAGCGGGAACTATAGCAGTTACACGACCCTCTCGACCATCACCTATGTTCCCCAGCCTACCCTCTCCGCGAGCGTCACTCAATCGACGGTCTTCAGCGCCACCATCAACGTGAATCCCGCCGCAACCTTCGCCAATTCCACGGGCAACTTTATCCAGTGGGCGATAGACAGCCCCAGTTATGGCACGGATAAACAGGTTGCGGTGACGGGAACCTCCTATTCGACCGGCATACCCGTCACCCTCCCCTCCGATGGAAGGCATACGATCTATATGAGGGCCAAGGACAGTTATGGCTTCACCTCGGCCGACTGCAGGATCTACATCACCCTTGATACGAGTGCTCCGCAAATTGCGATCACTTCTCCCGTATCTGGACAGGCCCTGAGCTCGTACTCCGTTTCGATCTCGGGTACGGTCACCGATACGTCGCTTTCACCCAATAATGACGCCTTGCGCTACATGATCAGCCCGGACAACGGAACCACCTGGCCCAGCAGCTGGACCAGTTTGGGAAATTCCGCGAGCTGGAGCTTTACTTATACCGCCCCCCAGGATGGTCAATACCAGATCAAGCTACGAGCCTATGACAGCCGTTATGCCAACGCGACGCTGGCGGATGCGGATACTACGGGCGCCCACTGGACAGAGACGACGTCCGCCTTTACGGTCAATTCGCGACCTTACCTGCCCCAGAATTATCTCTACAGCTACACGGATGAGATGCTCTTAGCGGGCAATCTCTATGCAGGACAGGTTAAGTGGTACAGCTTTACCGCCAACAGCTCGACCGCAATCATCAAGTGGCAGGATTTCTATCTCGATTCGGGCAGTTCCTTTACGGCCAAGCTCAAGGTGAGCATTTACAGCGGCAACCCCGACTCGTCACCGGTAAAGCTTGGGACCATCACGAGCTCGAGCGGCGTCCAATCATTGACCCAGGCCGGACTCACTCCCAACACGACATACTGGATCGCCGTTGAACCAGTGTCCGCAGGCACGGGAACTTATAAAATTTGTGTCTGCTACCGTTACTAGAGGATTTTTGTCAGCCGAGGCGCGCATGCGCCTCGGTCATTTCATCACGAGAGGTAGGTCATGTTAAAAACCATCAAACGTGCTTTGCCAATGCTTTTCATACTCCTCACATTCATGGGTTGTCCTCTATTTTTCTCCTCGCATTATGATAGTTTTACGCTTTCCAACTCCGGAATAGGCGAAGTCACCATTACCCTGTCCATCGAGACCTCCGGCCTCTCGGTGGTAACCATCGAGCGCCAGGCTGCCGGCGAAAGTACCTGGACGACCGTAAAGGACAAGGTCTCGGTCTCCGGCTCTCCCTTCATCGATACAGGCCTGAAGGCTGACGCCAGCTATACATACAAGGTCACTGGCTACAAGTCCGACAACAGCAGCACCGTCGGCAGCTTTGAGAACCAGAGCATCACGACCAAGAAGAGCCTGTCCGCACCAGCTACGGTCGCGGTGAGCCGCACGGGTACGAGCAACAGCACGATCGGCGCAACGGTCTCCTGGTCGGCTGTGGACAGCGCGACCTCCTACGATATCTATGTGCGCGACAGCTATGATGTCGGAGACGATCACTACTTCGACGACCTGACGAAATTTGCCAAGGCTGCCGCGGTCACGGGCGCCTTGAGCAAGACCTTCTCGACGGCCGACATTACCGGCCTCAAGGCCAATTTCACCAATCCCACGAAGCTCTACTTCTTTGTCCGCAGCGCGCTCGGGACCTCCAATTCCACCCTCTCGACCGCTGTCGCTCCTCTCTCCATCTTCGGGGCTTCCGGTCCGGTCGACGGCCTTTCCATCTCCCTCACGAGCGCCAGCAAGGTAGCCCTGAGCTGGAAGGCCGACCAGAACGCCGACCAGTATTTCGTCTTCCGTTCCACTGACGCAACCAATTTTTCCTCCCTCGCCACCGTCGCATCTTCCTCAAGCACAAGCTACGAGGATTTGACGGTCACCGCAGGCCAGACCTATTACTATAAAGTGGTAGGATCCAACAACACCTATGGTCCGACCCAGGCCGAGGTCATCGCAAACGTACTCGATACAACTCAGGCCGTCTCGATCAATACGGCCATCCAGTCGCCCACGAACTTCACCGCAAGCTTCAGCGCAACCTCCTCTTCGGTGAACTTGTCCTGGAGTGCGGTCTCCACCGCGACGGGCTACAAGGTCTACCGCACAGTCAACGCAGGCGACTACCCCGCGGGCGCAACGGTCCTCGCGACCATGAGCGGCGTCAGTTCCACCTCCTATACTGATACCAACAATCTCAAGAACCTGACCTACTATTACTGGTTGACCGCCATCGGTTCCTCAGGCGACGAGTCCGCGCCGACAGCCTCCAAAAAGGTCGTCGTGAGCATCACCCCCGCCGCTCCCGGAACCCCGACGGCCACGCCCTATAGCGACAAGGTCATTTCCCTGAGCTGGCCTGCCGTCAACACGACCGAGAGCGTGACTTACACGGTCTGGCAGAAGGATTCAAGCGGAAACTTCAATGCCATAGTGGACGACACGGACATCGTTTCCACCTCCTGCATCGTCGCGGGGCTCATGGCAAGCACCAGCTATACCTTCCGCGTGACAGCCAAGGTCGGTTCCGCCAGCTCGGCGCCCTCCACTGTTGCGACCGCCACCACCCTGCCGGTCAGCCCGGCCCTGACGCTCACGAGCGATGGGAGCTCGATCACCCTTTCCTGGACGGCCTCGTCGGGAGCGAGCGGCTACAACATCTACCAGTGCGGGAACAATGATGGCAGCGGCGTCTATGGCAAGATCAACGGCAGTTCGATCGTCACGGCGACTACCTACAAAGTCTCGCCGCTCAGCCCGGCGACGACCTACTATTTCAAGGTGACGAGCGTCGATTCTTCCACTCACGAGTCGAACCTCAACTATGTCACCGCCTACTCGGCCACGACTGCAGCGCTTGCTACGCCTCAAGCTCCCACATGCAGCCAGAGCTTCTCGGGCGGAAACTATACGGTGACTGCCAACTGGGGCCAGGTTGTCTCGGGAGCCGATAACTACAAGGTTGAGTACAGGGTCGGCTCCAGCGGGACCTGGACGACCGCCAGTTCCTCGGTGGCCGGAAACCAGACCTCATACTCCTTCACCCCGGCGGGAGCCGTCCAGGGGAACCAGATCTATGTTCGCGTGACCGCTGTTTCAGCGACCCTCGGCAGTTCCAATCCGAGTTCCATCGGAAACGTGCAACTTCTTTAAGATCTTCGTCTTCGGCAATGGGCGAGGGCACTTCGGTGCCCTCGCTTTTTTTCCTCATAATCCCCGCTTTCCGACCTGCTCAACTTCCCGGTTGCAGACGATGTTTTTCCAACAATTCGTCGGGGCGCTGGTAGCATACTCCGCGATGACGCATCGCTCGAAGGCGGCCCAGGGAGAAGGGCACTAGCGACTAACCGGGGTATGTCCCCAGGCCCCGCTCAATCCCGTCAGTAAAAGGTTCCTGGTTTCGTCGACAATAAGAGCCGCCCAACTCGGGCGGCTCCGCATATCGCAGGGGAATGGTTACTTCTTGAAGCTCATCAGCTCGACCTCGAAGACGAGGAAGGCATTGGGCGGAATGATGCCGCCGGCGCCGGCGGCGCCATAGGCGAGTTCGGGCGGGAGGATGAAGAGGCGCTTCTCGCCCTTGCGCATGGTGGCTACGACCTTGTCCCAGCCGGGGATGATCTCGCCGACGCCTACCTTGAATTCGAGGGGACCGCCATGGAGGTCGGAGGTATCGAAGGTCTGGCCGTCGAGGAAGGAGCCCGTGTACGCAACGGAGACGGTGTCGCCTGTCGCGGGAATGGCGCCTGAGCCGGCCTTGGTTGTCTTCTGGAAGATGCCATCGGCGTCGGCCTTGAGTTCGGGCCATTTCTGCGCGATGGCTGCCAGGTCGGCGGCGCGCTTGTCGGCCACGCGCTTCTCTCCGGCCACCTTGGCTGCAGCGGCAAGCTCGTTCCAGTGGGCCTGGTCGACCTTGAAATCCTTGGCCTTGGCGCCCTTCCGGAAGATCTCGACCTTGATGATCTTGTCGCCCTGGGCGATCTTCTGTACGACGTCCATGCCCTTCACGACCTTGCCGAAGGCCGAGTGTACGCCGTCGAGCCAGGGCGCTTCCTTGAGCGTTATGAAGAACTGGCAGCCGTTGGTGTTGGGGCCGGCGTTGGCCATGGATACGATGCCGGGACCGTCATGCCTGGTGTTCGGCGAGAACTCGTCCGGGAATTCGTAGCCCGCATCGCCTGAGCCGTCGCCCTTGGGGTCGCCGCCCTGGACGACGAAGTCCTCGACGACGCGGTGGAAGGTGAGGCCGTCATAGAAGGGCTTGCCCTTGGTGGCGTCGAGCTTGCCCGTGGCAAGGCCGACGAAGTTGCAGACCGTGAGGGGAGCGCCCTCGTAGTCGAGCTTGATGATGATCTCGCCCTTGGATGTCTTCATCCGGGCGTAGATGCCGTCGTCGAGGCCGCTCTGCTGGCACGAAACGAAGAAGACGGCCAGGAGGGCCACTGCTATGACCGCGATGCCGCGGCATGCGTTATTACGCATCATTCCTCCGCTTGGAAAGATATCCGCCAGCATACGCGAAAAACCGCGGGGGCCACAAGATGCGCCTGGACAAGGCGCGCCGGCAGGATCGGCTCCCTGACGGGGGCGGACCATGGGACGGCAGACGGCGGGCTCTGGGGCGCTGCGGAAAACGCTTGACGGGCCGGCGCCGGTCCGTCAATGATGCGGAGACGTAAGCCCCGACAGAAGGCCCCTACAAGGAGGTGCGCCATGCCCGACGAGGTCTATCGACGCCCGAGCTGGGACGAGTATTTCATGGAGGTCGCCTCGTCGATCGCAAAGCGCGCCACCTGCGACCGCGGCCGCTCGGGTTGCGTCATCGCCCGGGACCACCAGATCCTCGCGACGGGCTATGTGGGGGCGCCGGCGGGGCTTCCGCACTGCGACGAGGTAGGGCACCAGCTCAGGAAGGTCCTCCACGAGGACGGCACCATCACCCAGCACTGCGTCCGCACCGTCCACGCCGAGCAGAACGCCATCTGCCAGGCGGCGCGCCGGGGAGTGGCCATCGAGGGCGCGACCCTCTATTGCAGGATGACGCCCTGCAGGGCCTGCGCGATGATGATCATCAACTGTGGCATCGTCCGCGTCGTGGCCGAGCGCCGCTACCATGATGGCGCGGAGAGCGAGGAGATGTTCAAGGCAGCCGGCCTCAGCCTCGAGTACGTCCACGACGAGACGGAGCGCTACGAGAACCAGTAGGTTTCGTTGTGCCCTGGACCGCGCCGCGGTCCAGCCTGTCCAGGATGAAGGCCGTCTCCTCTTCCACCTCGGCCTCGAGGGCCTTGAGCGTCCCCGGCGTGCCGTACCTGATGTAGAAGTGCAGCTTCGAGTGGAAAATATAGGTGAGGATGTCGGCGACGATCCGTGCCGCGTCCTTGTCGCTTCCGGCGGCCAGCCCCGGCAGCCCCGCGAGCTCCTCGAGGAGGAGGCCATAAGCGGGATGCATGAAGTGGTGACCGTCACGCCTTTTGAAGAAGCCATAGTCGATGTCGGTCGAGAGAAAGATCGAGTAGAGGTTCGGGTTGCGGGCATTCGCCTCGATCATGAGGCGGGCGAAGCAGAGGACCCTTTCCCTTGGCGTTTCGCCCTCGAGCCTTTCCTGGACCCATGCGGCGCATTCCGCCGCCATTTCCTCGAGGCAAAGGCAGACGAGCTCATTGAAGTTCTCGAAGTAGTTGTAGAGCGAGGCGTAGGAGTAGGCCGCCTTCTCGCCGATCTTCTTCGTGGTCAGGCCCGCGATGCCTTCTGAACGGATGATGTCCTTCGCCGCATCGAGGAAGTAGCGTTTCGTCCTTTCCTTCTTGATCTGCTTGCGGTCCATCGTCCCTCCGTTCATTTCCTGAACGACATTAAGCGCAGAAGCCCCGGTTGCGCAAGGCCCAAGGAATTCCCGTTGACAGCCTGGGAAAGCACACCTAGAATACTGAAAGCCATTCAGAAAATGAATGACACTAATGAGCATCGCGACCTTGATCGCTGCAACTCGCGGGAGAAACACATGCCTGACCGGACAAGCCAGATCTTCGAGAACCCCATCCCAGCCTCTGTAGTCAGCAAGGCGAGCCGGAAAAAAGCTTCCTATATCAGGGAATATGGCGATGACAGCAAGGTTCCACTCGCCCTCTCTATCCGGGACATCCCCGTCCTGCGCGATCTCGGCGTCCGCGAGCTCCTCGTGGGGCCCTCGCAAGGGTCGGGCCCCGGCGTGGCCGGCGTGGCCGGCGTGGCCGGCGCGGGACAGCCGCCGGCCGACCTGGGGTCCGACCCCAAGGCCCTCGTCGTCGGGAACATCCGCATGGGCTTCGGCCACTACCGCATCTCCATGGCGATAGCGAGCGCGGCGAGGCAGCGCGGGCTCAACCCCTACTGGTTCGACCTCCATGCCTTCGAGGAGACGACGGGCGGCAAGATCATCGAGAAGCTCAACGGGATGTACTCGATGGGCTCGCGCTGGTCACAGAAGTATCCCCTCTTCAACCGCCTTGTCTGGGAGCCCCTCAACTCCGAGGGCTTCCGCAAGCTTTCGTACAACGCGGCCGACCAGAAGGTGGCGGAGCTCATGGCCCCGCCCTGCGCCCTCCTGCCCCGTGATGTTCCGTACATCGCGACCCATGCCTGGCCGGCCCAGGCCGCCGTGCACGCCGGGCTTTCGCATGTGGTCAACGTCATCCCCGACAACTGGCCCATGGCCCTCCACCTCTCCGAAGGCGCCATCCACTGCATCCAGAGCCCCTCGGCCTGGCAGGGCTACAAGACGCTCCGCGGCATGGAGGGCGACGCCATCCTCGAGCCCATGCCCGCGGGCAGCCTCCGCTATACCGGGCACTACATCGACCACGAGATCGTCTCCAGCATCGAGGCAGACACCGAGGCGCGGCTCGCGCGCATCCGCGACGGGAAGCCCCTCCGCGTCCTCCTCACGGTCGGCGGCGCGGGAGCCCAGGGCGAGCTTTTCCGGGCCATCATCGAGAGCCTCCTCCCCGCGGTGAAGGACCGCAAGGTCTGCCTCCTCGTCAACGTCGGCGACCACCGGGCTGTCCTCGACCGCCTCGTCGCCGCCATCCCGGGCCTGGCCGGGGCAACGGTGCACTCGGGCAACTGGGCCGAGACGAGGGCTTTTGCAGAGGCAGGTCTCTCGGGCGACATGGACGGGGTCCACCTCTTCCACGATGAGGACATCTTCGCGGCGGTCTACGCCACCAACCTCCTCATGCGCGCGAGCGACCTCCTCGTCACGAAGCCGAGCGAGCTCGCCTACTACCCGGTGCCCAAGCTCCACCTGCGGCGCGTGGGCGGCCACGAAGCCTGGGGCGCCATCCGCTCGGCGGAACTCGGCGACGGTAGCGTGGAATGTTCCTCCTTAAAGGAGACCCTCGCGATGCTCGGCCTCGTCCTCGGCCTGCGCGCGGGCTCGGGCCGCGCCGGTGCCAGCACCGGCAATGGCCGCGACACCGAGGCGCTCGAACTCATGAACCGGAACATCCTGGCCGCCCATCGCGCCGGGATCTACGACGGCGCCTACCGGGCGGTCGATATCGCCCTCGGACGCTCATAATTGCGATCAAAAGAGACCTATGAAAGGGGTTCCGAGATGAACGAAGCAACGATGCCAGAGAAGCTCCCGCGCTGGAAGCTTGTCATGTTCGCCCTGGGCCAGCTCGGCTGGTCCCTCGCCTCCTGGAGCGTGTCCAACGCCCTCACCTTCTTCTTCCTGCCGCCCGAGAAGTCCGGCTCCGCAGGCCTCTTCCCGACTTTCATCTTCCAGGGTGCGATCTTCGGGGCCCTCACCATCATCGGCCTCATCAATGCCGGCGGACGCGTCTGGGACGCGATCACCGATCCCTGGGTGGCCAACCTTTCCGACCGCTCGCATTCGAAACTCGGGCGCAGGAGGATTTTCCTCCTCATCTCGGCGATCCCGACGGCCCTCTTCGCCTTCCTCGTCTTCGTGCCCATAGCGGACGGCGCCACGAGGTCAGGCCAGACCGTCAACGCCATCTGGCTCGCAGTCACGATGACCCTCTATTACTGGTTCATCACGATGTACTGCACGCCGTTCAACGCCCTCATCTCGGAGCTCGGACACAGCCCCAACGAACGCCTCGGCATCTCCACGGCGATATCGGTGACCTGGGCCCTTGGCTTCGCCCTGGGCAACCAGGCCTACGCCATCTATCCCGCCCTCGGCTCGGCCCTCCACCTCGAACCCGCGCGTGCCTTCCAGTATACGGTGGGCGGCTTCGAGCTCATCGCGGCCATCCTCATGCTCCTTCCCGTCATCTTCATCGACGAGCGGAAGTACGCCGAGGTACATGCCTCGGACGAGGGGGTCTTCCAGGCCGTAGCCTCGACCTTCCGGAACCGCGATTTCAGGACCTTCGTCTTCTCCGACCTGCCCTACTGGGTGGCGCTCAACTTCATCCAGATGGGCATCACCTACTACGTCATTACCCTCCTCGACCTGCCCGAGTCCCTGCCATCCTTCCTCATGCTCGTGATGTTCGTCCTCTCCTTCGTCTTCTACGTGCCGGTCAACCTCGTGGCCAAGAAGCTCGGGAAGAAGCCCGTCCTCGTCTTCGCCTTCGCGGCCTTCGCCCTCGATTTCCTCGTGGTCTTCTTCCTCGGCAAGCTGCCCATACCGGCCGTCGCCCAGGCCTGGCTCATCGCGGTCCTCGCGGCCCTGCCCCTCGCGATCTTCGGAATCCTGCCCAACGCCATTGTGGCGGACATCGCGGAAAGCCACGGCATCGAGACGGGCCAGTACAAGGCGGGCATCTTCTTCGGCGCGCGTACCTTCATGATGAAGATGGGCATCGCCCTCGCGAACCTTCTCTTCCCGTCGCTTCTCCTCCTCGGGAAGAGCGCCGCCCATCCTGTGGGTATCCGCATCTCGGCGGTCTGCGCCCTCGCTTTCTGCCTCATCGGCATGCTCCTCTTCCTGCGCTACGACGAGAAGCGCGTCCTCGCCGTGCTCGCGAAGAAGGAAGCGCTTTCCCTGGAGGAACGGAAGGAAGCCGGCCTCTGACCGTCCTGACCCGGAGGCGCGTCCTGCGCGCCCCGGGTCTGCGGGCCGATATACGGTCCCGATCCATCGAAAAAAGACGTCGTTTCTGGCGGGATAACCACCTCCTGCATATACTTGGAAAACATGAAAATGCGCAACAAGCTCTTCATGAGCATTGTGGCGGTCGAAGTGCTGATATTCGGCGCGGTGTTTTCCTATGTGACGGGCCTGACGAGCGCCAGGGCGAGGGAGACCGCCCTCGAGACCGGCCGCGCCAGGGCCGCAGCCGCGGCATCGAGGATAACGACTACCCTCATCGGCGCGGCCACGACCGTGGAATCCCTCGGCTCCAGCCTCGAGACCTGCCTGCGTCTCGGCCGAACGGACAGGTCCTTCGTCCCCATCCAGCTTCTCGACCTCCTGAAAGCCAACCCGCGATATTATGCGGTCTGGGCCTTCTTCGGTCCGGACGACTGGGATGGCAAGGATGCGCGCTACAAGTCGGATCCCGATTATGCGCCGACCGGCGCCTTCGTCCCCTGGGCCTACCGCGAAAAGGGCGAACCCATGGTCTATCCCGGCATGGCCGGTGAAGACACAGGTTATTATGAGAGCTTCTATACCATTCCCGTCGAGACTGGCGCAGGACTCTACATGGAGCCCTACTTCGAAGACAGTTCCGAAGGCCAGCTCCTCCTTGCCACCTACGGCCGGCCTATCAAGGACGCGGCCGGAAGGACGAGGGGCGTCGCCGGCATCGACCTCCGCCTTGATGACCTTTCCAAGTACCTCGCGGCCGAGGAAGCCATGGCAGGGGCGGAAGCCGGCACCTATTCCTTCCTCGCATCCTCCGGCGGCACCATCCTGGCCCACGAAAAGGATACGTCGCTCATCGGCAAGAAGGTGGAGGAGTATCTCGGCAAGGACGAGGCCGGCCATTTCTCCTCGACCATCCCGAAGGAAGGACTCGATTATATGGCGGGCAAGGGGAGCTTGGTGCGGATCCTCGTGCCCATGACCCTCCCGGGCAGTTCGAAGGACTGGATCTACTGCCGTACGGTCCCCACGGCGAGCATCTATTCCGGCACGCGGCGGCTCGAGATGCTTCTCATCGTTTTTTTCGTCGTCGGCATAGGTCTATCGATAGCTGCAATCCTCATGATATCGAGGCGGCTCACCCGCCCCCTCGGCGCCATCGGCGAGGCCTTTGCCGTCATCGAGGGCGGGGACCTCACGAGGCGGGTGTCCGTGAAGACCCGTGACGAATTCGGTACCCTCGCGACCGAGTACAACGCCCTGTCGGAAAAACTCGGGAAGATCTTCGGCTCGGTCCGGCGTGCGGCGGAAGGCATCCAGGAAACGGGCCAGCGCCTCTGCGATGCCTGCGCGCGGACCAACGCCGCATTGTCCGGGATCCGCGCCAACATAGATGAGAGCCGTGCGGCCCTCGAATCACAGTCCGCCGCGGAAGGGCGGACCCGCGAGGAGGCCCGTCTCATCCTCGACGACATCGGGAAGCTCGAAAGCGAGATCGCGGCGCAGGCCGATTCCATCAACGCGGCTTCCGCCGCCGTGGAGGAGATGGTCGGTTCCATCCAGTCGGTTGCGGCCAACGCGGAAAAAATCTCGTCGGAGATGGCCGACCTCGACCGCTCGACCGGCGAGGGGAAGGAAAGGCTCGCGGCCGCGATCGAGGCCATCACCGAGGTCTCCTCGCACAGCGACGACCTCGAGGCGGCCAACGCGACCATCGCCGAGATCTCGTCGAGGACCGACCTCCTCGCCATGAACGCCGCCATCGAGGCGGCCCACGCGGGCGAGGCCGGCAAGGGCTTCGCCGTCGTAGCTGACGAGATACGCGCCCTCGCGGAGAATGCCCGCGTCCAGTCCGAGGAGATCGGGGCCAGGATAGGCGCCATCCATGCCGCCATCAGCGCGGCCGCCGACTCGTCGCGGGAAGCGGGGGAGGCTTTCGACGGAGTCCTCGGGCGAGTCGCCACGGTGTCCCGCCTCGAGGCCGAGGTCTGCAGCGCCGTCCTCGAGCAGCGGACCGGCGGCACGGAAGTCCTCGAGGCACTTGGCCGGATGAAGGACACCTCGCGCGCGGTGGCCTCCGCGGGCGAGACCATGGGGAAGGCGAGCGCCGAGGTGCGCACGGCCATCGACGGGCTCGAGGAGGCAAGCGAAAGGGTTAAGGCCGCGGCGCAGCAGATCGGCGAGCGGGTCGACGACATCGCGGCCAACGGCGACGCCACCCTCAGCCTGGCCGCAGAGAACGCGAAGCTCCTCGACTCCTTTGCCGAGGGCCTTTCGCGTTTCAGGATCGGCGAAGCGCCCAAGGCTTGACGCGCCGGCGCTCCACCGGAATGATGCTCCTGCGGAGGCTCATATGGCTGCGAAGACGGGAAGCGACAGGGGCGGGATCAAGGCTGCGCGCGGCGCCGCGCCGCGGGCTACCGCGCCGCGGGCTACCGCGAAGGTGGCCGGCCGGGCCGATCCCGGCTCGCTGAAGATCGCCTATATCGGCGGAGGCAGCCGCCTCTGGGCGCGCAACCTCATGCTCGACCTGGCCCTCTGCAAGGAGCTCTCCGGTACCGTCTCGCTCTACGACATCGACCGCGGCTCGGCAGTCCTCAACGCGCGGCTCGGGGCCTTCATCCAGTCGAGGCCCGAGGCCGTCTCGCGCTGGGACTATGCCGTGGCCGACAGCCTCGAGGAAGCCCTGACCGGGGCGGACTTCGTGGTCATCTCCATCCAGCCCGGCAGCCTCGAATGCATGGCCGCCGAGGTGGCGGCTGCGGAGCGGCACGGCATGTTCTTCCCGGTGGGCGACACGGTGGGGGCTACCGGCCTCGTTCGCGGCCTCAGGGCGGCCACCATCTACGAGGGCTTCGCCCACGCGATTGCCGAGCGTTGTCCCGGCGCCTGGGTCATCAACTACACGAATCCCATGACGATCTGCACGAGGACCCTGACCAGGGTCGAGCCAGGCCTCAAGGTCTTCGGCTGTTGCCACGAGGTCTTCGGGACGCAGCGCCATCTCGCCCGCGTGGCCGCCGACGCCCTCGGCCTCTCCGCGCCTCCGCCCCGCGGCGAGGTGGCGGTCAACGTCCTCGGCATCAACCACTTCACCTTCGTCGACCGGGCCGACTGGCGCGGGAACGACCTCCTCTCCCTCCTGCCCGGCTGGATAGAGTCGCACAACGCGACGCGTCCCCTCTCCGAGGCAGAGGTCGAGACCGCGGGCGACTGGTTCCACGACAACTGCCGCGTCAAGTGGAGCCTCTTCGGGCGCTGGGGCGTCCTGCCCGCCGCGGGCGACCGCCATCTCGTCGAGTTCCTTCCCGGCTTCACGCGCTCGCCCGGGGAGCTCTTCATCTGGGGCGTGAAGCGCACGCCCGTGGCCTGGCGGATCGAGCGCTGGAAGAAGGCCCCGGCCCTGACCGAGGAGGTCCTGGCCGGCCGCGCGCCCCTCGCCTTCGACGAGTCGGGAGAGGAGGGCGTGGCCCAGATGAAGGCCCTCCTCGGTCTCGGCGACCTCGTGACCAACGCGAACTGCGAGAACGTCGGGCAAGTCGAGGGACTCCCCGCCGGCTCTGTCGTGGAGACCAACCTCCGCTTCTCGCGCGACCGCATCGATCCGCTGACCGCGGGCGCATTGCCTCCCGGCCCCGCGGCCATCGTCTCGCGCCACGTCTCGAACCAGGAGGCCATTGTCGAGGCCGCGCTCATGCGAGACCGCGACCTCGCCTTCGGGGCCTTCTACAACGACCCTGCGAACCGCCTGCCGCCCGACGAGTCCTGGGAGCTCTTCAGGGAGATGTTGGCTGCGAGCGCGCCTTGGCTGTCCGGCTGGCGCCTGGACTGACCGCGGTCCGCGCGGGCGCGATGGCGGCCGCGCGCTTCCTCCGGCGGCCCGTAACGGCGCGATAGGCGGCCGTCATGCGGGCCCCGCGAGGGCCTCGAGGATCGCGGGGATGGGGACGCTCTCGGCGAAGGAGCCGCGGCTGCAGGCCGCGAGGCAGGGTCGCCCAGCGCAAGCGGCGCAGAAGGGAAAGCGCGCGTCGGTTTCGACGAGGCGCTTCCGCGCGCCATCCACGTTGGTCGCCTCGAGCCTGCGCATGATGCCCATGATGTCGATGTCCGCGGGACAGACCTTTCGGCAGGGCGAGGTCTCGCACCACTGGCAGAGCGCGGCGTCCATGAAGCGCGGATCCGAGGGCCTGTTCCCGGGCCTGCTGCGCGGGATGATATGGACCCTTTGGCGCTCGGCCGGGCGGTTCCGGTATTCCGGCAGGCCTCGGGCACGCAGCACGACGTCCGCGGCGCTGATGCCGGATATCGTGACCGCGGGCGTGCCCGTGCCCATCACCGTGGACTCGCCGCACATGTAGAGGCCGGGAACGAAGGTCGCGGCATGCTGGCGGTTCATGAGTTCCTGGCCCATGCAGGCCTTGGGGCCCGCCACGGCGCCGCCGTTCTTGAGGAGGTAGCGCTCGACCGTCGAGGGCGTGCCGAGCTCCCTGAATGTGATGCCACGCGGGAAGGAGGGGAAGCATTTGCCGACGAGGCCGAGCATGCGCGCAGTCTCCTCCTCCTTCATGCGCCGGTAGCCCTCGCCGCCATATTCGGCGGAGAAGGGCGAAGGCCAGGCCTTGGACGTGGGGCCTATCAGCATGAAGGAACTCGTGCTCGTCGGAGCCAGGCTCGGGTCCTCGAGCGAGGAGAGGTAGAGGGTGACGTCGTTCTCGTCGATGCGCTCCGGGTTGCCCGCCATCATCTCGACGGGGAAAGCGTCGGCAGGGAGGGCCGAGTTTTCCACGGCGCCGTAGAGGACGGAGCTCGGGAAGCTCGGGACGAGGTAGCGGGTCTTCTTGAGGACGTCCGCGGGGACGAGGCCGGGCGGCAGGAGCTTCTCGTAGAGGTTCCAGACTGTGCCGTCATAGACCACTTCTCCGGCGCCGAGCCGCTCTCCCGTCTCGAGCTCGACCCCGACGGCCTTTCCGTCCTCGATGAGGATGCGCGAAACCGTGGACCCGTAGCGGATGGAGCCGCCGAATTTCTCGAGGGCCTTCTCAAGCCGGGCCGACAGCATCATCGGCGAGCCTGCCGGGTAGTAGCTACCGCCCACGTGGTTCTCGAGGAACATGGTGACTGCTACGAGGGCGGGAGTTTCCTCGACCGTCGTGTAGGTGTAGGTCGAGGTGAGCTTGTTGAAGAAACGCCAGATGCCCTCGTCCTTGATATGCTTCCGCATGAGGTGGGCGGCGTTCCTCGACATGAGTCCGAGAAGCCTTGCCTCCTGGACGGGATGCCTGAACAGGCCCCTTGCAAGCTCCTCGCGGGGCGTCTCCGAGGGCGAGAGGAAAACCGAGTTGGCCGACATCACTGCTTCGTAGAGGCCCTCGAGCTCGTGGTAGAAGGCCTCGAGCTGGCCGATGGTGCCCGGGAAGAGCTTGGCGAGCTCGCCGAAGAAGCGGCCGGGCTCGGGCCAGAAGACCACGGGCTCGCCGTCGTACCAGAGCCGGTACATCGCCTCGTGGCGGTAGACGTCGATGTCTTCCTCGAGTTCGTTCATCACGAAGCGGTGAGGATTGAAGCCGCGCTCGCCGAAGCCGAAGAGCATGGCCGCCCCGAGGTCGAGGGTGAGGCCCCTGCGCCTGAAAGCGCCGCAGGAGCCGCCGGGCTGGCAGTTCCGTTCGACCACGAGGACAGAGAGACCGCGCTTGGCGAGGAGGGCGGCTGCGGTGAGCCCTCCGATGCCTGCTCCTACGACGAGGACATCGTGCCTGCTGTCCATGCCGCGCCGTCCCGCTAGTCCTTGCCACCCGCGGCCTTGCGGAGGGCAAGGCGCTTCTTGCGGAATTCCATGATCGGGAGGTCTCCCTGGATGAGGGCTTCGCCCGTGCCGGTGCCGTCACCCCTCGGGAGCTGCGTGTTCACGACGCGGCGGTCCTGGTGGGCCACGATGAGATTGAAGCGGCAGGCCATCCAGAGGACGAGCTGCTTGAGGCCGGGCAGCCTCATGAAGTCCTCGTAGAAGCGCAGGTAGAGGATGGTGTGGGTCTCGTCCACGGGGACGAAGAGGCCGAGGACCCGCACTTTTTCCGAGATGCGGTTCTCCCAGAGGTTGGGGAGGATGCACTCGAGCTTGTAGTCGCGGGTCGGGTCGGGCACCGGGACTTCCTTTGGCGTCCGGGGCTTCGAGCCGTCGTCCACCTTGTTGTAGACGTAGTGGAAGAACATGGTGTCGTTCTTCCATTCGAGGCCGGGCCCTTCCACGAGGGTCTTGTTGCCGCGGCCTATCGTGTTGTGGTGGACGAAGGGCAGGTGGACGACGTCGAGCTGGTTCTCGAGGACGCGGGTGTAGTGGTTGTCCCAGCGGTCCTGGACGGTCATCCAGTTCTTCTTGTCCTTGAGGTCGTCGAAGAAGGGCGGCGGCGCAAGGTCAGCCGGCGCCTCCGCGCCCCACCAGATCCAGATGATGCCCCAGGCCTCGTAGGTGGGGTAGGAGGGCATCCGGAAGTTGGCCGGCACCGGCGCATCCCGGCCGTTGGCCGGGATGCGCGTGCAGCGTCCCGACGGGTCGTACTCGAGGCCATGGAAGGGGCACTGGATGTGTTCTGTGCCCGGGCGCCCGTTGGCGGGGCCGGCGGCGTCGCAGACTATCTTTCCCAGGGCCAGGGCGGCGCCGCGATGGGCGCAACGGTCGAAGAAGCAGACGGGCTTTCCCGAGCCGTCCCGCCAGAAGACGAGGCGCTCGCCGAGGCGGGTGACGCCCAGCGGCCTCCCCTTGAGCTCTTTCGATTCGAGGACAGCGTACCAGAGGTTTCGTAGCATGATGCAATGATTTTAGGCGAACGATTCCGCTTGTCAAGGAAGGATGATGCCCGAGCCCGGCTGCGGTCGGCGGCGGTCTGTCGGGGCCGGCCGGCGTGGTGTTCGAATTCTGGCGGAGCGGGCAAAGCTCGTGTATAATGCCTTCCAGCGGGCGTCTCCGGACGCCTCGATAATAGAGGTAAAATGACTCTCGACATCCCGACCTTGATCGCCATCGCGAGCGTTACGTTCGCGATCGAAGCCCTTGCGGGCTTTGTGCAGTACCGTCTCATCCGGAATTTCCAGGGGATGGGTCTCTGGCTCATCGGCACCTTGCTTCAGGCCCTCGGCTTCCTCTCCATGCTGGCCCTCCTCGCACGGCCCATCTGGCTTCTTTCCCTCCTTGCAAACCCATTGTTGATGGCCGGCCAGCTCGTGCTCAGCGCAGGAATAGCGCGCTTCCTCGGCCTCTCCGAACGCCGCTGGATCTACCCGGCCTTTTTCGCCGTCTTCCTCCTTGCGTATTTTTCCTTCATTGCCTTGATCCCCAGCCTTTCGGCCCGTACTGTCATCATATCCGTCGCCACCGCCGCCCTGGCTGTGAGGAACGGCTGGCTCCTCCTGCGGCGAGGCGAGAAGCCCTATCGTGAATCCGCGGTTTTCACGGTACTGGCATTTTTCCTCTATGCCTCCGCCCAGCTTGCGAACATGGTCCTCACGCTTTCCCTGCCTCTCCAGTCCTATGACCAGCTGAATGCCGAGCCGGCACGAGCCATGAATTTCCTCGCGCCAATAGTCACGAGCCTGCTTTGGGCCTTCGGCTTCATCTTCATGGTCAACCAGCGCCTCAACGGGGAGATACAGGAGGATAAGGAAAACCTCGACATGGTCTTCAACATGAGCCCCGAAGCCCAACTCCTCGCACGCTTCTCCGATGGCAGGATCGTGTTCGCCAATTCCGCCTTCCTTGCGCTGAATGGTTTCTCGCAAGGCGAAACCATCGGCAGGACAATACGCGAGATCGGCGTGATCATCGATGACTCGGACTGGAAGGCCTTCATCGACGAGCTCTCCAGAACCGGCGCGGTGGACGGTCTCGAGTATCCCTTCAGGAGGAAGGACGGGAGCATTTTCCAGGGAAGGATATCCTGCACGACCATGCCGATGGACGGCCAGCTCCATGTCCTCACGGTCGTCGAGGACGTCACGGAACGCAAGCGAGCCGAGAAGAAGATCCAGGACCTCCTGGCCGAGAAGGAACTGATACTCAGGGAGGTCCACCACCGGATCAAGAACAACATGTCCACGGTACATAGCCTCCTCTCCCTGCAGGCCGGCATCATGCAGGCTCCGGAAGCCGCCGAGGCGCTCAGGGACGCAGCGAGCCGCGTAGAGAGCATGGCGGTCCTCTATGACCGGCTCTACCGGTCCGGCAGTTTCGACGAGCTGCCGGTGGCCGACTACCTCTCCTCCCTTGTCGACGAGATCGCCGGCAATTTACCGAACGCGCACGAGGTGCACATCGTAAAGGAACTCGGCGACTTCCGCCTTGGCGCCAGGACCCTTCAGCTTCTTGGCATCGCCGTGAACGAGCTTCTCACAAATGCGATGAAGTACGCCTTCTCGGGAAGACGGGACTGCGAGCTTGCCATCTCCGCTTCGCTAATCGACGGCTTCGTGAACCTTTCTGTAGCGGATAACGGCAATGGTATGCACGGCGATATCGATGGCATTGGCGATCAGGGGTTTGGCCTCGTGCTGATCGACGCGATCGCGAAGCAGCTCGAGGGTTCTGTCAGGATCGAAGGCGGACGCGGGACCAGTGTCATCCTGTCCTTCAGGCCCTGACGCGGCGCGGGAGGGAGCATGAAGATCAAGGTCTGGAAGGGAGACATCACGAAGCTCGCGGTGGACGCCATCGTGAACGCCGCCAACTCGGGCCTCCTTGGCGGGGGCGGGGTCGATGGCGCCATCCATCGCGCCGCGGGTCCCGGCCTCCTTGCGGAGTGCCGAACGATAGCCGCGCGCCAGGGCGGCTGCCCTGCGGGCGAGGCCGTGATCACGGGCGGCTACAACCTGCCTGCCGCCTGGGTCATCCATACCGTGGGCCCGGTCTGGCGGGGCGGCAGCCACGGCGAGGCGGCCCTCCTCCGGAGCTGCTACGAGAAATCCCTGGCCCTCGCCGAAGCGAAGGGCCTCTCCTCGATTGCCTTTCCCAACATCTCGACCGGCGTCTACGGCTACCCTCGGCGCGAGGCCGCAGAGATAGCTGTGGCCTTCGCCCGCGGCGCCATGGAGACCTCGAAGCTGGACGAACTTGTTTTCGTCTGCTGGGAAGAGGAGAACTTCAGGATCTACGGCGAGCTACTGGGCTGAACGCGCCGCCGGCCGCGGCTGACTGGCCAGGCGCCGCGGGCCGTGGGCCGTCTGTCGCGTCTCATTGGCCGCGCGCTACCGGCCGCGGGCCGTCGCGTGCCGCGCCGCGGGCCCTCGATAGGCCGGCCTGCGTTGTAGCTCCGTGCCGCAGATGCTATCATCGCGGCCATGCGCGTCTACCTCATCCGCCACGGCGACAAGGCTCCTGGCGATTTCTGGAACGAGGCCATTGGCGGCCACAACGACAATCCCTTGAGCGAAGCGGGCAGGGCCGAGGCTGAAGCCGCGGCCCGCTGGCTCGCGCCGCGGGGCGTGGCCGAGATCCGCGCGAGCCGCTACGGGAGGACCGCGGAGACCGCCCGTCCCCTTGCCCTCGGCCTCGATATAAAGGTGGATGCCCTCCTCGACGAGATCGACGTGGGCGTGACCGACAGGTTGTCCGACACCGAAGCGGCCGCGCGCTACCCGGACTTCGTCAGCGCCCATGAGGCCTTCGACGCGGACTTTGCCTACCCGGGCGGCGAGAGCGGCGCCGATGTCGCCCATCGCGTCTACGCCTTCCTCGCCGCGGCCCTCGCGGGAGGGCACGATGTCGCGGGCTTCTGCCATGACGGGTTCATGCGCGTGGCGGCCTGTGTTGTCCTGGGCCTGCCCGTCTGGGAAAGGCGGAGGCTCAGGGCCGACACCTGCGGCATCACCGAGCTCGAATGGAACGGCGAGATGGACCGATGGGACCTCGTGCGCTTCAACCAGAAGGTCTGAAGGCGGCCGCTGGCGGCCGCCTTCATGCCCGCGTCGCCGGGCGCGGAATCGCCGCGGGTCAACAATGAGCCTCCCGGAGCGGACCGGGAGGCTCGTGCAGGACCGGGCTTCAGGTCAGGCTAGGGCAGGGATGCCAGCGCCGCGGGAAGGTTCACGAGTCCTGCGCCCGTGGCATCGGCTCCCCACGAGACCGGCGCAGCCGTACCGTCCGGGCCCGTCACCATCCGCATGCCTGGGGGCAGCGGAGTCGCCGTGCTTTCGAGCAAGTCCTCGGCCTCCGGGGCCGTCAGTGCGGGATGCTTCTGGCACAGCAGGGCGACGACGCCCGCGATGTGCGGACTCGCCATCGAGGTGCCGCCGAGGTAGTAGAAGCTCACCTGTCCGTTTTTCTGGTAGGGACCGACGATCCACGAGCCCGGCGCGGCTATGTCGAGGTCCTGGCCGGCTAGGGCCCGGCTCGAGAAGTCGGCGATGTAGAAGTCGTCGGCCTTGGCCGGATCGGGGACGTCGCCGAGCCACCAGCTCCTGCCGCCGAGCCATTCGCCGGTCCATCCCGATGCGGCGACCGAGATGACGGGCGCGTACGCTCCGGGGTAGCCCATGCCCGCGTTCCCCTCGTTGCCGGCTGAAGCGACGACGATGACGCCCTTCGATATGGCGTAGTCGATGGCCGCCTTCTCGAGTACATCGAGGGCGCTGCCGCCGAGGCTCATGTTGATGACCACCGGCGAAGCCGCGAGGACGCCGGCCTTGAGGTCCGCGACGTAGACGATACCCTCCGCGATCACGCTGGACCAGCCGGAGCCGTTCTGGTTGAGGACCTTGACGGGTATGACCACCGCATCGGGGGCAACGCCGTTGATCTGGATCCCGAGGCGGTTGTAGCCGAGGATGGTGCTCGTCACATGGGTGCCATGGGAATCCTGGTCATGCTCCCACTTGTTGGTGGGTTCGGAGACGTTGCCGTTGTCTCCGCCTCCGCCGCCGAAGGCCTTGGCGTATTGCGTGGCGATGCGCTCCACCGGGAAGTAGTTCTGCCAGCCGTCGACGAGTCCCGTATCGAGGACCGCGACATAGACGCCCGTTCCGTCGTAGGCGATGGTGCGGCCCGCGCCATAATCCGTTACGTCGACCGCGTCGAGGTCCCAGGTAGATAGGCCGTGCTCCATGCTTTCATCGGCCAACGGGCTTACCGGTCCTGCATGGCGTTCGGCGTCGTAGTTCGCCGACACGACGAAGGGTAGGGCGAGGAGGCTTGCCGGCGTGAGCCCCTTTCCCTGGACCGTAACCGCATTGATCTCCGGGATGACGCCCTTGACCGCGCCGATCGAGGAGATGGTGGCGATCCTGTCGGCGGTTACAGGTCCGTCCAGTACGGCGTTGAGCCTCGCGACGCCATTCGACGAGAGGCCCTTCGCAGCCATGTCGCCCGGGCCCGCGACGGGATTGCTGCAGGCCAGGATGCCGACAATGAGGATGACGATAGCGCTAGCCAGCGCAATGGCTTTCGAACTTTTCGCCATGCTCCCTCCTTGTTTGCCCAATGGGCAACCACTTTGGTGGCACTTTCAGCCTAGGCCCAAGCGCGGGACATGGCAATGAGAGCACGGCTGGAATCGGCCCCCTAAACCGCTTCATCTTCCCTCGCGGAACGGGACGACTAGGGGGGGGGGGGCGGCCGGGGACGGGCGGGGAGCTATTTCTTCGCACGGTTCCGGTACTCGGGCAGTTCCTCGTAGGAAGTCGTGGCGGGCGCCTCGCGGCCCTCGAAGTAGCGGAAATCACAGCAGGGCGCGCCCCAGTAGATCGTGCCCGTCCTGGTGAGTCCCGAGTCGATGGCCCGCGAGTAGGCAAGGTCGAGGATGCAGATGTAGGGCATGTAGGCGTCCTCGCCCCTGCCGCGCGCGGCAAGGAGCTTGAGCACCGCGCACTCGGCGTAGTCGTCGCCGAAGTCCAGGTCCTTGCCGTTCCCCGCGATATGCGTAAACACCCAATTGTAAGGATGTTCCCGGCGTTGCGAGGCCTCGGCCGCTTCCTTGAGCCTGGCCATGTTGCGGGCCGAGAATTCCTTGCGCCGCAGCATCCAGCGCATGAAGGAGGGGAGACCGGCGAAGGTCTCGTAATAGGCCTCGTAGAGGGCCTTTCCCGCCTCCGCCCGCGTGTAGCCGTTGCGCTCCAGGGTCTGCATGTAAGCGAGGGCGAGCATGGAGCCGACTAAGGTGGGCGTGAAGATGTTGCCGTCGCCGCCGATGTCGGGGAGCTCCCCCGCGAGGGTCTTGAAGGCCACCTCCGTCTCGCCGGTCACGCTCACCGCGGCCTCCCGGCCCAGCCGGGGCGCGATGAGGCGCTCGGAGGTCCTGAAGAGCTTGCCTGCCTTTCGCCAGTAGGCTTCGGCCTGTTCCGCGTAATAGTTCGCGAGTTCGACGCCTTCCATCCCGCCCTCCTTGCCGCATGGCGGCCCCAGGCTTCAGGAATACGGACCCTCGAAAGCTGATCCCGCCAGGGACGGCGGCTCGAGGGCTTCCGGGAAGGCTGCCGACGCCCTTAGGCCTTGCCGCCCCCCAGCTCAAGTATAAGCTCTACTTCGCCGCGGCTCACCTTGACCGCGCGGGCAATCTCGTCGGTGGTCCAGCCCTGGCGGGCGAGCTTGCGCACGGTCTCCTGGACCGTCGAGGGCGGGGCGCCCCGGGCGCCGCCTCGTTCCTTGCCGCCCTCCTCCTTGAGGAGGGTGGAGAGGAGCTTGAGCTGCTCCGTGGCCTGGCGGTTGACTTCCTCGAGGCGGGTCTCCGCGCGGGCGAGCCATTCGCGGGCTTTCTGCGCCTCGGCGATGCGCTTCTCCGCGTCGGAGAGGATGCCGTCGAGCTCGCCGAGCTTGGCAGCGGCCTCGTCGGCCTTGGCCTTGCCCGCGACGAGGTCGTCGACGCTGCGCTTGATCTCGGCCATCCGGTCGGGGAGGCGCTTGAGCTCCGCTCCGTAGGCCGCGAGGACCTTCTCGATGCCCTGGCTCTGCTGGAAGTTGCGGTCGACGGCCTCGGCGGTGGCGTCGAGGACGGTGGACTTCTTCTCGAGGCGCTCGAACTTGGCCTCGGCCTCCTCGGAGAGCTCGAGGATCTTGCGGATCCTGGCCTGGGCCTCGGTGAGGGCGTCGGACTGCCCTGTGACCTCCTCGAGCCTGCGGTCCACACCCTGCGAGACCTCGGAGAGGCGGCCGAAGTCCTCCTC
>Ga0209099_1000581_pt1 | contig 43067 bp, 27 predicted proteins | sample AD_JPNHW2_MetaG_FD_184430 | JGI IMG/M metagenome (GOLD analysis project Ga0209099, IMG submission 184430) | Active sludge microbial communities of municipal wastewater-treating anaerobic digesters from Japan - AD_JPNHW2_MetaG (SPAdes) (version 2) | ecosystem: Engineered > Bioreactor > Anaerobic...
TAATTAGCTCATCATCGGAGAGTTTACTTGTCTCCGTTTTCATCATTCTTTCTTACAATAAAGTAGTAAGTTAGTAATCCTAAACCACCAAACAAAAGAACCATTGCAAATTGTGCTCCCTCTTCTAAATCAGTAGCGCTATCGATAACCGAAGCGAAGAGTAAGCCAATAGCCACTCCTATAAGTAATAGACTCCACTTTAATGAAGCGTATTTGTTGGAGGTAGGTTTTGAGCAAAAGATTTTTGGATCAACTCCTTTTTCGAGCATTGTTAAACGCTGTTTATTACGAGTGTGTAAGTAATAAAACACTAACCCAAAGGTAGTTCCGAATGTTGTTATCATACCGATTATTGGTATCCAAATACTGTCTTCCATAGTATAAAATTTTAAATGTTTAAAGGATATGACGCAAGCTGTTTTAAATCGGTTACAACAATAAATAAAAAAAAGCCAAACCACTATAAATAGGGATCTGGCCTTTAACTAATGAGTAATCTAATATTATGGATTTTCTTTTACAACATCACCCGCAAATGCGTCAATCGTTTTTGAATCGGTTGCCCCGTAAAAATCGTAGTAGTATTCAATTAGGTATTTTTTAATTGCTTCTTCATTCATCTTTTGACGTTTAAGAATAGGAAGAATTGTTTTAAACTCATTCTTCAACGTTTCTTTATCAACAAATACAAGGGTTAGTTTAGTTATTTCTTCACTGTTCCGGGTTGATTTTTCGTAAAGATATACCGAAAGATCAGTGATTTCATTCCCATTAATATTCCCAGCTTTTGTTGATAGTATTTTATCCTTCTCGATTTTAATAGTTTGTTGATCGTAGCCGATCATCTTTGATACAGGATTGTTATTTACCTTATAGTGGAAAACAATTACCTTATTATCGCTTAATGGGTACTTTGCTGCATTTAGTGCGATATCAACTTTATCACCAATAATTGAAAACTTATCGGTTCCAAAGTAGTTCTTTAAGTCGGTAACCTCTTTCTCGTTAGGGTTAAATCGCGCTGACATGAGGCTTCTTCTTTTGGTTACCAAGGCAATATCCTTAACAGTAGCAACCAAAGCCTGATTTCGTGGAATAGTATTTGATTGTGGGGGATTGAGCCTTAGCATGTAGCGGGCCATCCTTTGGTTGATGGTAATTACGTATGCATCAAAATTTTCAAACTTAACTTGATCGGTTGGTGTTAAAACATCACCGGGTTTAATAGTCTTACCTGTTTTAACAAATGTTACATTCCCGTTTACCCTAGTAACATTGTACGTATCTTGTGCTTTGATGTTAATACTCAAAAACATTATCAACACTAGAATATAAGCTGAAGATTTCATTGTATGTAGAGTTTAGTTATATTTATATAAGGTATTTGCAAAAACACATAACAAGTTGCATACCAAAAATAGTGTAAAAAGTTTAACTTCTTATAAAAGATTGCTCCTTTTCGCTTTTGGCAAGGATTCTACAATTAACTTGTACGATAAATCAACTAATTCTTTAAGTAGTTTGTCAGGTATATTTCTATCCATAAATACAGTATTCCAGTGTGTTTTGTTCATATGATAGCCAGGAACAATTGATGAATATTGCTCACGAAGTTCAATCGCTTTTTCTGGATCGCACTTAAGGTTTACGCTTGGTTCTCCGTCTAAATTAGTAAGGGCGAACATTTTTCCACCAACTTTAAAAACGAGGGTAACCTCATCAAAAGGAAAACATTCGGTTACTCCTTTCTTTGACAGGCAGTATTCTCTAAGCTCTTCAATATTCATGGATAAAACGATTAAGATATTTTAAAAGATTGGCTGAAATGCATCCTCAATGTGTTCTAATTCATGGCTATTGCCTTGTAAAACGATGGAAATCACATCAAATTGTACATCCATATTAAGATTGTAATGTTGAACGTATTCTTCTGTGGCGTCAATTATAAATTTTTGTTTTTTTCTGCGAACTGATTCCTTCGGTTCTTCCCAGTAGTTCGTCCAGCGTGTTTTAACCTCAACCACTACTAACATACCATTATAAGATGTAACAATATCAAGTTCTTTGTGACCAAAGTGCCAGTTTCGGTGTAGCAATTTGTACCCCTTTTTTACAAGATAAGCAACGGCAATATCTTCTCCTTTTTTGCCTAGCTCCCTTGAGTGATTAAGATCATCATTTTTTTTCATTCTAGCTGCAACCATTACCCCTCATTATCGATATAAAACATGTATTCAAATGCAACATATTTATTCGTGATGATAGGGAAAAAGATAATTGTTGGATTACTTGTCATATCTTCATTTGTTGGGTATGCGTTACCAAATGTAGAAAAATTTGAGGGAAGCATCAACCTCAAACGTGAAACTATTTATGATACAACGTTTGTTACCATTCGGGTTAAAAAAAATCTTGTTCGTTTAGACGAGTATGATAACCATAAGAATATTGTAAGCACTTACATTATTAACCTTGATAACGAGAATGTTCTAGCTTTATCGCCTAGCAAAAAACTTTTTTACGAACTGAAGACCAATAGATTAATGGATCATAATCTTGAGGATACTGTTGTAATAAAAACCCAAAACAAAATAGTATTGGAAGGGAAGAGTTGTTGTCAAATGAGAGTAAAATGCAAATCACAAGATACTGAGGTTGCCTTTTGGGTTACTGAGAATAATTTTGATTTCTTTACAACTATGAATAAAATACTACAAAAGGTAAAGCCTGATATTAATATTTTTAATTATTTCCCTAACGTACGAGGAGTTTTCCCAATGCTTATTGTTGAACGCACATTGCTAAGAAAGGAGAAGCAAAAAGTATTGGTTACTGCAATACAGGAATCGCACCTAAATGAAACTCTTTTTAAGGTTCCTCTTGGCTATCAAAAGATTGAACAATAGCAGGCTTGTCGAAAGTTACCACAGCTCCTTTGTCGCTCACCTCTAGATTTACTTTTCTTCCCATAATTAGCGAAAGATTTGGATCAACATGTCCTGCAGGGAAGTCAAAACAAACGGGGATGTTAAACTCTTTAAGAGTATTTGCAATGATTTCGTGAGCCGTAAATCCAAAAGGGGTGTGGTTATCTTTCATTTCGGAAAGGCCACCAACAATGAGACCCGAAATACCAGCGAGTTTTCCACTATGCTTCAAATTCATCATCATCCTGTCGATGTGGTACAGGTATTCATCTAAATCCTCAATAAAAAGAATTCTCCCTTGGGGGTTAATGTCGGCATTAGTACCCGAAAGTCCGTAAAGAATTGATAGATTCCCGCCAACAAGAGTACCCTCTGCTTTCCCTAGCTTGTTAAGGTGATGATGTGGCACTGTATATTTAGGATTTTCACCCATAAGTACTCTTAATAGCGTATCGATGGATTCGTTTGATGTACCATCAGCTGGGAAGTTGAATGGCATTGGCCCATGAATAGATTCGAGACCGTACCAGCCATTCAATAAGCTATGAAAAACGGTAATATCGCTATACCCAACAATCCACTTTGGATTTTGCTGTAGCTTTCGGAAGTTAACATGATCGAGTAAGCGAACCGAGCCATAACCACCCCTTGCACAAAGTATTGCCTTTACTGTTTTGTCCTCAATCATCTCCATTAAATCACTTGACCGTTGCTCGTCGGTGCCAGCAAATTGATGGTATCCGGCAAAAAGATGAGGAGCTGTTTTAACCATAAATCCTTTACTCGTAAAAAAACGAATAGCAGGCTGAACTTCCTGTTGCATTACTCTACGAGCTGGGGCAATAATCCCAATACAATCGCCGGGCTTAAGTGGTGAAGGAGTGATATTTTCCATTTCTCAGCAAGGAAAATAGTTAGTATATTTGTTGCCTATTTGTTGTATAAAGGTAACTATTTCCGTTGATTTTTGTTTCATACGGAAGTAAATGCTTAAGCCTGTTTGACCGGGCTTGTTTTTTTGTGTTTAACCATATAATTATTTGTTATGAAAGACTACAAACGTTATCTAATCACCTCGGCTCTCCCTTATGCAAATGGGCCAATACACATTGGACATTTAGCAGGTGTTTACATTCCTTCGGATATATATACAAGGTATCTCCGAATGAAGGGAGTTGATGTTATTTCAGTTTGTGGTTCCGATGAGCATGGTGTACCTATTACAATAAAGGCTCGCCAGGAGGGTGTTTCACCACAGCAAGTTGTTGATAAGTATAACGATATTATAAAGAAATCGTTTGAAGAGTTTGGGATTGCATTTGATATCTACTCAAGAACCTCATCAAAGGTTCATTACCAAACAGCATCTGAGTTTTTCAGAAAACTATACGATGATGGTGTATTTATCGAAAAAACTACCGAGCAATACTACGATCAAGAGGTTAATCAGTTTTTAGCCGATAGATATATAACTGGTACTTGTCCTCATTGTTCAAACGAGCGTGCTTATGGCGATCAGTGCGAGAAGTGCGGAACAAGCTTGAATGCAACCGATCTTATCAACCCACAGTCAACGTTAAGCGGGACAAAGCCAATTCTGAAAGAAACTAAGCACTGGTTCCTTCCATTAGATAAGTACCAGGGATTTTTAGAGAAATGGATTTTGGAAGATCATAAAGAGTGGAAGACAAATGTCTCTGGGCAATGCAAGAGTTGGTTTACTCAGGGTTTGCAACCACGCGCTGTTAGCCGTGACTTGGATTGGGGCGTACCCGTTCCTGTTGATGGGGCTCAGGGAAAAGTTCTTTACGTTTGGTTTGATGCACCTATTGGCTACATTTCAGCAACCAAGGAGCTAACTCCTGATTGGGAGAAATATTGGAAAGATCAGGATACCCGAATGATCCATTTCATAGGGAAGGACAATATTGTATTCCATTGTATTGTATTTCCTGCAATGCTAAAGGCAGAGGGAAGCTATATATTACCCGATAATGTACCTGCTAATGAATTCTTGAACCTTGAAGGCGATAAAATATCAACCTCACGCAACTGGGCAGTTTGGTTACACGAGTATCTGCAAGAATTCCCAAATAAGCAGGATGTTCTTAGATATGCTTTAGCAGCAAACATGCCAGAAACAAAGGATAACGACTTTACTTGGAAGGATTTTCAGGGGCGTAACAACAGTGAACTGGTTGCTATTCTTGGTAACTTTGTGAATAGAGCAATGGTTTTAACCCAGAAGTATTTCGAGGGTAAGATTCCTGCATGTCAAGAGATTTTAAAATTTGAAGATTTTAATGTTTTAAATGAAATTCCAAAAATAAAGGAAGCAATTGAGTACAACCTTGAGAATTTCCGTTTCCGTGATGCGCTGAAAGAGGCGATGAACCTTGCCCGTTTGGGCAACAAGTACCTTGCCGATACTGAGCCGTGGAAACTGTTCAAGGATCAACCTGAGCGGGTTGCAACAATTCTAAATATTTCGTTGCAGATAACAGCAAACCTTTCAATTCTACTTCAACCTTTCTTACCGTTCTCCGCAGAGAAGCTTAGGAAGATGATCAACCTTGATCATTCAGAATGGAGTTTAGCTGGAGGTAGCGAACTACTTGCTGTAGGACATCAGCTAAATCAACCAGCACTTCTATTTGAGAAAATAGAGGATGATGCAATTAATGCTCAGCTACAAAAGCTACAGGATACTAAGGCAGCAAACGAAAAGAAGAATGCGAAGATTGAACCCCAGAAAGCAAACATCAGCTATGAGGAATTTTCAAAGATGGATATTCGTATTGGAACTGTATTGGAAGCTGAACGTGTTCCTAAAACCCAGAAGTTGATGAAGCTTATTATTGATACAGGAATTGATAAACGAACTGTTGTATCTGGCATTGCCGAGTACTTTACTCCTGAAGAGGTTGTAGGCAGACAGGTTTCAATACTTGTTAATCTAGAGCCTAGAAAAATCAAGGGTATTGAATCACATGGTATGATTCTTATGGCCGAGGATGCTGATCATAAGCTTCGCTTTGTTCAGCCAAGTGATAAGGTTGAAAACGGTTCAACAGTGAAGTAACCTATAATCTTTATAAAGTGATACCGGGCTAAGCCCGGTATTTTTTTAACTCTCTACCGGTGCATTTTTGAAGTAAATAAATCTGACTATATTTATACTCAATTTTTATTTTTTATAACATTGAAATTCAGTAATATAATTATTTAAAACCTTAACAGTTAACCTATGAATTCCAAAGTCAAGGTAGCCCGCTTATCCGTAATTTCTAATTCAGCGTTAATCATTTTAAAATTGGTGGTTGGTATTTTAAGTGGATCAGTTAGTATTATTTCTGAAGCGATTCACTCTGCAATGGATCTATTAGCAGCAATTATTGCCTATTTTGCGGTAAAAGTATCCGATAAGGCGCCGGATTCAAAGCACCCCTATGGCCATGGTAAATTTGAGAATGTATCAGGGGTAGTAGAAGCATTACTAATTTTTGTTGCAGCAGCATTGATAATTAGCGAAGCTATCAGAAAACTTCTTGGAAAACCTTTTGATCTTGAATTAATATGGATTGGCGCAATAGTTATGCTTATTTCTGCAATTGTAAACTCATTTGTTTCACACAGGCTGTACAAAGTTGCACGAGAAACAAAGTCAATAGCGTTAGAAGCTGATGCGCTACATCTAAAAACAGATGTTTATACTTCTCTTGGTGTTGCTGTAGGATTAGGCCTTATTGCAATTACAGGGATTAAATGGCTAGACCCAATAGTAGCAATTTTGGTTGCCTTAATGATCGTTTACGAATCGTTTTCATTGCTTCGAAGAGCCTTTTGGCCTTTGGTAGATGTAGCTTGGAATGAGGACGAGATTAAAGACCTTGAGCTAAAGCTGAAAGAGATGAAGGTAAACTACCACGAACTTAGAACGCGCATATCAGGAAATTATAGGTTTATCGATCTACATATAGAAGTTGCCGAAAGTGTATCTGTGGGCGATGCTCATAGTTACTGCGATAAAATTGAGGAAGAGCTCTCGAAACATTTCGAACGGCTATCGGTTACCATACATGTTGAGCCAAAGTAAGAAATTACAAGTTTAAAACCTTTATCAATTGTTCAGTTGGCTTATTGAAACTAATCTTAGTTTTATTACAATATAGGTTGAGAGTAGAATAGACATCAGGCTTGATGCAGTATAGTAAAGTAACCCGATAAGAGTCAAATTTTGTAAGTGCAGTGTTTTTCCAAAGAAATATAACGCCACGAATATTGAAAAAAATATCGATACGCTGCATACCTTTTTCCATAGTTGAACGGCTACAGTTCGATTTCCCCAAATCTTTAGAATTATAAGAAATGCCAAGCTAATTCCTAACAAGCACCCTGATTCAAAAGAAGGTATATACTTATACATCGGAATAAGGATTAATGGGAATACAAACATAGTAATCAAACTCCTACTCAACCCGTTAGGTGATTCGAGGTTATATTTGGAAATCAAGAAGTAAATCACACCTACGATTGTCAAACCCAGAATTAATCCTCCCGTTACATCGCCTAAGTAATGTCTGGCCAGGAAGAGCCTTGAAATCATCATCAGAACGACAAAGAAAATGCTAAAAACCCAGAGCCATTTTTTCCGCAATAGTAATGCTAAGCTTATCCAGATTGCTACAGTAGAAGATGTGTGACCAGAAGGAAATCCTGTTCGTTCAATATCACTTTGCCTTGTGACGTATAGTAATTCATTGGAGAACAATTCAAAAAAACCTTTGGGTTGAAGAGGAACGAGGTTCGTAACTGTTTTTTCTACACCAAAGCTGTTTAACGTATTATCAACCGCTAAAGGTCTTGGGTAGTCAATGTAATCCTTAAGAAATGCTGTAGAAAGCATCACCCAAGCTAATATATATGTAACTAGAAAACCTTTCCTGAAGTTAACACCACCAATTAAAGATAGTAGCACAAAAATGACAAAATATGTTGTCCCAAATAGTGAAACAAAATTCAAAAACCAGTGTACGATGGGGTTATTAAACGATTGAAAAAAGTGGTTGATACCTGTATTAAACATTGAATTTATTTTTAAGAAGTTTATGGTTAAATGTAAAGTATATCTTATAAACTTGTTTATTTAACCTTTGATTTTCCACTATGTTTTAGAACCTTCGCTTCAATGTAAAATACAATCTGCTCTGCAATATTCTCGCAGTGATCGCCCATTCTTTCGATTCGGCGGATTATACTGTGCATATTCAAAGCCTCTTCCAACTCTTCTGGGTGTTTTTTGATATAATTAGCAATAATTCCTGTAGATTTTTTGTAAACCTCATCAATAAAGTCGTCGTGAGAGAAAATACTAACAGCCATTCTTGAGTTCTCGTTTTCGAGCGCTTTCTTGGCATCGGAGAGCATTTCGGCGGCATTCTTTAAAAGATCATCAATCTGACAAACCTTAATCAGCTCGGGGTTAAGACTTTCGCTTGGACATTTTTTAACAAATTTTGCTATACCACGTGCAAAATCGCCAATTCGTTCGAGGTCGGTATTTATTTTGAGAGCAGCAAGTGCAAACCTTAGATCAGTTGCTACAGGTGTATTTAGCGCAATGAAGTTCTCACAATCCCTATCGATTTTGAGTTCATAGGTATCAACCATTCTTTCTTTGAATGCAATTTCTGCAGCAGCATCCTTATCGTAATTAACCAAAGCTTCGCGCGATGTCTCAACCTGTGAGATCACTAAAGACCACATTTCGAAGAGCTGCTGTCTTAGCTTTACCAGTTCGTTATCTAGGTGTTGGGTCATGGGGTTTAAATTTACAATGTTTATTGATAGTTCAAAGATATTTACATTTTACAAAATAGGCTATTAGGCTGTTAGACTATTAGTCTGATAGAAGTAAAACTCTCTATCCGAATCGTCCGGTTATATAGTTTTCGGTATGTTTAACTTTTGGGTTGGTAAACATTTCAACGGTTAAGCCGTATTCAACCAATTCCCCAAGATAGAAGAAAGCGGTGTAATCGCTAACCCTCGATGCCTGTTGCATATTATGGGTCACAATTACAATGGTGTACTGCTTTTTTAGCTCGTGGATCAGATCCTCAATCTTTGCTGTTGATATTGGATCGAGTGCGGAAGCTGGCTCATCCATCAATATTATTGAGGGTGAGATTGCTAACGCACGTGCAATGCACAAACGTTGCTGTTGACCGCCCGAAAGCTCAAATGCGGACTTATTCAGTTTATCAGAAACTTCGTTCCACAAAGCAGATTGCTTGAGAGATTCTACAACCTTATCCTCAATAAATGACTTGTTCTTCTCTCCGTTAACCCTAAGCCCATAGGCTACATTTTCGAATATGCTTTTGGGGAAAGGATTCGGTTTTTGAAAAACCATACCAACCTTAATGCGGAGCTCATCAACATTGGTATTTTTATTATAAATATCCAGCCCATCAACCAGTATTTGACCTGTGATCTTAGTATTATCAATCAGATCATTCATTCGGTTAAAAAGCCTTAAGTAGGTTGACTTTCCACATCCCGATGGGCCAATCAGAGCGGTAACCGTATTCTCCTCCATGCTCATTGAGATGTTTTTCAGTGCATGAAAATCGCCGTAGTACAGGTTGGCATCTATTGTTTCGATTTTTGCCATTATTAATTCATTTTTACTTTTTTGCTAAAATATCTTCGGAGTGCGTTGGCTAATAGGTTCAAGAGTAGAACCAGCATTATAAGTACAAGCGCAGTTCCATAGGCCATTGGTCTCGATTCCTCGACATTAGTTCCGCTTGTAGCCAGAACGTATAGGTGATATGGCAGTGCCATTACCTGGTCGAATATGCTATGCGGAAGTTTTGGAAGGAAGTAGGCTGCAACTGTAAATAGGATAGGTGCAGTTTCACCCGATACCCTTCCAATGGACAGAATAAGACCGGTTATAATATTTGGGTAGGCTATGGGTAGCGTTACCCTTCGAATGGTTTGTAGTTTTGATGCGCCCAAAGCATAGCTTCCGTGTCGGAATGAGTTATCGACCGATTTAAGCGCTTCCTCGGTTGTTCGAATTACAACAGGAAGGGTCATCAATCCAAGGGTTAGCGAACCAGCAATGATTGAGTCGCCAAAACCTAGTGTGTTTACAAAAAGCGACATTCCAAAAAGCCCAAAAACAATTGAGGGAATACCTGCAAGGTTATTAGTCATTACCCTAATAAATCTCACCAACCACCCATTACTTGCGTATTCGGTAATGTAAATTCCTGAAAGTACTCCTATAGGAAAGCTAAACAGCATGCTACCTGCAATCAAGCAAAGAGTTCCAACAATTGCTGGTAGGATTCCACCCTTAGTCATTCCGTCTTCGGGCATTTTTGTTATAAAATCCCAGCTAATAACCGAAATTCCTTTAACCACAAGAAATCCTAGGATGACAAATAAAATTCCAACAACCAAAATGCTCATAGCCCGGAAAATGCCAAAGGCGATAGCTTCGCTTCGCTTTTTACTCCTTTCAATTTTTAATCTTTTTTCCGAAATCATAGAAATTATCTTTTGGCAAGTTTCCGTTTCGAGGAGATGTACTCAACCGTGAGGTTGATAATTAATGTCATAATAAATAGAATGCTACCAAGAATAAACAGAGCCTGGTAATGTAATCCCCCCTGAGGTGCTTCTCCAAGTTCTGCTGCTATAGTTGCAGGGATAGTCCTTACAGGTTCAAGGAATGAGTGTGGCATTGATGCGGCGTTACCAGTAACCATCAGTACGGCCATTGTTTCACCGACAGCTCTACCAATTCCAAGGATTGCGGCAGCCGTGATGCCTGAGATAGAGTAGGGGATTACAATTCGGTAAATGGTTTGCCAACGACTTGCGCCAAGCGCAAGGCTTGCCTCCTTCATTGATCTAGGGGTTGTTCTAATTGAATCCTCAGCAATTGTTATAATTGTAGGTAAAGCCATAATTGCAAGAATTATACTACCCGCCAATGCTGTCTCACCAACCGGAAGGTTGAATAAACGCTGAATTAGAGGAACAATAACAACTAATCCAAAAAAACCGTAAATAACCGAAGGTATTCCTGCTAGTAGTTCAATAATTGGTTTGAAAATATTCCTTACTCTTGGTTTTGCAATCTCTGCCATATAAATAGCCACGGCTAAACCAAGTGGTAGTGATAAAAGAATTGCTCCAAGGCTAACCCAGATTGTTCCCATGAGTAATGGTAGTATCCCTAGCTGTACGGCAGGTTCAGCCGTAGGAAACCATTCCTTTCCTTTTATAAATTGGCTGATTGTTACATTTTGAGTGCGAATTATTTTTCCTTTAAAGTCTGCTCCAATGTATGTTTTTGGAATGAAAGCAATAATTCCGCTAATGCTGTCGGTTACATTGCTTAAAAGTTTTGGAAGATTTTCAAGGTTTTCGCCAATCTGTGCTTCGGTATAAATGCTGTTTATATCCTCAAGGTGGAAAAGTATAATTGAGTCTTGTTTACCACCTACTTTGCTCCAGTTCGTAACCTCTTGATCAAAAATCATTTTAAGTGTAGCGGCATTCAGGTTATCTACCGGATTGGTTTTGTTTGCAACCAGTACAAAACCATCAGCAACCGGATTGCGTTTGAAAAGACCAAGCCCTTCCTTGAATAGGAAAATAACGATGAGTATTACGGCAAGGCTCGTAATACTCCCGCTTAGGGCTAGAATCCCCTCAATTATTTTTTCAAATACTTTTTTGTAGAATGGTTTTGACATCTTTTGCTTCTTATAACTATTTCTCTAATTTTTCATTCCGGGCGAAGACCCGGAATCTATTATTAAAAGGATACTAGATTCCTGCTTGCGCAGGAATGACAGTTTGAAAGGTTGTTACTTTAAAGGCACATATCCAACTTGCTCAATAATTTTCTGCCCTTCGGTTGATAGCACAAATTCGAGGTACTGTTTTACCTTAGTTTCAACCTTTGTACTATAGTAGTAGTAGAGTGGTCGTACTACAGGGTAGGTTTTATTCTTTGCAGTTTCCATCGATGGTTCAATGTATGTCTTTCCTTTATCATAAGAAACCTTAAGTGTCTTTACTGCCTTGTTTAAATAAGCCAGGCCAACATAACCAATTGCTCCTTTGGTTTGGCTAACACTCTGGATAATTGCGCCAGTTGCAGGCATACTGAGAACATCCGATGCAAAATTCTTTTTATTCAATACGTGCTCTTTAAAAAACTCGTAAGTACCTGAGCTGGTTTCGCGTGAGTAAACAATAATCTTCATATCCTCACCACCAACCTCTTTCCAGTTCTTTATTTTGCCTGTGAAAATTCCTTCAAGTTGCTCACGGGTCAGTTGGCTAATACTGTTACTTGGATTAACCACAACCGCAAGAGCATCATAGGCTGCAATAACTTCTTTGTAGGTTACCCCTGCTTCCTGAAGTTTTATCTTTTCATCCATTTTGATTTTTCGCGAAGACTGAGCTAAATCAGTTGTTCCTTCTATTAGCGCAGCAATACCCACACCGCTTCCTCCACCGGTTACAGTTACTCTATTTGAGCTGTTCTGTTTCATAAACGATTCAGCTTCTTTTTGCGATAAAGGAAGCATGGTATCGCTACCCTTAATACGTTGTGCTTGGCTATTGATTGCAAAGGCTAGCACGATGATTGAAATAATTGTTCTTTTCATAATTTATAGTTTTTAATATCTTTTTGAGATGCTTCTCCGACAACTGCCGGATCAACATGACATTTAAAATTTGTATTGTAGTCTAAGTGTGAAAACATTATCCTTTAAATCTTTAGCAAAGTTGGAATTTGACTTTGAAAAATCGGGTTTCAGATTCTTGCTCTTTTCGTTGGCAACCATATCGTAGTAAGCGGTAATCTTTACATTGCTTGAAACCGCGTAGATTAATCCTAAACCAAGAGTGGTGTATTTAAGATCGGTATCATTAGTTGCTTTTATACCAGTACCAGTTGTATTTTGCCCTATTTCATTGCCATTTACCTTGGTGTTAGGATCGTAGAAATCATACTTTGCAACAAAGGTTAGCGGAGTGTGGGCAATGGATTGAATGAAGCAGATATATCCAGCATTGAAATTTCTAAGATACGAATCTGGTACGGTTGATACTGTAACTGCACCATTCTTAACTGTTGCGGTTACCTTTGTAAAATCGGATGTTGGACTGGTGGTTGATTTATCGTTGCCGGGTTGAGTCCCAAAAATGTATTCACCTCTTAGAGTAGTAAGTCCTAATGCCGTTTCGAAGGTTAGCTGGGCATCGGTTCCGAAATATTGGCGTTTATTAAAATCACCAACCGTAGAGTCGGCAGAGACTTTTGAAAAGACCTCTACTCCACCTATCTTTTTCATTTTATATACGTTCTTGGTTCCTTGGTAAACTCCGCCATTGTAGTATGATAATCCGAAACCGAAGCGGATTTTTTCATTGCTTGTTGCCTTTTGAATACCAATATGCCCAATGAAATCTTTCTTTTTATCGAATTCAGGGTTGATGCCATTTCCTGCAAAATACCCTGCCTCAAATTTTAGGAAATTCCAAAGCGATGTCTTTGGCATTTGAAAGGTTATTGAAGCACCAAGATCCTCCTCGCCGGGGAATAGGGTCTGGTTGAATCTTGCCCTTTCTGGGCTTTCAAGCGAAGAAGAGGAAAAGGGAACCTCAAATCCGAAAGGGCGATTAAAAACACCTCCTGTTACTGTAAATGCTTGCAACCAAGGTTCTGTGAAGTTTCCATATGCATCCTTAATAGAAACACCTTTCTCTGTTGCTTCTAGTTGAAGTACATAATTGCTTAGAGTTCCTGTGTAGGAAAATTTGATCCTTCCACGACGAACAGCAAAGCGGTTATCCATTTTAGAATCAAAATCACCACCAGAGTATGATTTGATTCCCATTGAATCGGCTTTTTGCCATTGGGATTGGACGTAACCGCTGACTTTGAACTTTTGCAATGTGGTTACACTTGTGTTCATCTTCTGAACAAAAGCGGTCAAGGTATCCAAAGGATTGGTTAACTCTTGAGCAATTGCATTTATTGATATTATCAGTAAAGCAATTGTTGTTATGGTTAGCCTTTTCTTCATAGTTTATACTGTTTAGTTCTTTTTTCTGATGCAAAGAAACTACGACAGTATTGCCTTATGGTTATGTGAATATTAACTCTAGGTTAAGTATTGATATGTTGTGTTAAGAAAATGTTACTTTTAAAGTATATTTGCGACTTTTTAAAATCATAGCTAAGGGTATAGATATGAGGAAACTATTACTTAAACAGGGCGCCTGGGTATTTTTGCTTATTAGCCCTTTATATATTTTAATAGCAACACGCTATTTCAACTACTTTAGCGATGCAGGAAATCCATTAACCATTGGATATCTTACTTTATTGACCTTAGGACATTTTATTACACTCTCATTTCTTACCTATTTATTATTATATGTCCCTTTAATTCTAATTTACCCAAATAAAACTTTCGCTTGGATTTGGGCTGCAATCTCTGCGAGTTTTGGATTGATAGTTCTCGTAATAGACACCTTTGTTTTTGGGTTGTACCGATTTCATATTAATAGTTACACCTTAGAATTAGTATTTGGTGGGGCAGGAGGGCAAATATTTGAGTTTAATATATTCCAATATATCATGATGGGAGGGTTAGTAGTTATTTTATTAGTAGTACTTCTTTTCACATCAAACAAGTTATTCAAAAGGCAGCAAACAAAACCATTTAAAGGGGGGAAGTGGATTATTTTAACGGTTTTTCTAATGGTGATATTGAGTCATTTTTTCCATGCTTGGGCTGATGCAAAGAATTATAAACCAATCACAAAATCATCTCATTACTACCCATTGTACCACCCTACAACTAGTAAAAAGCTAATGCTCAAGTTGGGTTTGGTTGATTCTATTAGCGACAATAACGTGGATATGAGTTCTTCGGATGATAATAAATCGTTAAACTACCCTCAAAACCCACTGTTAGCTGATTCTACTTCTAAAACGAATATTCTTATAATTCTTCTTGATTCATGGTATTACAAGATTTTTACTCCTGAAGTGATGCCTAACATATCAAACTTTTCAAAACGTTGCGAAGTTTATAACCATCACTATAGTGGAAGTAATGGGACGCGTACAGGCGTATTCTCAATATTTTATAGTATACCTGGCATTTACTGGAACGATGTTTTAGCTTCTAATACTAGTTCAATAATGGTAGACATGCTTCTTAAAAATGATTATCAAATAAAAACCCTTACAAGCGCATCACTGATTAGCCCACCATTTCACAGAACGATTTTTAGTCGAGTAAAAAATCTAAACATCGATGTAAAAGGTGAGAAATCGTATGATCGAGATATGGCCTTAACCAACCAATGGCTTTCATGTACAAAGGATATAGCGGGAAACCCAGAGAAACCAGTTTTTGGATTTCTTTTTTATGATGCACTTCATGCAATAGCACACCCAGCTAAATTTAAAAGGCCTTTCCAACCTGAGTGGGAATATGCAAAGTATGAACTACTAAATAACGATACAGACCCTACACCGTTTCTCAATTTATATAAAAATGCAGCATATTTTGTTGATTCGCTTGTTGGTGTAGTTCTAAGGGATATGGAACAAAAGGGACTACTTAAAAATACCTACATTGTAATAACGGGCGATCACGGAGAAGAGTTTAACGATAATAAGAAGAACTTCTGGGGGCATAACGGGAATTATACAGCGGCTCAAATGCAAATTCCTATGATGATTTATAAACCAAACGGAATACATAAAGAATATCACCACTGGACTTCACACTACGATATTGCACCAACCATTTTTACCGATGTTTTCCACTGTAAGAATAAATTCTCAGATTATAGCATGGGTAAATATCTAAACGACTCAACCGATAGGAATATATTGATAGTTGGAAGTAATGATAATTTTGCCATAATTCAACCGGGTCGAATAACCAGTATCTCGTTTGATGGTTCTTTCGATATTACCGACGATCATCTAAATGATCTTCCGGGTGAAAAACTTGATACTAAACTGCTAAATGATGTTATGAAATCTTCTAATGTTTTTTACAAGCATTAGGATTTGAAAGAGAAGTTTATTTAACATTAGATTATAGAGAATTTGTAGTATTCAGGATAGCAAGAACAGATTTAATTTTATCGATATTGCTCTCGTTAATTTTATAATCTTCTTCAGGATTACCTAAACTCATTCCTAGTTTACGGAATGTCATTTTGCTTTCAACTTGAGTAGCAGCACTCATATGAAACTCTTTGGCTCCTGTTTCAATAAAGTATTCTATATTTTCTTCATTTATACCGCTACCGGGCATAATGATAATTCTTCCGTTGGCAATTTTTACAAAATCCCAAATTAGGTGTACTCCTTGAATAGCTGTTGGCTGCTGACCAGAGGTTAGAATCCTATCTGCCCCCGTAGAAATAACATCTTCAAGGGCTTTGAAGGGGTCATTTGCAAAGTCGAATGCCCTGTGGAATGTAAATGACATTGGCTTTGCAAGTTCAACCAGTTCCTTTATTCTAACAATGTCAATATCTCCATTTGATAAAAGTATGCCACACACAACGCCATCAACTCCTAATTCTTTACACTTTTCAATATCCTTCTTTATGATCTCAAACTCTAGGTCAGAGTATAAGAAATCGCCCGGACGAGGGCGAATAAGCACATTGATTTTAATTGTAAGATGCTTTCTTGCTTCTGAAATTAGCCCAAATGAAGGAGTGGTTCCTCCTTGAGCAAGATTTTCACAAAGTTCAATTCTTTGCGCTCCTGCTTTTTGAGCATTTATAGCACTTTGAATAGAATTGGCGCAGATTTCAAGAAGCATATAAGTTGACAAGTTAATAAGTTGATAAGCGGATAAGTAAAAAAACTTGTTATTTACTTTGAACTATAGTTTTGATAAAACTATTAAGCATTTTTTCTAATTCTTTGCATTTTTCAAAAATAGTATTCATTTCATCTTCCGCTAAATACTTAACATTCTTTGATATTTAAAGCTGGGTCTGTAGTTCGTAAAGTGAACTTCGTGAGATTTCTAAAAATCTTATATAATCCTGTTTATGGCGTCTCCCAAATCCTTCTGCAATATTTGAAGGGATCGATACTGCACACCTTTTTATTTGTGAAGTTAAAGCATAAAGTTCTTCTTTTGGGAACTTATTCGTTAGCAAGTAAACTTCGGTAACCAAAACCATCCCCTTTTGCCAAACTTGTAACTCTCTATAGCTATTCATTGCTTATGCTCTTATCAACTTGTAAACTTTTTCACGTATCTACTTCCCTACATTCTTCAAAATCGTTTCGCCCATCCCAATGCTATACCCTTCGGAGTAGAAAATGATATCACCATTAGGTTTAATAATTGAAATTTGAGGGTATTGTGCTCCGGGGTTTTGACCACACATTAGGTCAATTGCATTAGTTACTTCGCCTGTTGGATCGTAACCAAAGAAGCTATTTGCAGGTAAGTTTTTATAGTTTGAAGGATTAAATGACTTATTAAGTTTGTCCTTTGCGACAATAAACAATACTTTGCCACCCCATTGGTCAAATCCTTTTTTAACAAGCTGAATATCTTCCATTAAATGCTTTGTTGGCTCTTTTTCTGGATCGATTACAGCAACTACCAAGTTTTTATCTTTCAAATTCAAGAAGCAGCTAATCATAAAGTCTGTTTCGTCTAACGATTTGAAACCTGTTTCAATTTCAGCCTTACCTAAAACGCCAGTCTGAATTTCAATTGGTAGTACTTTAATAGGCATGTTGATCTTCGAATCCTTATCAACATTAAAATACTCAACCCTGCACTTAACTGAACCATTGTTTAGCCGGTTGCCGGTCAAGATACGATAGTAACCAACCTCAAGGTTTAGCTTACAGGGAAATGTTTTAAGCGATTCGTCGAACTCGTAATCGAGTGTTTTAAATTGCCCGTTTTCAAGTTTTGCAATGGTGTAGTGAGTATAGTACAGAGGAACAAAATCCTTATCATCGGATTGATTTAGCAAAGTAACTTCGCCCTTAGGAAGTTCAGCAATAATTTGCTTCTCAAAAATAACATTAATCCATTTACTATTTTGGAAATATTGTGGTTTATGTGTAGCTGGTTCAAGACGAGCAGGAATACCTATACTACGGCATACTGCAACAAAGAATACATCTCTTGAATATCTATCGGCAACCCTCATCTGGAAAACACTTTCGGGACTTAGGGTAACATTGTAGTAGTTGCTTAGAGTATCAATCTTAATACTCTTAACAATCCATTGAACAAGAGTTTGAGGATTTGAACGGAAAACCTGGGCATCTTTCTTTCCAACTGATTTTTGGAGATAGCTTCGCCATGTAGTAACAAACTCACGCCCAATACGGGGAGCAAGAACATATTTCTCAAAAATTGTTTTATCAACCTCTTTTTCTGTAAAGGAGTATGTTTTAATATTATTTAGATGATCCTGAAGTATAGTAAATTTAGAATCATGCAAATCTTTTTCAGAGATGTTTCGAAGAATTGCCATTCCACTTGTGGTATCCTTTGGTTCTAGCATAAAAATGTATGAGTAAATCTCTTTCCAGTTTCCACGGCTGTTCTTAATGAATTGGTAAACTTCTTTTGGATTTAATCCTTTATTTAAAGCGAGTTGATTGCATAGAGAAGAATCGATAAAGGTTGATATATAGCTATTCCTGATTTCATCCTCTTGTTGTATCCTAATATTATTTGCAATAGCTTTTATAGGATCGGATGAAATAACTGCTTGCTCAACTGGCGGAACTATATTAAATATTTCTGAGTAAGTCTTATTTACTGGTTGTTGAAGTTTTATTATAACAGTATCGGTTGAGTTTCCTTCAACTTTTTGATAGCTATAGTTTCCGTTGTTCGATGCCCACACAAAAAGATCTCCAAATCCGGTAATTGTTGAACAAATGCCATTTTTATCAGAATATTTAGTAGCAATTGGATAGAGTTCAGCGTAGTTATAAAGCATAAACTCTACTTTAGCATCAATTGCTGGTTTCCCATCAGTATTAATAACCTTAACAGGGATTACTTTAACTGGAGCATAGTTGGCAAGGAGGTTTACACGAGTAAACTTGTCATCCAACTGGAGCTTTTCTTCTGATCCTTGGTATTGACCAAAAACAACGGTATGGGTCATCATTGCTCTTTTAACGGGACCGGCAAACCACCCCATATCAAGTTCTGGTTCTGGTTCACAGGCGCCAAGGAAGTACCACTTGCCATCAACCCAAACCTCGACCCATGCATGGTTATCATCGGTATGTGCCCAACGTGGGGTGTAAACCTGCCTAGCCGGTAAACAAACCGATCGCAAAGCTGCAACGGTGAAAGTTGACTCCTCCCCACAACGACCTTGAGCATTTCTGACTGTAGTTAATGGACCAGATGTGCGTTCATCAGAGCCCTTGTAAATTACCTTTTCATGACACCAATGGTTCACTTCAAGGGCAGCATCATACATACTCATCCCTTTTACTCTATCCTTTAACTCTAAAAAGAAAGTTTGACGGGCAGTATCTGTATATTCATTGTTTACTCGATAGGGTAGAACAAAGTGTTGAAAAATATCTTCTGGTATAGTTTTCCCCCATTTAAAGGAATCTCTTGCTATAAGGGCTGTTTGCGCTTGTGAAAATACATAATTACCATTTTGCATGGCTAGATCACTTAACGGCATAAACGCGTAAAGAAACTCAAGCGCTTCCTTTTGTTCTAATGTCAAAGGTTTATTGAAAATATCAAAAAGTTCTTTTGAACGACCTTTTGCCAATTCTTTGCTTTTCAAAAATTGGTTATGTACAAGGTCTCTATACTCTTGGTTAGAGATTAGATGCTTTTGTTGAGCATCGATGCTTGTGTTTAAAAGCAAAAGGGAAATTAGCCAAATAGAGATTTTGAAATTTTCCATATATAAATCTATAACTAGAAAAGATGAAGAAAAATAATTATAGCAATCACTATTGACCTAGCAGCCAAATGGATTCGTTAGGGTTTTGCGAATGGAATTTATTAAACTCAGCAATAGCAATATTTTTATCACTAAACTGACTTATTGAAACGCGATACATATTTACCCCTTGAATAATCTCAGTTTTAAAACCTCTCTGTGTATAAATGTCTGAGAGTTTTTGCGCGTTTTCAAGTTTTCCAAAACTTCCTACAATAAGATAGTACATTTTACTATCCAGTTTCTTAGGTTCTTCGTAGGAAAGAGCAGTTTTCTTCACATTATTATTAGCAATCTCTTTTTCGACTTTTGAGATAATTGTATCTTTTTTGGTTAACGAAGAGTCAATTGCAGCAATTACTTGATTTTGTAAAGCAATAGAATTATTAGATGAATCTTTAAGTATTACTGTTGTGTTATCATTTTTTATAGCAGACTCCCAGAAACGCAAGTCAGGGATTAGGATGAATACAGTAACGATGGCTGCAATTCCCACAATTGATGAAAGTATAATAGCAACTTTCGAGGTTGATGATTCCTTGGGCTTAGTATGTTCTTTTGTTGCTAAAGGTTGTACTATTTTAACCTGATCGTTAGTTTTACTAACCGACACCTCATTTAAACCGTAAGTGTCAATTGCAGCGTGAGCACTAATGGCTTGTTCAAATTGATATTTCCCTGTACTATCCTTGCTTAAAGTTCCAATATTTTCGAATGAAAAGGGTTTTCCTTGATTTAAGGCGCTGTTTATGCTGTTTACAAACTCTGTGAGTATACTGCTTGCTTCAGAATGCGAGATTCCATTCTTTTCGCTAAGATAGTTCTCGATAGCTTCGTCGTTAAAGCTTCTAGAAGGATCAAAAGCTATTACCTGTTTTGGAGGAATAAAACTAAGACCATCTGATGATGGGCGAGCGGGTTCGTACTTCTGTATAAAGCTACCAATTCCGGGTAGACTAATGAAGTTGTTGTTTGCTAAAAGCTCCCTGATAATGAGATTTATTTCCAAGACTAAGTGTTTTTAGGGTTCGAGCAAAATTAACAAATTTCAATTAGCCATAACTATTAAAGTACTTTTTATACTCTAACTCCCATTACAACCACATCATCAATTCGGGGGGAGTCACCATGCCAATCGAGAAGCGTTTTGTGAAGTTTATCTCGTTGCTCGGCCATTGGCATTTTGTGGATCTCGAGTAGCAAATCCTTTAGGTTTTTGATCATAAACTTACGTTGATCAGGACCACCAAACTGATCGGCATAACCATCGGAGAAGGTGTAGATGCAATCTCCGGGTTGTAGTTGAACGGTATTGGTTGTAAATGGCTCGTTTGCCCTCAAGTGAATACCGATAGGCATTTTATCGCCCTTGATATGATTCAACTCCTCGCCACGAATATGGATAAGTGGGTTATTGGCGCCAGAGAATTCAAGTATGTTTGTAACCTCATCAATTACGTAAATAGTTATATCCATACCATCCTTGCTACCGCCTACCTCGCCGGTTTGGTGGAGAGAGTTAATAACCGAACTTCTAAGCTGGTTTAGAATATCGCCTGAGTGCATTTCGCCTCCTTTACTAATAATCTGGCTAACAAACGACATCCCCAGCATACTCATAAACCCACCGGGAACTCCGTGACCAGTACAATCGGCAACAACACAAATCTTTTTGGTGCCAACTTTTGTAATCCAGTAGAAGTCGCCGCTAACAATATCGCGGGGTAGGTAAAGTATAAAGTACTCGTTAAAAACTCGTTGTATTTGTTCGTCTGGAGTTAGAATAGCATTTTGAATGCGGCTTGCATAGTGGATACTACTCTTAATCTCCTCGTTCTGGATTGAAATCTTTTCATTTTGTATTTCAATTTCATCCTTTTGCCTTACAACCTCTGCGGTACGTTCTTTTACAATTTGTTCAAGGCGTTCTTTTTCAGCAATTAGCCTACGGGCGTTCCAGCGTAGGAGTTGTAAAATACATAGAATAAATACAATAGCATAGAAGATGTAAGCAATAATGGTACGATACCATGGTGGAGCTATTGAAAATTTATACTCACCAACTGAACTTTCAACCCCATAAACGTTACGAGCCTTAACTTTAAAAGTGTAGCTACCTTCAGTTAAGTTAGTGTATACCGCTTTCGGTTCCTTGTTCCAAATTGACCAACTTTCATCTGAACCCTCGAGGAACACGCTAAATTCAGTTGCTTCTTCTTTTTCAAAGAATGGAGCACTAAATTCAAAAACCATTCGGTTAAAGCGGTAAGGGAAACGAATAATTTGATCAGAATTTTGTGTTAACGAAACAATATTTCGGTTGTTTAGATCTTTTTGACAATATGCTCCATTAAAAAGAACAGAATCCTTTGAGGTAACCTTTCGAACCAATGCTTTGTAAGGGAGGTTATAGTTTCTCTTAACTCTTGGATTAAAAGAGTAAAGCTCCTTTAAAATTCCAAACCAGAGTGTACCATCAGGATCAGCCCAAATCGTACTAATCCATTTTTTTGGAAGATATTTAAATGGAATGGATATATTTATTGATTTGTCAAGGCTATCCTTAACAATTGATTCAGCCCACGAATATGTAACATCAACATATCGACTAAAGGCATAACCTTGAGTAGTTTTTGCAATTTTATGTATTCCTTTCCCTTGTGAAGGATCAAGTCCTTTAAAAACGGTACAAGGATTAAACCGATTAGCATTATAATCGAATAGGAATAAACCACTACTTGTTGTAACAATTAAACTATCGCCAAAATTGTATAGTTCAACATTACTAGAATTAGGTAGTCCTTCTTTTTCTCCGAATCTTTTAAACTCTTGAGAGGGGCCATTGTCTTTTATTTGTATAACACCCTTATTATCAGTGCTTGCCCAGATATACCCTTTTGAGTCTTCTATTAGGTATTTAATGGCATCCTTAATCTCATCTTTTAAAACCCATGAAGCATCCCAATAGCCATTTTTATAATCAATATGTGTTAGTCCTCCTGTAATACCAACATAAATTCTTGAAGGATTAGATTTAAGCTGAACAAACTTCCAACAAACAAAATCAATTTTTTTATTTGGATCTTTTATTTCCTGTATTTTATTATCTAAAACTTCAAACAAGCCCGGTTGGGCACCAGCTAAAAGTCTTTCTTGTTTTGTAACAGGATCAACAAATAATTGAAACGAAAAAACATTTTTATCTTCAGAATCATTTACAAGTACAAAATGGGGAAACCCTATTTCATTATTTTCAAGATAAAAAACGCCCATGCTGGTTGCAATGTAGAGTTTGCTTTTAAATCGAACAATATCTAGCACACTTCCTTTGAAACCACTTTTTTCGTCAAACTTTCGGAATGCTGATTGTATTTCGACTTTAGAAATCCCTAAATCTTCAGCAAGCCACAAAGATGAATTATTATTCTCAAAAAAGGAGTAAACCCAACTATCCTGTAACCCAATATCTTTATTAAATATTTCAGAGGGAACACCCAACTCGTTAAAGGTTAAAAAGGTAGGTTGATCGGTGCCATAAGTACTGATACCAATTAGATGATTACTTAATATCTGTCCTTGGGTTGGAGGAGCACCTCCCAATACTTTTTTAAGGTAATTATTTGTGAAATCTTTACTCTCTCCCGTTTCCTGATTGTAAAAGTATAGACCTTCAGTAGAAACAATTAAGGTTTGAGATTCTGACAAGGGAACAATCGAAAAGATATTTTTATGCTCATAAAAAGATCCCCCTTTTGCGAGAGTTATTGTATCATCATGAAATTCTCTTAACCCCTTTAAAAAACTGCCAATATACATTCTATTATTAACAACAAAAGTCCACAGGTTGGCCCAAATTGCTTGATCCCCTAAATCTTTTGATGTTAATGTTTTACCATCATAAATAACAATGTACTGTCGTGAGCAGAAATATACTTTATTCTTGAAAAAGTGTGTTTTGTAAATATCTTGAATCTTATTCTTAACAATAGAGTCTGTAAGTAAGTTTAATAAAGATTTATACTCTAAAAGTCCATTAGTTTTATTTGGTGCTAGGTAACCAAAATCGCCAACGGTTCCAACGTAAATAGTTCCTTTATCATCTTTAGCAAAGGATCGTACCATGGCATTTTTATCAACAGGAATAGATCTCCAAGAAACACCATCATACTCAAGGATACCCTTATCGCTGTTTGCAACATAAATTAAACCACGGTCATCCTGAATAACTGCCCAGTTCTGAGCAACACCATTATACTCCTCGGGAGTGAAATTGTGAACAACAGGGTGACCAAACTGATTCAGCTGGCCAAACGACAGAATGCTTGCTAATACTAATGTTGAGAATATACTAATTGATTTCATATCAAATCGTAATATGAACAATCCCTAAAAATAGGGATTTTTTTTTAAAGGGCATTAGTAAATTTAAATAAGTTCAACTTTTAAGGTTAAATAGATTAAATTTTTATTATATGGGGAATAAAAGAAACCCCGTCAGCGTTTTTAACTGACGAGGTAAGTGTATGTTTTAATTAAAAGTGTTAAATATTTTATTTACCAGGTAACAATTGGTTTCCAAGTAGATCCTGTATAAATATATAATCCTGCTGCAGGAGAAGGACCGCTTAACCTAACTATATCACCTTCGCTGGGAGAGGAGGGATAACTTGATACGCTTTGAAGGTTTAGCATGTAGTTCATGGTTACTTTATGCGTGCTAAAATCGCCACCAATTAATGGGTTGGATCCGCTTGAGTTGTTAATGTAGAGTTTGTTTGAACCAGTTTCGCTGTATCCTGCTTCATTACCAATAAAAACATTATAGTTTCCAGTTGCATCATTCCCCGCACCCGCTCCAACAAAAACGTTAAAACTACCATCGGCACTATTTAAACCTGCGTATGATCCTAGAATAACATTGTTGTTTCCAGACGTTTTATTATTTGCTGCATTGACACCAAAAATAGAGTTGTTACTTCCATCTGTAAGTTTTTCACCTGACATATGACCAACATAGGTATTCCCCCAGCCAAGGGTATTGTAGTAACCTGAATTTCTACCGATGTATGTATTTCCGCTCTTATCCAAGTTCAATCTTCCAGCATCATTCCCAATAAAAATATCATTTGTACCAGTGGTGTTTGCGTAGCCGGCTCCTTGTCCAATAAAATTATTACTCCAACCTGTTGTATTACTTAAACCGCTTTCGTCTCCTATAAAAACGTTACTAGCACCATCGGTATTGCTTTTCCCGCTCTGATAACCTACAAATACGTTTAATGAACCACTTGTATTATTCATTCCACTCTGGTAACCGCTAATTACATTATATCCTCCATAGGTATTACTCAATCCGCTTTGATAACCCGAGAAAACATTGTAACTCCCAGATGTTGTTTGTTTTCCTGATTGATACCCGAAGAATGAGTTATACAGACCAGATGTTATATTAATACCACTTTCAAATCCAATGAAATAATTATTTGGTGTAAGTTCAATTAGCTGATTTGCAGTTGTTGATTTACCTTGATTGGTAAGTCCCCCAACAGCAAAACCGCCTCGAGCACCTTTTGTCAAATTTTGTTTTACGTAAATTCTTGCACTATCAGGGGTTATGCTAAGATAGTTGGCACTGCCTTTTGATTGGTTTGTAAGCCCACCAACCGCAAAACCGCCTCGAGCACCCTTTGTAATTAGGCCATCCTCAACATTAACCTGAACGCCTCCTTGGTATACACCAAATACTACATTTCCATCCTTGTTTTTAACCTCAAAAATAGCATCGTCGGGACCGGCAGTGGTGCTGCTGGTAATGGTATGGGCTGATGACCAATTTCCTCCAATCGCATACTGTGCGTAAGGAACAGATTGTAATTGACTTAGCCCTAATGAGGCATAACCGCCCCCATCGTTCTTATCTACTTCAACCTTAATCCAGATATTACCATCCACCCACTGAACATTGCTTAAGCTTGTTTGATCCTGTGGAGAACCACCTCCTATGGTTAAATTAACAACACCTTGTGCATTGGTTGTTGTTGTATGTATTTCTTTATAATACACCGGTGTTCCGGTGTTATCGGTTAAAGTTATACGTACTAAAACATTTTGGCTAGCTAGGGGTTGACTCGCTGAATTACGAATTACTGCTTGGTAGTTAAACCCTGTTGGAACCTGTGACGTTCCAGTCTGAGTTATAGTTAGTAACGCTATGGCTACTAGTATAAAAGGTAGAATTCTTTTTTTCATAGGTGGTATTTTAAGTAAAATATTATTTATTCAGCAAGTTATATTTAAGAATAACAATTAACAAATAAAAAAGTTCCGACCAGCTTTGATCGTCCTCTTTTAGCATGAATTGTCTTCTATTTAGATTCTAATTTAAACTTTTTAAACTCAGCTTTTAGAGCATCAATCTGATCAACCTTTGCTCTTAATAATTCGTTTTCTTGTTTAAGATCATCAATTAGTTTCTGTTGTTCTTGAATAGCTTTTACAAGTACTGGAATAATTCCATTATAGTTTAGCGTTAATGTTTTTAATGGATCATTACTTTCGGCTACTAATTCTTTCATTACTAATTTAACATCCTGTGCAATAAACCCAAGGTTAAGATTCTGATCAGAGCTGTTTTTCCAAATAAAACTAACGGGTTTAAGTTTTAGAATGTCTGCCAGACCATATGATAAAGGAGAAATCCTATCCTTTAACCGCGCATCAGAGAGAGGGGTGATGTTATGGCAAATTACATTTTTCCAAGCATTGGTTGCGGTACCAAGGTCATATGAGTTGTCTAGGGTTGGATAAAAATTTCCCTTCAGCATAGTATTGCCATTTTTGTAAATGGTTAGCGCATTACTTGGGGTTATTACCAAATCAGGATTCAAGATAGCTGTTCCGTTGGCTACAATAAATAAAGGGTCAACATCATTCCATACGTTTGAAACAGCACCAAGAGGTTCGTTGTACTGCCCAATAACAAAAGATTTAAAAGAGTTATTGGTTAACCCGTAACCAAGTGCAAAAGTATAATCAGCCAATGTAGTTGAACCGCCACCCATTGCAAAAGAGTAATTCCCATTAGCAGCACTATTATAGCCCATTGCATAAGAGTAATTCCCATTAGCCTCGGTATATGTTTTACCAACAGTTGTTGCAGCCCACTTGCCACCACCTAAAGCGAAAGAGTATGTTCCTGTAGCTTTTGAATTTGGTCCAAACGCTATTGAATTATCACCCGAAGCAATTCCACGAAACGCCATGGCATTTTTGCCTAATGCTGAACCTCCATTAATTGCTAAAGAGTAGTCTCCTATTGCATTAGAATAGTAACCTAATGCTGTACTGTTTTGTCCTATTGCAGTTGAACTTGTTCCAATGGAGAAGGAGTTTAACGATGTTGCTTTTGCACCAAGTCCAATTGCAAAAGCATTGGCGCCAGATGCGGTAGTATTTAAGGATGTTAAAATGTTACCAGTTGTATCACGTCCAACAGAACCAAAAGCAAAACTTCCGGGACCAGAGGCTTCGGATCCGGTTCCAAAGGCAAATGAGTTATTCCCTAATGCTTTTGCTGCCTCTCCAAGAGCAAATGAATTTACCTTTGATGCTATTGCCTGTATACCAATTGCGGTTGAATTAACGCCTTTTGCTATTGCTTTGTACCCCATGGCCTGAGAGAATGCCCCTTTTGCCATAGATTCATATCCAGATGAAAAGGAGTTAACCCCAACACTATCGGGGTGTGGGATATATACTTGTCCAACTAAAAATGCATTTTTAAGTGGATACCAAAGTAATCGTGGTTGACTCGGGTTAATTATATAGCTGTTTTTAGTTTCAATATTGAAGAAATTTGTACTGATACCTGTTAAATTACTCTTCATCCCGCTAATGGCAAACCCACCACGAGTTCCCTTCGGAATGTTTGAATCGTCAATGTAAATTCTTGCACTATCGGGGGCAATAAACATTAGGTTTCGGGAGGATACCCCTTTCGATTGATTGGTTAAGCCACCGATGGCAAACCCACCGCGCACCCCTTTAGCAGTAGGGTTTTCCTTTACATAAAGCCTAGCACTATCGGGGGTGATACGGAAATACTCCTGTTGACCCTTGGATTGGTTGGTTAATCCGCCAATGGCAAACCCCCCACGAACCCCTTTAATCTGGTTATCCTCTACAAAAACTCGAACACCACCTTGATAAACAGCAAAAACAATTTGCCCAGCTTTATTTTTAACAACAAAAATAGGATCATCATCAAGGGCGTTGGGGTCGCTGACAATCTCCTTCCCGCTATCAGCGTATAGCGCAAATGGAACAGATTGAAGCTGTGTTGGTATCCCCATCTGAGTATAGGCCGTTCCTCCGTTTGGATCAATTTCAATGTTTAGGTACACAACCCCTGTTTCCCAGGGAACATTACTAAACAGATATGGGTCTACTGGTGTTCCTCCCCCAATATTTATTGTGATTATTCCAAGATCAGTTGATGTTGGCATGTGCGTTTCCTTGTAGTAAGCTGTACCGGTTTGGTCTTGTAAAGTAATTCGTATTCCAATTGCTTTGTTGGTAATTGGGGAACCGCTACCATTCCGAACTACCGCCTGATAGCTAAAACTTTTAGGAACCTGAGCAATGCTGATGGAAACAATCATTATCATTGCAACTGTCAAAAATGCCTTGAAAAATAGATGTGTTTTCATGGCTATGTAGTTTTTGGTTGATCAAAAAGAAATTTATGGAATAATAAAGTAATTGTAAAGAGAATGAAGGGGTTATTTGATAAAGGGGAGGTAAAAAGGAAAAACCCGTCAAGCGAAGTTACACTTGACGGGTTTTAAAGTAATTATTTAGATGAAGTTACTTTTTTAACGTTTTCAAAATTTCATCGAGTTTTGAATTCAAGTCATTAACCTGTTTCTGAAGAGCATCAATTTGATCCTTTTGGGTTGTAATGGTTTTGTTTTGCTCTTTGATTGCTTCAATTAAAACAGGAGTTAACTTGATATAGTCAACAGATTTTAAACCATCGGCATCAGTTTTAACAAGCTCTGGTAAAATCTTCTCTACATCCTGAGCAATAACACCTATTTGTGTTCCAGAGGGGAAGTTAAACCGGCTAACTTCTTCTTTTAGGTTGGGATCCTTTTTAACAATTCCAGAAAGCTCCGTTTCAGATTTCCATTCATATGTAACACCTTGTAATTTAAGCACTTTATTCAAGGCGCCTTCGTAGGGTTTAATGTTTTTCTTAAGGTTTTTATCGGATGGATTAGCAAATGTTCCTGTAACAGTCACATTTCCCGAAAAATAACCAGCATAGTTGGTTGTAGCACCTGATGCAGAACCAAAAACACCATATCTACTTGATGGAGTACCCGTTCCGCTTGCTATTCCATATACCCCAATGATATTGCCATAGCTAATTGTACCATATGTACTAGCGGTTGCGCTCATATCTACGTATAAACCATAATAACTATAAGGTGCTACGTTGATTCCCACATTAGCATTAAATCGTAATGTTTTTGCTGTAAAATCACCATATATTAATGAGTTTGAAGGAATACTCCCTTGTGCATCTCCGTTATTATGAATTATTAGAGTATTGCTTTGGTTCGAATACCAACCTGCTTTGCTACCAATAAACACGTTTCCACTACCCGTAGAGTTGTCGTGGCCAGCAAGATGTCCAATATATACGTTGTTTGATCCGGTTGAATTGTAAACACCACACTCTCGTCCTATAAATACATTTCCATTTCCTTCGCTGTTGCTAGTTCCACACATGCTACCAATAAAAGTATTTTTGTAGTTATAGTTTGAAGCAGAATATGAACCAGCATGATCTCCAATTAGGGTATTACCATAACCGGTGTTGTATCTACCTGTTTCAGAACCAACGAATGTGTTTGATGCACCACTAGTATTATTTTCACCGCTAAAAGCACCTAAGTATATATTTTGTTCTCCAGTTATATTTGCATAACCAGCGTGGTAACCTAAGAAGATATTATTGTCGCCATCGGTTGGGTCCATATCCCCATGGTTACCTGTAGTGTTCGCACCGGCTTGGTAACCAATAAAAACATTATATTGACCTAGTAAAATGCTTTTTCCTGCTTCGTGTCCAATAAAATAGTTATCCGGTGTTAGGTTCAAAAATTGAGATGTAGTTACTTTGCCTTGATTGGTAAGACCGCCAACAGCGAAACCGCCACGTACACCCTTTGCTGTTGCATCTTTTACGTAAATACGTGCGCTATCTGGAGTAATACGGAAATATTCTTGCTGTAATTTTGATTGATTTGTTAAACCACCCACAGCAAAACCACCTCGAACGCCTTTAATCTGTGAGTCCTCAACGTAAATACGAACGCCTCCCTGATATACTCCGAAAACTACCTGTCCGCTTTTGTTTTTAACTTCAAGGATTGGGTCATCGGTTCCAGCGGTAGTAGGACTTGTAATTTGAAGGCTTGTGGTTCCCCATGATAGGTTGCTTAAGCCCTGTAATGTATTTGTACCATTCCAAATTGCGAGTTGCCCAGCAGTTCCTGTTCCGCTTGCAATTCCCGATGCTGCAACAGTTTTCCATTGTACACCTGAGCCATTGTTTACCAAAAGTTGGTTTGCAGCACCAGCACTGTTATTATAATCGTAAAGCAATCCCCTTAATCTGAAGTTGCCATTTAAGTCCAGTTTTTGGGTGGGAGTAGTTGCAATCCCAATATTAGTTCCATTATTTACTAGTAAAGATGAAGCAGTCCATGTTGTTCCATTATGGTAAAGGGTTTGTCCTGTACTACCTGAAATAGGAGTGGTTGTACTGGCGAATTGAGCATAAGGAACCGATTGAAGTTTTGTTAAGTCTCCTAGTTGGATGTATGAAGTTCCCCCTGCCGGATCAACCTCAAGCTTGATATATATTCCACCTGATGACCAAGGAACAGAACTTAAACTACCCAATTCGACAGTTCCCTCACTGTTGCCTATGTTCAAATTTGCAACACCCAATGAAGTTGTTGTTAAAGGAATCGATTCGGTGTAATAGCTAGTGCCTACGGAATTGGTTAGACTTATTCTAATTCGAATGCTTTGATTAGCTATTGGTTGTCCCGAAGAATTTCGTATAACCGCTTGGTATGAAAACCCTTGTGGGGTTTGACAGTAAACGGATGTAAATAACGAAACTAAAACAACAAGTAAAAGTATCTTCTTCATATTAAAGAATTTAGATTTAGTAGATTTTCAAAAGTATAGTAAAATAATATTACAGAAAAGCATATTCGTCAATAATCAAAAGTTTTAACATCCCTATAACACGTTTAACGCATATTTTAGATCCACTATTAAAAGGTTTGGTGTTAAATAGAGTCTTTATCGAAGACACGAATTATCAAACAATATGCCAAGTTTAATTGTTCAAATTTTTCCGGAAACAGTATTGTTTGGTTGCACAAAAAAAGCAAAACCCGAAAATAATTTCGGGTTCTACTAGTAAACACTAAGATTGTCGACTACTTTGCTTTAAGCTTCTCAATTTCCTCAAGTAGCAATTGTATTTGCTGTTGCTGCTTTTCGATTTGTTTCTGTTGTTCTTGAATGGCATTAACTAATACAGGAACAACCTTGGTATACTCAATTGAAAGTTCACCCTTTTCGTCTTTGGTTACCACTTCAGGAAGTACCTCCTGCATTTCTTGGGCAATAAAACCAACCTGCCTTGCTTTAGAGAATTCGCGATCTGGGAACTCTTCAACACGCCAGTCAAAGGAAACGCCTCTCATCCGTTTAACCTTATCCAGTGCATTTCCAAAAGTAACTATATTCTTTTTAAACTTGATATCTGAAGTATTTGTCCAAGAGGTTCCTGCTGCAGTCCCATTAACCTTGAAACGATATGTTGTTCCTGGGGAGGTAGTATTAATACCAATATACCCATCTTTTGACACCAGACTATTGCCACTATCATAAATATACAAATAATCCCCTGATGTGCTCCAGCCAACGGCAGCTTGATAAACGCCCAGTTCTTTAAAAACAATTTGTTTAACACTTGTAGCATTTCCATCAATATTTATATCGCCATTTCCTGAAGCAGTGTAAGAAGTAATGCTACCATTGACTGTTTGTGTACCATTAATTTCCAGAGCGTTTGTGCTAAAATCACCATAAATAAGTGGGTTGGTTGTGCTTGTATTATCAATATAAAGCTTGTTTGAACCAGTTTCGCCATAACCTGCATAATAACCCAAGAAAACATTTCCAGTACCAGTTGAGCAGGATGCCCCAGTATTGTATCCTAAGAATGTATTATTTCCTCCAGTAGTATTTGTTTGCCCGGCATAATAACCCACAAAAGTATTGTTATCACCGGTTGTGTTTAAACCTGAGTTATAACCAATCATAACCTGTCCGCTATTGGTGGTATTCGCTTTCCCTGCCTGATAACCTATAAATGTATTGTATTGTGCTGTAGTACTCATTTTCCCAGCATCAGAACCAATAAAAACGTTATAGTTACCACTAGAGTTTGTAAAGCCAGCAGAATTACCTAGTGAAACGTTATCGTGACCAGTAGTATTACTCCTGCCAGCGTTGCTACCTAAGAAAATATTTTCGTAACCGGAAGTATTGCTAAATCCACTCTGATACCCCAGATTTACGTTGTTGTTTCCAGTTCCGTAAGGTGTTGTTGATTGTGAATAACCAGCTTGATATCCAATAAAGGTATTATAGGCCCCGGTTTGGTTATATTTCCCTGCTTGGTAACCCATAAAGGTATTATAGCTTGGGTCTGAGGTTGTTCCATTTCCAGAGTACCAACCACTTTGATAGCCAAGTACTGTATTGTATTGGCCTGTAGCATTGTAGTAAGAACTTTGGTAACCAATGCTAATATTATCGCTTGCTTCAGTATTAGCGGCACCAGCACCATCGCCCAAGAAAATATTTCGATTACCAGTTGTGTTAAACATCCCGGTTACATTTCCAAGAAAGATATTACTGCTACCTCCAAGGTTATTATAGCCTGCTAGCATACCTATAAACACATTATTAGCCCCCGAATTTTTAAATCCAGCACCGGGGCCAAATATTGCATTATTACTTCCGGTATTTCCTTTACCAGCGGCGTATCCATAAATGGAGTTAAAGGTACCCGTATTGTCTTGACCCGCCTGGAAACCAATTATAGTATTATAGCTAGTTGTTGTTGTTGATTTTCCTGCTAATTCACCAATAAATACGTTGTACGAGCCGGTTGTTGTAGCATAACCCGCAGAGTCACCAACAAAAACGTTTTTATTACCATCAGTAAGTGAATAACCAGCAAGGTTTCCAGTTATTACGTTATTTGAACCATTATTAAGGGTATGGCCTGCATAATACCCAAGAACTGTATTTTTTGTTCCTTTAATATTAGAATAACCGGCTTCTTGTCCAATAAAAGTATTGTAAGAACCTTGATCCCCAGTTACGCCACCAGTAATGTTTGTATTATTGTAGCCACTCCTATAACCAATAAATACGTTCCCTGTAGCGGTTGTGTTATAGTAACCGGCTTGGTAACCTAATGAAACGTTATTTGAAGCAGTTGAGTTTTTGTAACCAGCCTGATAACCTAATAAAAGGTTTCCGGCACCACTAGTGTTATTATATCCGCTAAAGTTACCAATCATTACGTTGCTTGCTCCAGTGTTGTTAAAGTATCCAGAATAATAACCCATTAGCACATTATAGCTACCAGTTTGATTGCTGTATCCGCTATAGTAACCATAGAACGAGTTACCCAAACCATCGTTATTGTATCCAGCATTGGGTCCATAAAATGCGTTGTAGTTACCAGTGTTTGTTTTTCCTGCATTCCATCCATAAAAAGCGTTATAACTACCACTATTACTACTTCCTGAGCTATATCCATAGAATGAGTTATAGCTTCCAGAGTTTGTGTATCCGGCTTGATAACCAAAAAGAGAGTTAAAATCGCCAGAGTTATTGTATCCTGCGTAATAACCAATTATAGAGTTATAAGATTGCGTTGTACTATTCTTGCCAGCCCGGTAACCAATTATTACATTGCCTCCGGACAAACTGTTTAGTAAGTACCCGCTTTCGTAACCTATAAAAACATTGTTGTTTGAAGTACTACTCGTATAACCAGAATTGTAACCTACGAAAACATTATTACTACCAGTAGTATTTGATGCGCCCGCTTGATAACCAATAAATGAGTTGTATAATCCTGTTGAAGTTTTGCTTCCGCTTAGGTGACCAATAAAGAAGTTGTCAGGAGTTAAATGCATAAAGTTATTTGACGATGCTTTCGATTGATTGGTTAACCCTCCAACTGCAAATCCCCCACGGGCACCTTTTGCTACGCTTTCATTTACATAAATTCTGGCACTATCGGGAGAAATCATAAGCATGTCACGAGTAACAATAGCTTTTGATTGGTTAGTAAGACCTCCGACGGCAAACCCTCCACGAGCACCTTTCCCTGAAGCCACTTCTTTAACGTAGATTCTAGCACTATCAGGAGTAATGCGGAAATATTCTTGCTGAGATTTTGATTGATTGGTTAGTCCTCCAACCGCAAATCCACCTCTAGCTCCCTTTGTTATTAATCCATCTTCAACGTAAATTCGAACACCCCCTTGGTAAACTCCAAATACTACTTTACCATCCTTATTTTTAACTTCAAGGATTGGATCATCTGTTCCAGCGGTTGTTGGGCTAGTAATCTGAAGACTCGTTGTTCCCCATGATAAATTTGAAATCCCTTGTAAGGTATTTGCTCCCGACCAGAGGGCAAGCTGCCCTGAAGTACCCGTACCAGTTGGAAGACTGACGGATGATAATGGTTGCCAAATGGCTCCCGCAGAACCTGCGGTAAGTATCTTTGTCACTCCGGCTGTATACCCGTTGCTATTGTTATAATCGTAAAGAAAACTTCTAAGCCTAATTGTACCGTTTACATCTAATCTTTGGGTAGGTGTAAAAACCGTACCAGGACCTATTCCAATGTTACTCCCATTGTTTATTAAAGTGTAGTTCGGAGTCCAAGTGGTACCATTATTGTATAAAGTTTGCCCGCTAGAACCGCTTATAGGCATACCATCTTGTGCAAGAATTTGCCATATTGAACCATTATAAACGTATGATTTTTTATCGGTTGAGTTGTAGTAAGCATTGTTAAGAGAAGGTGAGCCTGGGGCACTAGCATAAGTACCTAACCAAAGTATCGAGATACCAGGAGACCCTGTAGACCCTGTAGCACCTGTAGCACCTGTTTCTCCTTTTGGTGCTTGAAATTCAACCCAATGGGTTAAATCAAGGTAGGGTTGGGTTGTTGAGGTTAATGCACTTTTACAAATCCACATTGAATTAACCGAACCACTAGTAGATGATCTATCGAAAACATAATCGCCGGAAGCATAAGTTGTTCCTGTTATCCAATTTCCCTTGTTAGTCAACCCTGAACCAGCAACTCCTTGTGGTCCCTGAGGCCCTATTGCACCATCCATTGTCATTAACTGCCATCCTGTTGCAGTATATACGTATGATTTTTTATCGGTTGAATTGTAGTATGCCTGGTTTAGAGTTGCAGAGGGAATTGCAGGATAAGTTCCTAACCATTGAATAGAAATACCGTTTGTTCCATCTGTTCCATTGGTTCCATTCGAACCGTTTGTTCCATCCTGAACCATCATTTGCCATCCTGAACCATCATAAACATATGATTTTTTTTCTGTAGAGTTATAGTACGCCTGATTTAGTGTAGCCGAGGGAGCCGAGGAGTAAGTTCCTAAAAATTGAATTGATACTCCATTTGAACCTGCAGCCCCGGTTGCTCCAGTTGCACCATCAAACGTCATTTCCATCCAGGTTGTACCGTTGTGGATATATGAACGTTTTGTGGTTGAGTTGTAATAGGCTTTGTTTAACGAGCCGGTTGGGGCGCTCGAATAGGTTCCCATCCAAGAAATGGAAACTCCATTGGTCCCATTGGTCCCATTAGTCCCATTAGCTCCATCCTGAGTCATTTGTTGCCATCCGGTTGAAGTATAAACCCACGATTTCTTGTCGGTTGAATTATAGTAAGCCTGATTAAGGGTTGCCGAAGGAGCACTGGTATATGTTCCAAGCCATTGTATTGAGATTCCATTTGAACCGTTTGTACCATTTGTACCATTTGTACCATTTGTACCATTTGTACCATTGGCTCCATCCTGTGTCATTTGTTGCCAACCTGTTGCAGTATAAACCCAGGATTTCTTATCTGTTGAATTATAATAAGCTTGGTTAAGAGTTGCTGAAGGAGCAGATGGGTAAGTCCCTATCCATTGAATTGAAATCCCCGAATCTCCCGTATTTCCTTTATCTCCCGTGTCGCCTTTGTCTCCCTTATCCCCAGTTTCGCCCTTTGGTGCTTGAAATTCAGCCCAGTTTGTTAGATCATTCTTTGGAGATAATGATGAAGTAATAGGGGTTGATGCCTGAACAATCCACATCGAATTTATTAGATCATCAAGTTTACTAGGTGCAAATACATAATCGTTTGGATTGTAAGTACTATCGGCAGACCATGCTCCTCTATTATTCAACCCAGTTCCGGGGTCACCTTTTGAGCCGGTTGGGCCGATTGGACCAGTTGGGCCTGTTTCACCTTGTGGTCCTTGATCTCCTCTTAAACCCTGTGGCCCCATTTGGCCAGTTTCTCCCATAGGCCCTTGCTCTCCCTTTTCACCTTGTGGCCCCTGAGGACCAGCGGGTGCTTGAAATTCACTCCAATTGTCTAAATCAGCTGATGGTTGAAGAGTTGAAACAAACGAAGAAGTAGCCTTTACAATCCAAAGCGTAAAAACTGATGGATTAGTTGAACTTGGTGCGAAAACATAATCGCAAGGAGAATATGTACTGCCGGTTACCCAGTCACCTCTATTTAAAAAACTTTTTCCATCTTGACCAGGAATACCTTGTGGTCCTTGTTGCCCGCTAAGAGAATATAATGCATAAGGGACAGTTCTTAATTCAAAAGAGCCCATGTCAGAATATGAACTACTTCCTTCAATTTGAACCTCAAGTTTAATCATCAAACCCCCTATACTCCAAGGTACATCGTCAAAAGAACCTGATACAACGGTTCCATTTCCAATAACAAAATTCGCTACCCCATGTGATGTTGTTGTAACCGAATGTGTTTCAGAGTAGTAGATTTGAGAACCGCTCGAATTAGTCAAACTAACTTGAAATAAAATAGTTTGGTTTGCTAGGATTGTACCAGTTGAGTTTTGAACTACGGTTTGATAGTTAAAACCTTTTTGGATTTGACTAAATGCCATTGTGGCTATAAGCAATACCGCAACAGCTAATACTATCCTTCTCATAGGGTTTGGTTTTATAGTTTTTATAATATTTTGCAGCAAATTGTACAATTTAATACTTATTCAAACCTATTTCAAACTCTTTATCAAACTTTTGACTGCAATAAGGCAAGGTTTTGATAGGCTGATGATTCGAAAAGATAAACACAAGAGTTTTAAATGCGAAAACAATTTAAAATAATACTCTTAGAACCAAAATTCTATTAATTTTCAATTACATCAGAATTAATGGTTTTTTATATTGAGTTGTTTTAAAAAAGTTGTACTTTTAGTTTTGATATATATTGCAGGGGAGATTGTTCAAGGTAATTAGAGTTAAAGTATTATAAATCATTTACTTACCTAATCTGTTTGAGCCATGAACCACCAATTTGAAAGATACCTTTTAGGTAAAGGTAAATCTGTTATTTACTCTTTTCTTTTAGTGTTTTCATTTTTCATTACAAGTTCAATTCAACTTTATTCTCAGGATATTATTAGCAGAGATATCTCTGATTATCCCGGAGGTAGTGTAAGTTCAACGTGTTCTACGTCACCTTACACTGGATGTATAATAACGCTACCCCCTGCAAAGTTTGGCGAGAGTTATTCATTCACTATCCCAATTAAATCCGGGGTGTTAAGGTCCGATATAAACTTTGTTTTTAATCAGCATACCACTTGTAATGAAGGTAATATAACATTTTCATCAAATGGAAAAATTGAAATGGATGCTTCAAGCGTATGTCATCCATCTACTGGTAATTTAATTGAGATAGACCTTAAAGCAATTAGTAGCGATGTTACTGATAGCGTAAAATACTACATCCCTATTCTTCGCGAACCTGTTAAAGTTGTTCTTGTTCTTGATATTTCTGGGAGTATGTCGTTACCAGTTCCTGGGGGAACAGAGATAAGGTGGCAGGTACTTAAAAATGCTGTTGAACTTTTTACTAAAAAACTTGAAGAGTTCAAGTTAGATAAGGATTTAATAGGCTTAACATATTTCTCTACAGTGTTAACCCAGCCAGGGATCCCAATTGGAGAAGGATTCATTCCAATCGATACGGATTCTCCAAGCTCGAGTGATGTAATTAAAGCTGATATGCTAGGGAAAGGACCTACCAACTTAACGGCAATGGGTAAGGGATTGCTTAATGCTAAGCTTAAACTCGATGGGAATAACCCAATAAATGCTCGTAAACTCGTTTTACTTTTTACCGACGGACTTCAGAATGTTAGTCCTTTGGTTAATCCTGATGGTGTAACGCTATCGCCTGGCAGTTTTACATTAAACGACGTTTGCAATGGTGCTGATAGTATCCGATACTATACAATTGGAATGGGAAACATTACATTAGTTCCTGAGGTTTTAGGACAAATAGCACAAGCTAACAAAGGTGTTTCTTTAACAACAACCACTGGTGCCGACGAGGGCGATATCAATACATTTTTCCAATACCAATTTGCAAATATGTTACAGGGAAGTAGCCCTCAGGTTGTTTCTCAGAAAATAGGACAACTTTCATCAGCAGGAACAACATACACTTACCCTATTAACGCAAATGTTACTAAGATATACTTTGAGTTAATTAACCCTGATGCTTCAAATATCAGCCTAAAGATTGAGAAAGATGGAAAGGATTTAACCAGCCATGCTAAAATTGTAAATGGAACATTCTATAAAACTTTAAGTCTAACGTTACCTCTGCTAAGCCCGGAGGAAATTAGTACACATGGGGACTGGAATCTCACAATCTCTGGGACATCACCTAAAAAATATTCGCTTACCTGTTTTGTAGATGACCATTTTATTGATGTTAACTGTAATCCCGCAAAAACAGTTTATACCGTTGGAGATCCTCTTAACTTTCAAGCAACACTAACTTTTGCTGGCAAACCAATAAAAGGCGAGGGGAATAAGGTTCAAGCGATGCTCCTTAAGCCAGGTGAAGATTTGGGAGATTTGCTCTCAACTTACACCGATAATAAAACCGATTCATTAAATGATGTTGAAGCTGGGGCTGAAACAAAATACTTACATTTAATCCAGAGCGATGAATCATTCTATAAAGCATTACTGCCAGAAAGTCAAGTAATTGATCTTGAGGATTCAGGTAATGGGATTTTTAAAGGAAGCTATACAAACACTGATTTATCGGGTGTATATCAAATTATATATTTGGTGAACGGAGAAGTTTCTGGTTTTGGAAAGTTTGAAAGGCAAAAGCAGTATTCTGTAGTGTTTAAATTTGGCCAGCTAAGCGAAAGTTCCACTGACATTAGCGCGCAAGTTACAACTCCTCCTGCATCTGCATCACATGACAATAGTGGATCTGTTGCTACTATTAAGATTAAGCCTAAAAATAAGTATGGACACTATCTTGGTCCAGGATATGCTTCTAAAATGAGTTTAACAGTTGATCCAAAACAAGGAACCTTAAAATCAGTTAAGGATAATCTTGATGGCTCATACACTTTTACAATTATCAATGTTCCAACGAACACTAAACCTAATGTAAAAATTGTAGTAATGGGAGAGATTCTCTATGAAGGAGGATTTCCCTCTCCAAAAATTCATTTTTGGCAATACCTAGTTTTAATATTTCTTTTCTTAATGCTTTTACTACGATACGTAAATGCACATACAGGCAAAACATGGTTAATGGCCCTAGTTTGGGTAATGATAATCCTTTGGATTGCATTTATGATTTTGCAGAAACTAGGGATAATTCATTTTTAGCGTAGAGTAGTTTTTGTTCAAAACCCCGATAATAAAAATATCGGGGTTTTGTATTATATATACGCACCATACTTAAAAATCATATTAAAATATTCTTTGCGAATATAAAATAAGATGCTCAATTTGAGCATTGTATAAAAAATATGCATTATTTTTATGTTGAATATTAGATTGTTGGATATTTACATTAATTATTTAAATATGTTTATTTAGACACCAGTTATTAACCAAAACCATAAGCAATGAAACCAAATCGAGTATCAAATTTTAAAAAGGAAGGATTTCCAAATATTGTGAAAATATTTCGAAAGGTGATCTTTCTATTTTTTGCAATTTTCATTTTAGGAACCAGCTTCGTTCAGTCCCAAATACTAATAAGTCGAAACATTTTAGATTACCCAGATGGTACAGTGTTTCCTGGGACATTCCCCGGTAATGTTATTTTGCCAGCAGCACATCTTAAAACATCAACATCTTATACAATTCCTATACTTGTAACGGCTCCTTATACAATTATGGTTTCAAGCATATACGGCGATTGTGATGATATTACTAACAACCAATTAGTTTCTAATATCGATAATGTTGTAACCATAATTGTAAATAAGAAATGCTCAGGTTCTGAGGATAACTATTTAAACTTCAGGTTTAACATCTCAAAATCAGGATATACTCCTGAATGGCAAGTATTTAAAGTACCCATACTTCGAGATAGTGTAAAAGTGGTTTTAACCCTCGATATTTCTGGAAGTATGCATAACAATGTTCAAGGTGGAACAACAACCCGGATTGACGCATTAAAGAGTGCTGTAAACGCCTTAGTTCCTAATTTAGAATTGTTTCAGCAGGAAGGCGATTCGTTGGGATTAACTTACTATTCATCATCAATATATCAACCCTCAGTAACCTATTTTCCTAAGGATTTTGTGAAAATAACACCAACTAGTGAACCTACTACTGCAAATTATGCATCATACAAAGTTCAAACCGATTTATCAACAAGAGGGCCTTTACAGATGACAGCCATGGCAACAGGATTACTTGATGCTAAAAACAAACTACTTAAATACAAAAACAAAACCCCAAATACAAGAAGGATGGTATTTCTATTTACCGATGGTCTTCAAAACTATGGCCCACAGGTTGATGTAAATGGGAATAGCATAACACCGGGTACTGACTCTTTAAATAACAAATCGATTTTCCCTATGGATAGCATTCGGTATTACACTATTGCGACATGGGAAGCTGGGTTAGCACCCGAAATACTCGATAGTATAGCTACTAATAGCGGTGGAGAAGCCCTGCATGTGGTGCAAACAAGTCCAACTTTAGATGAATGGTTCAGCGTTCAGCTTTGCAATATGTTAGCAGATGGCAGCCCACAAATTGTTATGAGGAAAGCTTTTGATGGTATTTCAGGAACCTCAACCTATTCATTTAGCTTAAACCAAAATGTACCAAAGTTAGTTGTCGAGTTCTTAGGAGTTACTACTGATGATGTTCGATTGACAGTGAAAAAGGATGGTGTTGATTTAACTTCTAATGCTAAGTATAGATACGGCGATAAATTCAAGTTTTTAACATTCGATTTTCCAATTAACGCAAACCCTAAAATTACTTCTGGTGGAAATTGGGAAATCACTATAGTTGGAAACACACAATATACACATAACCTTATCGTACTTGCAGACGATCATCTGTTTAAGTACAAATGCGATTTAGATAAATCAATATATACAGTTGGGGACACCATCCATTTCTATACAAAATTAGCGTATGTAGATAGCCTTCTTTCGGGTACGAACAATAGCATTAAAGCCATTTTGCTTAAGCCTGGAGATGATATTGGACAATTGCTCTCTAATTACCCAACGCCTCCAATGGATAGCACAGTTGATATGAGTTCTGGAGCAGTTTATAAGTTTCAGGAGCTAATGGCTCACGACTCCTCTTTTTATTATGCATTATTGCCTACTGAACAAATTATTAATTTGACCAGTATTGGAAATGGAGTTTACAAAGGATCGTATGCAAATACAACCTATGCTGGAATTTACAATGTGATATTTTTAATCAATGGCGAATTAAGTGGAGTCGGTAAATTTGAGCGAACAACAATGGTCTCATCAGTCTTTAAATTTGGACAGGTTATTGAAGAACAACCAGTTACCGTTGATTCAATTCCTCCAGCAACTACGTCAACCTCTGGGTCAACTAGTTCTGGGAGTACAACAACAGGAACAAGCCATCAACATCATAAAGGGGACAGAATTTTTAAAATAAAACCTAAAAATAAATTTGGATATCCAATGGGGCCTGGTTTTGCTTCAAAAATAAAAGTTATAATAAATCCCGGGAAGAAGAAAGAGAATGTAGTTGCTACAAAAAGAAGTACTACTGAGCCTTTTGTAAGAGAGATTGTAGATAACCTTGATGGTTGCTACTATATTGTAATTGCAAATTTACAAAGCGGATCTAACCCCGATATCATAATTACAGTAAGGGGAGAGGTTTCATACCAAGGAAAAACATGCCCAATACCATGCTGGGTTTATGTTCTACTAATCATCATTATAATACTTATACTGCTATTGCGGTTTTTCAAAACAAAGAATAGCAAAATATATAAGATTTTACTTTGGATTTTAGCAATTGTTGTTCTATTGATAATATTGCTACAATACTTTGGAGTGTTTAGGCTATTTTGCTAACTAATTATTATTGTGACTAGTCCTAAATAACCGTTACAGGTTATAGGACAAAAATAGAAAGATTATTAGATAGCTGCAAGGTTAACCTTGCAGCTATCTTTGTTTTTATAGTTTCTGATTTTCACCTTTTGCTGTTGATGCATCTGTTCGGGCGTCAGCAGATGGCAAGAGTAGTGAGGTCTCCGTCTATTGTATATGTCGACGCTTTCCCGTACTAGCTCATCCAGCACCCTTCGGTTGCAGGCATGCTTCT
>Ga0209099_1000582_pt1 | contig 43049 bp, 39 predicted proteins | sample AD_JPNHW2_MetaG_FD_184430 | JGI IMG/M metagenome (GOLD analysis project Ga0209099, IMG submission 184430) | Active sludge microbial communities of municipal wastewater-treating anaerobic digesters from Japan - AD_JPNHW2_MetaG (SPAdes) (version 2) | ecosystem: Engineered > Bioreactor > Anaerobic...
CGAGATCAAAGACAAGACCCTGGGCATCTTCGGATACGGCAGCATCGGCAAATCGGTCGCCAAAGCGGCCGACGCGTTCGGCATGAAGGTGATCGTCTGCACGCGAACAAAACCCGAGAACTGCCCTTATGAACTCGTGAGCAAAGAAGAACTGTTCGCGCGTTCCGATTATCTGACGATTCACAGCCCGCTGACTCCGCAGACCAAAGAACTGGTCAACAAAGACACGCTCGCGCTGATGAAGCCGACCGCGGTGCTGATCAACACGTCCCGGGGCGGGGTCGTCAATGAGCCGGAGTTGGCCGACGCGCTCAATTCCGGCAAAATCGCCGCGGCAGGCCTTGATGTGCTGACGGTCGAGCCGATGAAGGCCGATAATCCGCTGCTCAGCGCCAAGAACTGCGTGATCACCCCGCATACCGCATGGGCTTCCAAAGAAGCGCGCCAGCGGCTGATCGGTTTGGTGGCAAGCAATATGAAGGCGTTTTTAGACGGAAAGCCGGTCAATGTTGTGAGTTAGCGGAATTCCAAGTGAATAGTTGGCAGTTAAAAATACGCAGTGACACTCCAGCCCGTAGGGGCGATCTGTGATCGCCCGCCGTACTTCTGCAGGGAACGGTATTGGCCGTTGTGCGCACTGCAGGCGCTCCCAATGTGGTAATCCGCAAGTAAAGCGTCGTGTCATAACGGCGCTTTTTTATTGACTTTTCAAGAAACGCAGATATAATCATTTCAAGAGCGATTGAAAGGCGAAAATCTGTCTTAAAACGGCGGAGTGACGGAGGGACTATGATGAAAAAAATAACCGCCGCGTTTATGGCGCTGATATTCTTTTCGGCGGGCTGTTCGGGAAAAGGCGGTTCGGCCAATCCGCCGGTGTCGCCGACCGAACAGGTGGGCATCAGCGTTACGAATTATTACAGTTTTGTCTCTCAAAACGAATACAGCTACTACTACGACAAAGACACGAGAGACGCGTGGATCGAATATATGTCGGTGCACAGCAATACGGACTTCACGATTTACAACGAGCAGATCGGACAGAGCACCGAACTGGCCGCGAACGGAGAGCGGGAGGGCCTTGTGCTGCTCGACAATCCCCTCAAGATCAAAGAACTGGCGCATGAAGGCAAAATATTGCCGCTCGACGGCTATCTCGCCAAAAACACTTCCTGGCTTGCGCTGCCGGAGGAATTTCGAAACACCTTCAAAATTGAAGGCAATATCTACGCGATCCCCTATTCGCCGGACAGTGTGATCGGCAGCGGCCTCAGTTTGAACCGGGAACTCGCGGTCAACACGCAGTGGCTCAAACAGCTCGGGCTTCAGATGCCGAAGACGCTTGCCGAGTTTGAGAACGTCGGCAAACAATTTCTTTTAAACGATATGAACGGGGACGGCGTCGTCGGGAACGATTTTTTGCTGTGCTTTTTCAATCCGGCTTTTAATACCCAGATCATGCAGGCGTTCGGGTTATATTTCGACCAAACGACAAGCACGACGCTCGGCTATGACCCCGAACTCGGCTGCATTGCCGACGCGCTGTTCAAAGGAAACGCCGAACAGGCGCTGACTTATCTGAAACAGCTTTTCGCCGACGGGGTCATCGATCCCGATTCCTCCGCCTACTACAATTTCGATCAAATCAGCGAAGACGCGATGGCCGGCAAATACGGCACCATTTATATGACCAATCCGAAAGCGCTTCTCGAAGCCGGACTGACCTATGCGGCCGCGAATTACGAGCGAATCACCGGAAAGCCCTTTGATCCCATGAACAAAGAAGTTTTGCAGTGGGCTTCCGAAGTGTTCGAGCCGATGCCGCCGCTCAGCACAGAGCATCCGCTCACCTATTCAAATTCGGTTTACGGGTATGTCATGACTTCCGCGACGCCGATGCCGAATCAGGTGATCAACCGGTTTGTGGATTTATGTTACGGGTTGAACGGCGCGAGTTATCTGGAGTGCAATTTCGGAGACGGGGCTTATACGCTCCAAAGCGACGGCACCTGCACCGCGCCTGCCTATGACCCGTTATACGGAATCGCAATCGGCAATACCGAACTCGGCGCATGCCCGAATTTGGGCGGATATTATCAAAATTCACTGGGCGAACGTTTCGCGGTGTCCGCCGGCAAAAGCGGAGCGGAATACGCAGAAGTCCTTACGGGCTTAAAAAAGAAGATCGACGGCTATATCGACCGGTATCAGGCACAGAAACTGATGGTCGAAGTTCCGGCTTACTATGCTCCGGGCGGCCCCGCTTATGAGGAATCGGCGAAACTGCTCCGGCGCAACGTCTACGGACAGCTGTACAGGGCGGTTATTTTCGAAAAAGCGACGATAGCGGAGAGCTTGAAATCCTATCGTGAAGATGCGGTGTTTTACGGCGTCGCGGATGTTTTGAAAGAATCGAACGCCGCGCTCGGTCTGCAGAACGCGCAAATTCTACAGTGAAAAGAGATAAAAACCATAAAAAGCAAATGATGGAAGCGCCGTTTTGGAACGGCGCTTTTATTTTTAAAGAGGGAACTTGACAACCGAAAAATTCGGAGATATGATACAGATAAACGAACCGGGACGAATCAAAGCGGCGGCAGCATCATAAGATTTCGATTCAGCGGGGAGGGAGCGTTATGGCCAAGGGGCCCATCATTCTAAAAATTTCGGGCATCGTGATGTTTCTTCAGTCCATGCTGGGTTTTTTTATTGTCTTTTTTACGGGGCTTTCCCTGATTTCGATGTTGGGAAGGCGAAACGGAATGAAAGAGCAGCTGATGAGCTTTGCCGGAATCCTCAGTTTTTTGATATTCGGATTGGTTCTGCTCACTTCAATCGCGATGATCGTTTGCGCGATGAAGAGTTTTAATACCTATAATCACTATCTGATCCCGGGAGGAAACGAAAAATATCTCCTGCCGAGCCGATATGTGCTGGTGTTGGGGGCAATCAGCTTTTTCGCGGGTTTCGGAGTGATTCTGACGCCCGTCGGCAGCACCGGCATTGCAATTTTGATTGTGATTCTGTCAACCGGGTGGGTGTTTGCGCTGCTCAATCTGATCCTTGTGAAAAAAGACCGGGAGGAGCGGGAAAAAGAAGAACCGAAAAAGGTAAAATTGTTTTAAAACAATAATTAACTTAGGATAAAGTGAAAAATTTAAAGTTTAAAGTGGCATACCCTTCGGAAAAAGCCGATTGGAATGTCATTTTACTAAAAAACAAAGGAATCCGAGAATCCTACCACCGCTGCAGGGGAAAATGAATTGCATTGCAATTCATCAGGGAGTTCGTAAAGCGAACTCCTTCCCCCATTCCCTTTGACAAGGGAGGTAAAGAGATTATTTTGCCACGAAGCCGACTTTTTTATAGACCTTGGATAAAGTTCGGGCAGCGAGGACGGAGGCTTTTTGCGCGCCGTCTTTGTAGATGCTCTCGAGATAGGCCTTGTCGGAGAGCAGCTGCCCGGCCTTTGCGCGGATCGGGCGCAGCAGTTCGACCACCGCTTCGCCGACCGCCGGCTTGAACACGCCGTAGCCTTTGCCCTCGAATTCGGCTTCAATTTCTTTGAAGGTCTTTCCGGTCGATGCGCTGTAAATGCTCATCAGATTGGAGATGCCTTTTTTATTCTTCGGGTCATATTTGACGCAGGTCTCGCTGTCGGTGACCGCTTTTTTGAATTTCGACAAAATGATGTTCGGCTCGTCCATCAAATCGACGGTTCCCGCCGGGTCCTCTTCGGACTTGCTCATCTTGCTCTCCGGGTCGGACAAGCTCATGATGCGCGCGCCGATTTTCGGGATGAACGGCTCCGGAATCGTGAAGACGTCGCCGTAGACGCCGTTGAAACGCCCCGCAACGTCGCGGCAGAGTTCGACGTGCTGCTTCTGGTCATCTCCGACCGGGACGAGATTGGCCTGATACAGCAAAATATCCGACGCCATCAAAACCGGATAATCGTAAAGCCCGGCATTGATGTTGTCTTTATTCTTTTTGGATTTGTCTTTGAATTGGGTCATGCGATTGAGTTCGCCGACCATGGTGAAACAATTCAATACCCAGGCCAGTTCGGCGTGCGCCGGGACGTGGCTCTGGATGAACATGATGTTTTTATTCGGGTCGAGGCCGCAGGCGATATACTGCGCGAGCAGGCTCAGCGACCTTTTGCGCAGCGTCGCCGGGTCCTGACGGACGGTGACGGCGTGCATATCGACGATGCAGTAGACGCAGTCGTATTCGTCCTGAAGAGAGGCCCAGTTCTTGATTGCGCCGAGATAGCTGCCGAGATGCAGTTCGCCGGTCGGCTTGATGCCCGAGAAAATGCGTTTTCTGGCTTCGTTTTCCATGGTGATCGATCGTCCTTATCGTAGGTTAATTCAAAAATTCCCCCGCAGGGATGAATCCCACCGCCACTTCGGTGGTTCCCCTCCCTTTAACAAGAAAGGCAAGTTCAGAGGTCTTGATCTCCAAAATGGGTTACAATGCTTTTATCACATTGCCTAAGATCTCGCAGCCGCGGACAATCTGTTCGTCGGAGGGGGTCGAAAAGTTGAGGCGGATCGTGTGTGCCGGTTTTTGAAGGTCGACCGAGAACGCGGAGCCGGGCACGATGGCGAGTTTCCGGTCGATGCAGGCCCTGACGACGCCCATCATATCCATCGTTTCGGGCAGATAACCAAAGACGAACAAGCCGCCCTCGGGTTTGGTGAACCGCACGGTGCCGGGGACGTTTTCTTCGAGCCCGCGCGCCATCAGGTTATATTTATGCCGGTAAAGGGACTGCATTTTTTTCGTGTGCGCGGGGAGGTCACAGGTGCTGATGAACTCGTGGACGAGAATCTGGGCCAGCAGGTTGGTATGTACATCGGAGGCCTGTTTGGCGACGGTCAGTTTGGCAATCAACTCGGCGTCGGCAAGCAGATAACCGACGCGGATGCCGGGCGCGATCAGTTTGGAGAAGCTGCCGCAGTAGATCACAAGGCCGTCCCGGTCAAGGGATTTGATGGTCGGGATCTCCTCGCCGGCAAACCGCAGGTCGCCGTAGGGGTTGTCCTCCAATATGACGATTCCGTGTTTCTTCGCGAGTTCATAAATTTTTATGCGCTTTTCCCATGAAGTCGAAGTGCCCGAAGGATTTTGAAAATTCGGTATCACATATAAAAGCTTCGCTTCCGGTGTTTTCATCGCCTTTTCCAGCGCTGCGAGATCCAGCCCGTCGTTTTCCATCGGAATTCCCGCGAGTTTGATGCCGTGGGAGCGGAAGGCGTTCAAGGAACCGATAAAGGACGGGTCCTCGCAAAGAATCACGTCTCCCGCATTGCAAAAAATCTGCGCCGAGAGATCAATGCCCTGCTGCGCGCCCGAGACGATGATCAGATCGTCGGAATCGGACTTCAGCCCCTTTGCGGTCAGATCGGCTTTCAGATAGTCGCGCAGCGGCGCATAACCCTCGCTGATGCCGTATTGCAAAAAAGCCGCGGGAGGCCTTTTTGTGATCTCGTTGATGATGCGTCGGATATCCTCGGTCGGAAAGGCCTCCGGAGACGGGTTTCCGGCGGCAAACGGAATGACGTCGGTGCCGGAGGTATGTTTTAAAATCTCACGGATGGCCGACGGCCTGAGGTTTTTAAAGCTCTCGCTGAGACGGTAATTCATAGTCTGATTTCCTTTTGTTTTCTGTCTGTTTTTTATTGACTGACGGCGCCCGGAAGTTCGCCGTTCCAATTATTCAGGAGCCATACATAAAAATGAAACGCGGAGGCCTGCTCGGTCTTGGTTTCCCTTGCTTTATTTAGCCCTTCTGCCGAATAGCTGCGCATTAAAAAGGTCCAGCCCTCGAGGTCGTCGTACAATGCGAGATCTTTCTCGAAAACATCGAGCTGCCCGACTTTAACGCCGACGGTTCCCGCGGGCAGTTTGTCGGAGAACGAGGTCATCGGTTCGTCCAGATTGTGTTCGGCGAGGTATTTTGTCGCCTCGGGGCTGCTGAGAACCGCGAATTTTTTGCCTCCGGCGATATCCAGTTCAAAAGCCGCTTCCGTCGCTCCGGAAGAACCGATGGTGCAGTATTCTGTGACGAGCAGAACCTTGCCGTCACCGTTCATATCCATGGCATAAGGCGTCAGTTCCTTGACAAGCCGGTCGCCGAGTTCGGCGTCTGCGGCGGTGCCGGTCGTGACAATGCAAAGCGTCAGATCCGGAGTTTTGCTGAAAACCGAAAAAACCGCATAGATGATAATTAAAAGAACCGCGATGCCCAGGATCACCAGCCAGCGGAATTCCGACCAGAAATCCGAAAAGCGCTCCCACCGTCCGACCTCCGCTTTTGTGCGGATGGGGGTAAAAACGGGATCGCTCTGTTCTTTTGAAGTGAGTTTTCTTGCCATTTCAATCTACCCCGATGACAAAAGATGTTTCCGAGAGTGCGGACCCGGATGAAGAAGAGGTGAATACGGTTGCGGCGACACCCTTATAAAACACGACGGAGGATTGCAGGGCAGTCAGAGAATCACCGGTCAGCTCGTTATAAGCCCCTGTTTTAAAAATCACCTGATAATCGGCGAACGCGTTGGAGAGTCCGAAATCATCTCCCGCGAAAGCGAAAGTCCCGTTATTGACATAACCGAATATATTTGAATCCGAAATTTTAAAACCGAGCGCGTCCGGTTCGATATCCGGGCGGTTGGTAATGAAATCTCCCAATTTGGAGACATAGCCGTTTTCGGCGAGCCACGCATAGGCGTCGGGATCGGCAAAGATCACATAGCAGGTGTCGTCGGCAAGCAGCTGCGCGGCCAAAGCGGTTTCTTTGGGATTCGAACCGGTATTGCCTTTATCGAAGTAACAGGAATAGACTTTTGCGTACTGCGCCGAATCTTTATTGGCATCCGGCGTATAGGGCACCAGCAGACCTTCAAGCTTTTCGGCGGTTTTTTCAGGCAGAACATAGGACGAAGATAAAAAAAGCACCTTGACGTCGGGAACCGGTTCTTTGGTCAATTGGGCAAATCCCACGATTGCGCCGATAACAGCCAGCGCAAGGATGGCAATCAGTTTCCAGTGGTCAGCAAAAAACTCGCCAAACTTCTGCCCGGGCGTCAAAGGCGTGTATTCGAGGTGTTCAAGCGTCGGGCCGGCCGATTCCTGCGACGTGAGTTTTCTCGACATATGAAAGGTCTCCCTTCCGGCGTCCCCAAGGAACGCTATGTCCGTATTGCGGCAGCTAAGGCCTGCAATTAAAGTTCCGGCTTCATGGTGGGGAACAACAGCACGTCCCGGATCGACGCGCTGTCGGTGAGCAGCATCACCAGCCGGTCGAGCCCGAAGCCGAGCCCGCCCGTCGGCGGCATTCCGTATTCCATTGCGGTCAAAAAATCCTCGTCGACCTGCGCGTTCGCGCCCTGCCTGCGGCGTTCCGCGGCCTGACGCTCAAAACGCGCCCGCTGGTCGATCGGGTCGTTTAATTCCGAGAAGGCGTTGCCCATCTCGCCGCCGTTGATAAAAAATTCGAAACGCTCGGTGAATTCGGGATCGTCCGGTCTGCGCTTCGCAAGCGGAGAAATGGCGACCGGATAATCATAGATAAAAGTGGGCTGGATGAGGTTTGCCTCGACAAATTCATCGAAGAAAGCCGCGAGGATATCGCCCTTGGTGCAGGCGTTTTTATCATAATGGACGTTCTTTGCCTTTGCGGCGGCTTGCGCGTCTTCGTCGGACTTCCAGTCGTAATAATCGACGCCGGAATACTGCCTGACCGCATCCGCCATCGTGACGCGGGGCCACGGGCCGTCCATGCGGATCTGTTTGCCCTGATAAGTGAGTTCGGCGGTGCCGCAGACCTCTTTGGCCAGATAGATATAGAGTTCTTCGACGATATCCATCATGCCGTGAAAGTCGGTGTAGGCCTCGTAGAGCTCGACGGAAGTGAATTCGGGGTTGTGGCGGGTGTCCATCCCCTCGTTGCGGAAGATGCGGCCGACTTCATAGACCTTGTCGATGCCGCCGACGATCAGGCGCTTTAAGTAGAGTTCGGTCTCGATGCGCAGATACATATCGATGTCGAGGGTGTTGTGGTGGGTCTTGAACGGACGGGCCGCGGCGCCGGTTTCGAGCGTGTGCAGCACCGGGGTGTCGACCTCGAGATAGCCCTTCGCGTCGAGGAATTTGCGGATCAGCGAGAGGATCTTGCTGCGCTTATAAAACGTGTCCTTGACCTCGGGATTGACGATGAGATCGACATACCGCTGGCGATAACGCAGATCGGTGTCGGTCAGACCGTGGAATTTTTCGGGGAGCGGGAGCAGGGATTTGGAAAGCAGGGTCACCTGATGGGCGTGAATCGAAATCTCGCCGCGGCGGGTACGGAAAACATAGCCGACAACGCCGAGGATATCCCCGATGTCCCAGTTTTTCATTCCCGCATAGGTCTCTTCGCCCACCTCGTCGATTTTGATATAGAGCTGGATTTTGCCGCTCGTGTCCTGAAGGTCCATGAAGCAGGCCTTACCCATATCGCGCCACGACATCATTCTGCCCGCGACGCTGACGGTTTGGTTTTCATATTTTTCAAAATCCCCGATGATCTCGGCGGCGGTGTTTTTACGGTCAAAGACGGTGATCTCAAACGGATTATTGCCCGCAGCCCGAAGGGCCGTGAGCTTGTCGCGCCGGATTTGTAGAATTTCGGAGAGTTCGGGCTGAAGGGCGTTTTCGTTTCCTGTTTCCATTATTTTTTCATTCCTATGCTGTTTTTTAAACGGGAGGGAACTCTTATTCGAGAATTTTTAAAATTTTAAATTTCAGAGTCCCGGATGGGGTGACGGCTTCAACGGTATCGCCGACTTTACGGCCAAGAATGGCCTCGCCGATCGGGGATTCGTTGGAGATACGGTTGCCGTCCGGATCGGATTCGCTGCTCCCGACCAAAAAGACGTCCATCTCCTCGTTATACTCGGTGTCGAGCAGCAGCACATGGGAGCCGATGCCGACGGCATTGCTGTTGATGTCGCTGCGGCTGACGACCTTGGCTTTGGTGATGATGGTCTCGAGTTCGAGAATTCGCGCCTCGACTTTGGCCTGTTCGTTTTTCGCTTCGTCATACTCGCTGTTTTCGGAGAGATCGCCGTAGCCGCGGGCGATTTTAAGGCGTTCCGCGACTTCTTTTCGGGTGACGGTTCTGAGTTGTGTGAGTTCTTCGTTGAGTTTTGCCAGTCCCTCGTTGGTGAGGACGGTTTGTTTTTCCATGTACGACTACCTCTCTCTTCGGAAAAAATTAGGCGGTTTGTGCGGCGGATCGTCCGCAATGATCTTTCGCATGCGACCAATCATATGCCGTATGGGACGTTTTATGTATCGGACCTGAAAACGTTCTCATATAAACATCAAAAGAATGAACCGTAAGGATCATTCTTTTTAAACATTCACGTTCTTGTGAATGCTGAACGCCCCTGTTTCGGAGGCGTTTTAACCATTATACAAGAAAAAGAGGTTTTGTCAAGGGAAACCGCATATTTATATACAAAATTATGGATGTTAATCACCGTTTGTGATGATATTCGGACAAAGAAAATGCATATCGTGAGGATCTGAATGAAATTGCCGAATTTAAAACAATTTCAACAGTTCGTCAAACGCCTGATAAGCGGCGCCGTCTTTGAAACTGTCATATTGAACGGTGACAAGCCGGTTGCCGTAAATGGCGAATATGCAGCGCTTTGTGTATCCGGGCGCCGTCTCACCGCAATCCACGGCAATCAATTGGTTGCCGACAAGTTTGCCCGTTTTGATGATCTTAAATGACAACGTACGGGGAATTCCGGCGGCGCGCTGTTCCGTATTGCATTTCTCGATCATGGCGCGTGCTTCCTGTTCAAGCGCCAAACCGGAAATTTCGGTATACGAGATGAAGAAGCGGTCGGCCTTATCGGCATCCAAATCGGATACGACATCAAAACACAGCGTGTCCTTACCACCGTATTTGACATTTGACCAGGCGTTTTCCGAAGCAGAGCCCTGAACGCCAACCGGGACCGGACAGGCCTCGGCAATATAATCCCGAAGCCGCTGAACACCGGTCCAAACAACGTCCGTATCCGAAGAGGTCTTCAGCTTTCGGCCGGTTGAGCGGACAAACGGTGTCCCGCCGTCTGTCGGGATTTCAACCTCGTCGAAAAACACCAGTGACTTCAGGGAGGAATTATCTACTAAATCTTTGAAAAGAAAGACCGAAAGAGAATCATCCGCGTCGGCAAAGAAGGAAGGGCAATATTCTTTTTCGGCTTGTGACAGCCGGTTTAATCCGACTTCGCTGCCGTCATTAAAAACCAGTTTCGCATGATCGTAAAAGAAGGCCGCTTGGTTCCCGCCGTTCACATACAGCCCAAGCGGGGTCAGCACCGCATCGTCAGGATAATCGGACGTCGTCTGAGCGGATTTTCCCTCGGTTTGAAAGTAATCCCGCAGGCAGCCGCCGATGCCGATTTCAATCCCGGAATTGCGCGCCGTCGCTTTTGACAGCGGAATTTCAAGTCCGTCAAAGGTCAATGAAAGCTGCTGCGGCGCGTCGCCGATGATGTCCAGCGAATAGAATTCGCGGTTTTCTTCACCTTTCGCGGCAATGGGGCGGATTGCGAAAACCGCGCTGTTTTCCGCATCATCAATCAGGCCTTTCCGACGGAGGCCGATATTTAATTCAACGGAATCACCGGAAGGGGAGAGTATCTCAAGCGTATAGGAACGGGAATCGATGTTTTGGGCGAGCGGTGTTTTTTCATCGGCGATGGCAGCGGGTTCGGTGTTCGCAAGCGTCTCTAAAGCGGGTTCTTCCGCATCGGCCGGCTCAAACACCGCCCGACATGCGTCAGGGTCGAACGTATTGGCGTTTAAAAGAGATTTTCCGGCATCGGTCAGGCTTTGGACCGAGAAGATATAAGCGGTTGTGTAATCGTCGGAAACCGATTCGTGCAGGGTCAGCAGAACATCCTCGTTTTGCGCGCTGGTTCCGATCGTGGTTCTGCGGGGCTGCCGGGCTCCGGTTCCGTTGTTGGATTTGTAATAAGAAACGCCGCCGATCGCGGCAGCCGACAAAACGAGCAGGGAATCCACGGCAAGAGCGATAACGGTCTTCACCGGGTATTTTCGGAAGTGATGAGTCCGGGAGCCGGTATCCTTCCGGGTCGCTTCGCTTTCGGACGCAGTCCTTTTTTTGATCGTTTCGGAACCCATGGATGAACCACCTCCCTTTATCGCACTGTCGGATCTTTTCCTGTCTGCATTTTACAATAATACGGTACAAAATACAAGTTATGCCAAACTGAGCGCATCGTCATTTTTCATGATATTGCGACAAATGATTTTAGGGAACTTTTATGCAAAAGAAAAACCGATTTAAAAAATAATAGAAAATATCATAAATATACTTGACACATGATATTATATATGTTAAAATAATAGTATAACTGTTGCGCCGCCTCTGTGAAGCCGATGATGCGAGGCAGTGCGGCAGGGAAGGGCGCTTCGGCTCACACAAGCGCCCCGCATCAAAAACGAAGATCCGATTTTCGAATCGGGAGGGTGACCGTCAGGTCAGAAAGGAAACGCGTATGCCGATCAACAGTTTTGTTTTCTACCGCAGCTTTTACGAAGCGATCGAGACGCTCAAAAAGGAGGAAGATCAGCTGAAACTCATGATAGCGATCATCCATCGGGGACTGGGTATGGAGGACGTTCCGTTATCCGGTGTGGCTCTCGGGATGTTCGCTTTGATCGCCCCTCAGCTTGAGGCAAATCACAAGAGGTATGAAAACGGAAAAAAAGGGGCGCCGTACGGAAAGCTCGGAGGCAGGCCGAAAAATGAAAATTGAGCCGGAAAGGGCCCTTTCGGAGGCGCCCGGAGGCCGATTTCACGCTGACGGCAGCAAAAAGGGGTAAAAGAGCGGAAATCGATTGCGGTCCGGGCTTCATACTATCAACGTTCATATCCTTTTTTGGACCCATGACCAACCTCTGATGCCAAACCCCGGGGGTTATGTGAGGATAACCCCAAGGGGTTTCGGCGTCAAATCCGGAAGGAGAACCTCTGTAAACCCCTAATGTAAATGATAATGTCAATGTTAATGTATATGTAAATGCAGATCTAAATGGAAAAGAAAATGAAAATGAAAACGATAAACAAAAAACAAAAAACAAAAAAGAAAAAGAAACAGATGCACCGGCGCTGACGCGCCGGTCGCGCGCGCGAGCATAAACGGGTTTTCGGGGTTGTATCACTTTCGAAAAACGTCCCGAAAAGGAGTTTTTTACAAGAAAAAGAGCCGCAGAAGCGGCCCGTTGAAAAGTTTGAAATACGTTTTATCAAGTGATCAGATCCAAAAGCGCGTTAAAGGCGTAGTCGTTTGGCAGATCCGGATCGGCGCGATATTCAATGCACCATAATTTTTCTTCATACAGAGCGTAGATACAGCGTTTATAATCACTGAACGAAGGTTCACTGTATTCAACAGCAATGAATTTTACAAACGACTATTTTTGATTTATGAATTGATTTTCAATCGAATTTGATCAGGTTTAAAAGAGCGTCGAACGCATAATCGGTCGGCTGGCCGGTATAGCCGTCGTATTCGATAGTCAGTAATTTGCCTTCATAAAACGCAAAAATGCAGCGCTTGTAAAGACCCGGCGAAGTTTCACCGCATTCTACGACCAGAACATCAGTGCCATTGTAAACGCCTGTGCCCGCTACGTTGAAGGACAAGTCATAATTAATCCCGCGTTTTATGCTTTCGACCTTAGCCCGGGCTTCCTCTTCAAGTGTACCTCCTGATAGTCTGGAGAAACTGATTATGAATTTACAGTTATTATCATTTACACTGCCGTTATCGATAATTTCATAGCTACATGAAAAATCAGAAGCACGAAAACCGGTTTTTCGAACATATTGAGATTCGGGGCAATTTTCGATGATATAATCCCGAATTTGAGCGGTAATTTTCCAATACAGGAGTTGAGGGTCGTTTGGGTCTAAAATTCTGCCGGAAGAACGGACAAACGGCGCGCTGCCGTCGAATGGGAATTCAATTTCATCGCTGAATACAAGGGATTTAACGGTGGAAATATCCATGATTTCGTTGAACAGATAGACTGCGCCTTGATAATGAGTCGGTAAATAACGGGGCTTCCAGCTTGCGATACCGGATTTATCGTTTGAAATTTCGCTCAGATATTGTTCGCTGCCGTCATTGAAGGTCAATGACGCATACCTATATGCAAGCGATCTGGCATGATTATCGTTTACATACAATCCCAACGGTGTTAAAACTGCACTGGTGGGATAATCATACATTATCATAACCAGACCACCTTCAGTCAGCATATAATCTTGAATATAACCATCAATAATGACTTCGGTGCCCGGAATATATGTTGTCGCTTGGGGCAGCGATAATTCCAAGCCGTTAAAAGTCAAGGTAAGCTGCTGTACCTCCGGAGTGATGATATATAATGCGAAATATTCACGGCTTTCTTCACGCAGGGATTCAATCGGAATAATCACATAGGAGGCGTTGTTTTCGGCGTTATACATGACGTTATTACGGCGCAGGCCGATGTCGAAATACACGTATTCCCCGTCAGAATCTGTTTGCTGATGCAATTCGTACAACTGACAATCGGCGTTTTCTTTCGGAGGGTTTTTTTCAACGGAAGTAGTCGGATAATTGTCGGTCAAAACTGTTTTAACAAGAGTTTCTCCTTTGTTTGTCTGCCGGAAGACGGTTTCATCGGCGTTCGGGTCAAGGGTATTGGAGGCAACAAGTGCCTTTCCTGCGTCAGTAAGGCCTTTGATTGAGAAGATATAGGCGGTGGCGTAATCGTCCGCGACCGATTCGTGCAGGGTCAATTGAACATCTCCGTTTTGCACGCTGGTGCCGATGGTGACGCCGTAAGGCGTCAGGGTTTCCGCCTTTTCGCCGTATATTCCTTTGAACAGCGAAAATCCTACGGCAGCTGCCGCCGTTATGAAGATCAATGAGGCCAAAACAATGCTTAAAAACGCGGCGGAGGAGAGTTTTCCGCCAATGCGTTTGTTATGCTTGGCAGGAAACGCCTTTACTTTATTTTTGATGCGGTATTTCGCATCCTGCGAGAGGGTCACTTGTTCGAGCGCGCCCTCGATTTTTTGATCAATGGGATTCATAAGATTCATCCTTTCCGTAAAGCCAAAAGTCACAAGCTGTCAGTCGGGCGGAGCGTCCGGGGTTCGGAAGACCGGGATTTCACGGATTTCGGTTTCGCGGGAGCTTCGCCAAGCGCCTGTCGAAGCATTTCGCGGCCCCGGCTGAGCCGGACATACAATGCCGACGGGCTGATCCCGAGGATTTTGGCGGTCTCTTCACCGCTGTAGCCCATGAGGCAATGAAGCGATAATGCTTCCCGGTATTTGACCGGCAGCTCCAACAAAATCGAAAGGGTCTCGCGGTCTTCACCGGGCGCTTCGGCGAACTCCGGCGTTTCGCTGCCGATCCGCTTTTTGCGCCACCAATGGGACAGGGCGTCCCTGCAGAGGTTTTTGGCCGTGACGATCAGCCAGGCCTTGAGATGCTCGTCGCACTCAAACGTCTTTCGGCTCTCCATCAGCCGCACAAAGGTGTCCGCGGCCGCATCCTCCGCATCGGCTTGATTTTTGAGATAGACAAAACAGACCCGGTAAACGAGTTCCGAGTGGCGCAAAAACGCCTGTTCGGTCAGCGTGGTCCCGATCGGCATCAACTCACCTCCGACCCTAATACGGTTGAGCGGGGTAAAATCTTACAAATTATTTTACAAAAGATCGGTTTGTTTCCATTTTACAGCAATCCGGAGGGAATAGCAAATCGAAAGGTTTGCTTTTGAAGACACAATCCGATATAATAATCAAAGAATCAACGGTAAAAAGCGGAATGACAGGAGGCAAAAAGATGGCCGAAAAAAGAAAAAGCGTGAATTTGCGCTGCGGGCTGCTCGATTTTCAGGTGGGCGAATGCCACGATTCCATCCCGCTCGACCCGGAGGAATATGTCCGCGCATCGGCGGAGGCGGGAATACAGACCCTCGTTTTTATCGGGAAAGACGCCTGCGGCTGCGCGTTTTATGATTCGGATCTCGTGAAAAGGAATACCGCCGTTCAAAGCGATTACCTTGCACAGGCCATAGCGGCGGGGAAAAAATACGGCGTGGAGATCTATACTTATTTCAACGTTTTGCTGGATGATAAACTCGGCGAACGTTTTCCGGAATACAGAATGATCGACGGCGCCGGAAAACCCGTGATCGCCTATGATTATTATAAAATTTTATGCCCGAACAGCCCGTATTTCGGGATCGCGAAGGAGCGGATTGCCGACCTGCTGCGGCGATATGAGGTGCAGGGCATCTTTTTGGACATCACTTATTTTTCTCCCGACACCTGCCACTGCCGCTATTGCAAAGAGCGTTTCGAAAAACGATACGGATATACGCTCCCGGATCAATTCGAACGGGGGACCAAGGAACTCCGGGAGTTTCACGAATTTCTGACAGAGTCGAGAACAAGGCTGCTGGAGGGACTTGCGCAGACCATCCGGCAGACGCGGGACGTGCGTATTTTATGGAACGGCTCGGGGAATCCCCGTCTGGAAAACGGGGCGGACGGCAAAGCCGACATTTTGTCAACGGAATTTCACGCGCCGGATTTTACGGACGGGCTGATTCGGGTGAAATGGGCGCAGTCCCGGGGGATGCCGGTGATCATGAGCATCCCTTATGAGCTCGGCAGCTGGGGCGACTGGAGCATTCTGCCCAAAGAGAACCTGGAGACCGTCGTTTCGATGATTACCGCAAACGGCGGAGGGTGTGCGGTCAACCATGTGCCCTATCCCTCGGGGGAATTCGCCTCGAGCGTGAATCAGTGCGTAAAGCAATCCATCAAGAGCGCGTACGATAAAGTAAAAGCGCTGGAACCGTGGCTCGTGAATACCGAAAGCGTGCCCGACGTCGCCGTGATCAACTCGCCGGCAAGCCGCAGACTGTCGCAATGGGGCAAAGTGTTTTCAAATGACAGCTATCCGAATTCTCTCACGGGCGCGGTGAAAATGCTGCTTGAGAGCGGCCGTCATTTCGACGTGCTTTCGGAAAAAACTTTTTGCGCAAACGCGGGGAGATATCATACCGCGATTTTGCCCGGGGCGGCGTGTCTGGATGAAGAGACGGCAGAGGCGGTCCGGCATTTTGTAAACGGCGGGGGCGTTTTGATTGCCTCCGGGCCGGTCGGGCTTTACCGCAATGACGGAAGCCGGGCGGATAATTTTTTATTGGCTGACGTTCTGGGGGTGGATTTAAAAGGGGAATCGGAATTCTCGGTTGATTATATCAGTGATATCAAGGATATCACCGAAAAAATTGCCCGCGATATTCCCGACAACCCGATTTTGGTACATCAGGCGAATCTCAAAGCGGTACGGGTTTCGCTTCATGAAAATGCCGAAAGCGGCGCCTCTTTGACAGAACCGCTTTTTGAAGCGACCGCCGAACGGCACGTTTATCATCAGCATGCCCATCCGGCCCGAAAGTCCGGATTTTCCGCCGTTGTGATCAACAAATTCGGAAAGGGGACCTGCGTTTACTTTGCGCCGGAAATTTTCTCGTCTTTTCAGGCGACCGGTTCGCCCTGGCTGCTGAAAATGGTGCAAAACCTGCTCGATTCTGATTGTCAAAGCACGGTCCGCGTTGAAGCGCCGGTCTGCCCGCATGTCAGTTTGAGACAACAGGGCGGGAATTGGGTGATGCATTTGACGAATGTCAGCGGATCGCGGTTCGATCTTTCAAAGTCGTTTTTAGCCCAAACGATTCCGATGCAAAATATCAAAGCACACCTTTTAAAAAAGGCGTCGAAGGTCTATTCCGTGCCGGAAAAAATCCCCCTGCCGTTTACGACGGAGGGGGATGAGACGACGGTGATGATTCCTGAGCTCAAGAGCAGTATAACGATTGTGATCGAGTAGCGGTTATTTGTAAACGGCAATCAGGTTTTCGGCGGGGACATCCTCCTGAATGCAGTGCGCGGGGGAGAGGATATAGCCGCCGTCTTTGAAAAGCTCGCGCAGTTCGGCGCATTTTTCACGCACCTGCTTCGGTGTGCCGTTCGGCAGCAGTTCCTGTGTATCGACGCCGCCCCAAAAACAGATGGATTTGCCGTATTCGGCTTTGAGCCGTTCGGGTTCCATCAGCCAGGCGTTCGGCTGGATGGGGTTCAAAATTTCAACGCCGCATTCGATCAGCGTCGGAATCAGCTGAAACACCGAGCCGCAGGTGTGGTGTTGGAATTTGGCCTTGGTGAAAGTTTTGGTATAGCGGATGCGCTCGCTAAAGAACGGCATAATGGTTTCGCGGAACATATCGACCGACATGAACATGCCGCGCTGGGTGCCGAAGTCGTCGCCGCTCGTCGTGGCGTCGATGTAGCCGCCGAGGGCCGAATAATACCGCTCGATCAGGCGTTTTTGATACTGCCAGATGCGGTCGAAAAACCATTCGACGGTCTCGGGTTCTGCGGCGAGGCGGTATAAAAAGTCATCGAAGCCGAACATCCAGCAGCCCGTCTCGAACACGCCGTAACACGGGTGCTGGGCGATCACGGCATAATCGGTGTTTTCAAATAAATCTTTGGCGTGGGCGGCGTAACCGTCAAAAACGCTCCGGTCGATATCATCTGCGGACGGATAATAATACTCCTTAACCCGTTCGAGCGGAAGGTCGTGCAGCGGATTTTCGACGATCTCGAAATGTCCGCCGACGCTGGCGTATCGGATACCCCATTCGTCGACATAGCCGTCGGGCGTCTTTTTGCTGTGCGGGCTTTTCGGAGCCGGAAAACCGCCGGTCAGCCGGGTATCGGTGCCGAGCGCCTCCAAAATCCGGTCGTCGTAAAGGCCCGTTCCGGAATATTTTCCGTTGATATTGAAAAGTTTACGAAGCTGATCGGTGGTCGTTTCGGTCATCACCAGGGTCTGGGGGCAGCCCGCGAGGTCCTGCGGCACCCGATCGGGCGTGCGGTGATTGACGGCGGCGTTAAAGCGCTCTCTGCGGGTCATATCAATAAAATCCTTTCCGAGGTCAAACTTGTGATCATCATTATAACACGGGAAAAAGAAAATAGGAATTTAAAAATGTAAAATTCAAATTGTAAACGGTTGTTTCGTATGTTATAATTCGGCCAGATAACAGATGTGGAGGTTTGAATATGACCGGAAGAGAGCTTGTGTCCGCGGCATTGTCTCATATTGAAACGGAAAAAGTGCCGTGTTTTTGTGACTTTACGCAAAAAGAACATGATAAAATGGTCGTCTTTATGGGTGAGGAGAAATTGAAAGCGCTGCTGCCCGACACCATTTTCGGCGATCAATACGCCGGGGAGCCGCGTTTGATGGAGGGCAGACCCGAACATTATCAGGATGATTTCGGCGTGATCTGGGACAGAAGCGGCGTCGATAAAGATATCGGCGTCGTGGCAAACCATGTGATTCCCGAGCCGGATATGAAATACTGGCATGAACCGGAAGCTGCCGCCGCAAAGATGCACGCCGCGGCAAAAAGGGCCTCGGAACAGGCGGGAGACCGGTTTTCCTTTGTCGGGATCGGCTTTTCGACCTTTGAGCGCTATTGGACGCTGTGCGGCATGGAGAACGGCCTTGCCTATATGCTGACCGACCCGGATTTTGCCGAAGCGCTGTTCGGGGCGATCTGTGATTTTAACCTGAAAATGATTGATATTGTGCTTCAATACCCGGTCGACGCGGTCTATTTCGGAGACGACTGGGGTCAGCAAAAAGGGTTGATCATGGGGCCGGCGCTGTGGCGCAAGTTTATCAAGCCGTGTCTGGCGAAAATGTACGGGCGGGTTCGGCAGGCCGGGCGGTTTGTCATCCAGCACTCCTGCGGCGATATCGAGCAAGTATACGGCGACTTGATCGAGATCGGGCTGCACTGTCACCAGACCTTCCAGCCCGAGATTTATGACATCGGTGCGGTCAAGAAAAAATACGGCGATAAACTGGCGTTTTGGGGCGCGATTTCGACCCAGCGTCTGCTGCCGTACGCAACCCCCGAGGAAGTGACCGCGGAGGTAAAAAGAATCATTCGGGTGATGAAGCCGGGCGGCGGTTATATTGCGTCACCGACTCACGCGGTGCCGGGCGACGTGCCCTGCGAAAACATTGTGGCGATGCTGAAAGCGTTTCAAGAGCAATAGAACCGGGATTATCCTGAGATAAAAATTGATGAATCTCTCCCCTTTAACACCATGCCGGATTGGTATGGCGGGAGGCGAAAGTTGAAAGGTAAACATGAAATACAGCGGTGAATATACACAGTTGGTCTCTTTTCCGCTCGGCGGAATCGGCAGCGGAAGCGTCGGGCTTGCCGGCAACGGGCGCCTGATCGACTGGGAAATATTTAATAAACCCTCCAAGGGCTCGTTCAACGGCTGTTCGCATTTTGCGGTGAGAGCACTCAAAGACGGAAAGATTCTCGACGCGCGGGTTTTGAACGGCGATTTGTACGGTCATTACATCGGGCGCACCGACGAGCCGTTTTGGGGAACCGGTCCCGAAAACCAGAGCATGGCGGGGTTTCCGCATTTCAAGTCCTGCGAGTTTGAGGGCAATTTCCCGTTCGCCGAACTCGCGTTTTCCGATCCGCATTTTCCCGCGCAGGTCAATCTGACCGCGTTTAACCCGTTTATTCCGTTAAACGACGCCGACAGCTCGATTCCCGCGGCGTTTTTCGAGATTGAAATTTATAATACGACCGATTCGGAAGTCGAATACGGCGTTTGTTTCAGCGTGGCAAATCCCGCCGAGAACAGCGTGAACAAGGCGCTTGAAAACGGAAAAGGCGTGCTGCTTACGGGCGGGGGCGAACTGTGTTTCGCGGCCGACTGCGAAAACGCTTCAGTTCAGCTTTACCGCTACCGGGGCGGCTGGAACGACGCGCTTGAGACGTTTTGGCGCGAGATGACCGAAAAACCGGTTTTGCCGCCGCGCAATTACGACACGGCGGGGAAATTCGACACCGCCGCAGTCGAGGCGCGTGTTTTTGTCAAACCGGGCGGGCGCAAAACCGTGCGGTTTGTGATGGGCTGGTACTACCCCGAAACCGGCCGAACCACGAAACCGCTCTCGCTCGGCAGAGGCGACGTTCCGTGGGACACAAAATGGAATAATTATTACGCGAAATTGTTTTCAAGCGCCGCCGACTGCGCTTCTTACTGCCTGAAAAATTGGGATCGGCTGCGCGATGAAAGCAAAAAGTTTCAAGAGGCGCTCTCCGATTCGACTCTGCCGGCGGAAATACTCGAGGCGATTTCCGCGACGCTGTCGGTGTTAAAATCGCCGACGGTGATGCGGCTCGAAAACGGAGAATTTTACGGCTGGGAAGGCGTGTTTTCCGATGTCGGAAGCTGCGAGGGCAGCTGCACGCATGTCTGGAACTACGCCTACGCGCTGCCGTTTTTGTTTCCGAAACTCGAGCGGTCGGTGCGCGATCTGGATTATGCCTATAACCAGTTGCCCACGGGAGAAATGCAGTTCCGGCTGATGCTGCCGCTCGGCAATATCCATATGTTCCGCGCCTGCGCCGACGGGCAGTTCGGCGGTGTGCTCAAAGTCTGGCGCGACTGGAAACACTGCGGTGACGACAACTGGCTCAGAGGGCTTTGGCCAAAGGTCCAAAAATCGCTCGAATATGCTTGGAATCCCGAAAACCGCGACCGATGGGACTTGGATAAGGACGGGATGTTGGAGGGCCGGCAGCACCACACGCTCGATATGGAGCTGTTCGGGCCGTCGTCGTGGCTGCAGGGTTTTTATCTGGCGGCTTTAAAGGCCGGAGCCGAGATGGCACAATATCTGGGCGAGCCGGAAAAAGCGAAAGAGTATCTTGCGGTATACGAGAGTGGAAAGAAAAAGACCGAAGAGCTGTTCAACGGCAAGTATTATCAGCAAAAGATCGACTTGCACGACGAGCATATTCTCGATCCGTACCCGGATGCCCGCGCGCAGTATTGGAACGACGAAGCAGGGGAGATCAAATACCAAATCGGCGACGGCTGCGAGATCGACCAGCTGCTCGGGCAATGGCACGCCGACATCTGCGGACTCGGGGAATTATTCGACCCCGGCCATGTGCAGATTGCGCTTGAAAACCTCTATCAAAACAACTTCAAATTCTCGGTGCGGGAGTTTTACAACCCGTTCCGCCTGTATTCGCTGAACGACGAGGGCGGCACCGTCATCTGCACCTTCCCCGAGGGCGCCGAAAAACCCGCGATTCCGATTCCCTACTGTCAGGAGACCATGCACGGCTTTGAATATGCCGCCGCCGGGCTGCTGTATAAACACGGTTTGAAAAAGCAAGCACTGGAAATGGTTCGGGCGGTGCGCGAAAAATATGACGGCAAAAAGCGCAACCCCTACAACGAGATCGAGTGCGGCAACAACTACGCCCGCTCGATGGCGACCTATGCGTTTATCCCGCTGATCTCGGGCTTTTCGTTCGATATGACACAGGGCATGATCGGGTTTGACCCGATTGATGAGTTACCGGAATTTCGCTGCATCTGGAGCGTGGATTCGGCGTGGGGCACGGTGAAAATCACCGCGAAAGCGCTGGAACTCACGATTTTGGGCGGGGAACTGCGTTTGAAAAAGCTGCGCACCAAACTCGCCGGAGGCAAAGTAACCATTGACGGAAAAGCGTTGAAAGCTGTTTATAAGGACGGGGAATATGCGTTCGGGGAGACAGCGGTTATAAAAGAAAAGCTGACCGTCGTGAGATAAAATTGGGTGTAGGGCGATATCGGGCACGACCCGACTCAATCGCCCGAAGATGACACATGATTTATGGGTGATTCGTAATTGACCGAAAGCCGGCACATAATATTCGGGCGATTGCGAATCGCCCCTACGTCGTACCCCGCGCGGCGAGTACAATCCGCAGGCATAAATCCACGCGGCGCGTCAGGGATGCCGCGCCCTACAATTTTTTATTATAAAGTATAAAAAACCTCTTGCAAACGCGGAAAGAATATGTTATACTTGACAAGTCATCGAGTGGGTCTTCCCGCTCTTTCGTTTTTGTTAAGGGGATTTTTTGAAAGGAGACGAGCGGGATTTGGGGAAAAATATCGCGGAGACGGTGCGTCTTCTGATGGAACCGGTCGCAAAACAGTGCGAAGTCGCGATTTGGGACGTCGAATATCTCAAAGAGGGCGGAAATTTCGTTTTGCGCGTGACCATCGACCGGCCCGAAGGCATCGACAGCGAAATATGCTATCGATTTACCGAGTTGGCAAATCCCGTGATCGACGAAGCCGATCCCGTCAGCGGAAGCTATTGCTTTGAAGTAAGCTCGCCGGGTCTCGACCGGAAACTGCGTCTGCCTGAGCATTTTGCCGCCTCCGTCGGCCGTGAGGTCGAATTGCGCACGATCCGGCCGATCGACGGTAAGCGTGATTTTATCGGTATTTTATCCGGCTTTTCGGATGACGTGATCACGCTTGAGACAATCGGGGGGCAAAAGTTATTCCCGTTGAAGGAAACGGCATATACTAAATGGACATTTGAAATATGAAATCGGATTTTTCGAAAGGAACTGATGAACCGACATGAACAAGAAGACAGTCGCAAAGAGCATGACACCCGACACCTTGGAAATATTTGAAGCGGTTAAATTGCTCGAAAAGGAAAAGGGCATCACCTCCGGCGTGCTGCTGGAGCGCATCAAGAATGCCATCGCCATCGCGGTGCGCCGCGACATGGGGTGCGAAGACAACACCATCACCGACATCGATATGAAAAAGGGGAAATTCAACGTCTATATCCGCAAGTCGATCGTCGAACAGGTGGAAGATAAAAACACGCAGATCACAGAAGAAGAGGCCAAAAATATCGAGGGCTACGACCCGGCGAACGGCTATGTCGATGTGTCGCTGAACACCAAGGACTTCGGACGCATCGCCGCGCAGGCCGCAAAGCATGTGATCCGGCAGGGAATCCGCGAAGTCGAGCGCGAGCAGATGCTCGAAAAATTCCAGAATTACCGTTATGAGCTCGTGACCGCCCGCGTCGTGCGCATCGACCCGATGACGTCAAACGCCACCGTCGAAATCGACGGCAACGAGCTGCTTTTGCCGCGTACCGAGCAGCTGCCCGAAGAGACTCTGCGTCCGGGTCAGTTGATCAAGGTCTATGTCGTAGACGTAAAAGAAAGCGAAAAAGGCCCGCGCGCTTTGATTTCCCGCACCCATCAGAACATGGTGCGCCGTCTGTTTGAAAAAGAGGTCTTTGAGATCGCCGACGGCATCGTCGAGATCAAAGCAATCGCCCGCGAGGCCGGAAGCCGCACCAAGATTTCGGTTTACAGCCGCGACCCCAATATCGATCCGGTCGGCGCCTGTATCGGCCACAAAGGCGCCCGCGTCGCTCAGATCATCGACGAACTCGGCGGTGAGAAGATCGACATCGTCAAATATTCGCCGCTGCCGTCTTCGATGATCGCCGCGGCGCTTGCCCCCGCTTCGGTCATCGACGTCGAGATCATCGACGAGGAGAACAAGCTGAGCCGCGCCATCGTGCCGGATCACCAGCTCTCGCTCGCCATCGGCAACCGCGGCCAAAACGCCCGTCTTGCGGCAAAACTGACCGGTTGGAAGATTGACATCCACTCCGATAAGGAAGGCGCGAACGAACCCGGCTATATGGCATTCGACTTCGACAACGACTTCTTCGCCTCTTCGGGAGCGGATGAATCGAAATAAGAACGGCAGATTATGGCAGAGAAGAAAATCCCGCAGCGCATGTGCACCGGCTGCGGCGAGATGAAAGATAAAAACGCGCTTTTGCGTGTGGTGCTGACCCCCGTGGGAGAAATCCTGCTCGACAAAAAGGGTAAGGTCTCCGGGCGGGGTGCGTATGTCTGCAAAAGCGCCGAGTGCCTGAAAAAGGCGATCAAGACCAAACGGCTTGAAAGAAACCTCAAGACCTCGATTTCTCAGGAAGTTTACGACCGGCTGGCAGAGGAGATCAATGGCTGATAAAAACCAAGACAAATTAATGACCACGATGGGACTTGCAAAAAAAGCGGGACGGCTGGTGTACGGCTACGAAACCGTCAAGGACGCAATCCAAAAGCATAAAGCGGTTTTAGTGCTGACTGCTGCGGATCTATCGGCAAAAACGCTTTCAAACGTCGAATTTTTGTGTCGGGAAAGCGTCAGGCACGTGATGACCGGGCGGACGATGGAACAATTTTCGTCAGCAGTCGGGAAACCGACGGGAGTCGCCGCGGTAACAGACGAGGGATTTGCAAAACTGATATCGGGTTATCTGACGGATACCCACAAATAGGAGGAGTTCAATGATCACACGAAAATACAAAATCCACGAGGCGGCTAAGGATTTTGCGATAAGCGGCAGGGAGCTGACCAGCAAGGATCTCCTGTCGATCATCGACCCGGACGGAAACGACGGAAAGAAATACTCCACGGTGCTGACCGAAGAGGAGCTGAGTTTGATTTTCGACCGGCTCACTTTGGACAACAGCGTCAAGAATTTTATGGAGTTTTTCGCCGAGGCGATGGCGGCGGCTGCGGTAAAGCAGGAAGAGCAGGCCAAAAAGCAAGCCGCCCAGGCCGCACTTGATGCGCAGAAGGCAGCCGAAGCGGCCGCAAAACCCGCACAGCCGGCTGCGCAGCATACGCCCGTTCAGGCAGCCGCTCAACCGGTAAAAAAGGCCGAGCCGGTAAGACAAGTTCAGCCGAAGCAGCCGGAACAGCCAAAACAAAAAGTCGTCGGTTATCAGCGGCCTGCCGATTTTAAACCGAACATGAATCCCACCGAGCCCAAAAAGCCCAGGGAACGCGTAGTCCTGCCGCCTCAGGAGCGCGTGATCCGAATGGTGGATACCCGTTCGGGCGCGGAGATCGACGCCGATAAATACAGCGGCCGCTATGAACAGAGCGGACCCGCCAACATTAATTCGCGCAAATATGAACCTCACAAGCAAAAGATCAACCAAAAATCCCGCCAACAGGGGAAGCCGGTCTTTTCGAAGAAAGAGACCGAAGCAGAAAAGCTGCGTCGTTTGCAGCTTGAAAAAGCCCGCAAACAACAGCTCAAGATCATGCTGCCGGACGAAATTTCGGTCGGCGAGCTTGCCACACGCCTGAAAAAGAACGTAGCCGAAGTGGTCAAGAAACTGGTTGCACTCGGGACTTTTGCCTCGGCTTCCGATATCATCGACTATGACACCGCCGAAATTATCGCGTTGGAATTCAACGCCAAGGTTGAGCGCGAGGTCGTGGTGACAATCGAAGAACGCATCATGGATACCAGCGCAGACAGCGAAGCCGATCTCGAACTGCGCAGCCCGGTCGTGGTGGTCATGGGCCACGTCGACCACGGCAAGACCTCTCTGCTCGACGCCATTCGCAAGACCAAGGTCGCCGAGGGCGAGGCCGGCGGCATCACCCAGCATATCGGCGCTTACCGCGTCAAAATCAACGGCAGGGAGATCACCTTCCTGGATACTCCGGGCCACGAGGCGTTTACTTCAATGCGCGCCCGCGGCGCGAAGATCACCGATATCGCGGTGCTTGTCGTCGCGGCCGATGACGGCATCATGCCCCAGACCGTAGAAGCCATCAACCACGCAAAAGCCGCCGGCGTCTCGATCATTGTCGCAATCAACAAGATGGATAAGCCCGGCGCAAACCCCGAACGCATCAAGCAGCAGCTGACCGAACACGAACTCGTGATCGAGGAATGGGGCGGCGAAACGCCCTGTGTATTGGTCTCTGCCGTTACGCATAAAGGCATAGATGAATTGCTGGAGACCATAATACTTCTGGCCGATGTCAAAGACCTCAGGGCCAATCCGAATCGTCCCGCAAAGGGCGCGGTCATCGAAGCGCGTCTGGATAAGGGCATGGGCCCGATTGCGACGCTGCTTGTTCAAAACGGCACGCTGCATACGGGCGATATCCTCGTTGCCGGAGACACGGTCGGCCGCGTGCGCACGATGAGCGACGATAAAGGCCGCAAACGCGAGAGCGCAGGCCCGTCCGAACCGGTCGAGATCACCGGTCTCGACGACGTCCCGGCCGCAGGCGAAAATTTTGACGTCGTGTCGGATGAACGCCTTGCCAGAGAGCTTGTCGACCAGCGGCGCACGAAGGAAAAAGAAGAAAAATTCGGCGAATACCGTAAGGTCACACTCGACAACTTGTTTGACTCGCTCAAGGAAGGCGAAGTCAAGGAGCTGCCGATCATCGTAAAAGCCGACGTCAACGGCTCAGTCGAAGCCGTCAGCCAATCTCTTTCGAAGATCGGCACCGATGAAGTGCGCGTGAAAGTGATCCATTCCGGCGTCGGCGCGGTCAGCGAAACCGACATCATGCTTGCCAGAACCGCGGGAGCGATCATCGTCGGCTTCAATGTCCGACCCGATTCCGTCACAGCGGAAAACGCCAAAAATTACGGCGTGGATATACGCCTTTACCGGATTATCTATGACTGTATCGACGAGATCACCGCGGCGATGAAAGGGATGCTCGCGCCCAAATATAAAGAAGTCATTCTCGGAAAAGCCGAAGTCCGCCAGGTCTATAAGATCACCGGAGTCGGAGCGGTCGCAGGCAGCTATATGCGCGAAGGCAAAATCACCCGCAACGCTCAGATCCGCGTCGTCCGCGACGGTATCGTCGTCGCCGAAGATAAACTGGCGGGACTGCGCCGTTTCAAGGACGACGTCAAAGAGGTCGCGGAAGGGTATGAATGCGGCATTTCGCTTGAGAAATTTTCCGATATCAAGGAGGGCGATATCCTCGAGGCCTTCACCATGGAGGAAATCAAGCAGTAAAGCAGCGGCTGCGAAAGAGACAGCAGTTACGCACTGTGAAAGGATTGTACAATAGATGTCTTTTACCAATCAGCGCAACAGCGAGGACATTAAGCGGGTGCTCTGTTCGGTTATCCCGACGCTCAAGGACCCGCGCATTTCGGGAATGCTCTCGGTCGTTCGGGTTGATTTGTCGGGCGACGGTTCTTCCTGCCGCGTTTACGTCAGCGCCATCGAGGGTATGAAAGTCGCAAAAGTTTCGGCGAGAGGGCTTGAAGCCGCGGGCGGTTTTATCCGTCACGAGGTCGGTACCCGGCTGCGGCTGCGCGTGATCCCGCATTTTGAATTCATCGCAGACGACAGCATCGAATACTCCGCAGAAATCGCCAAAAAGCTGAAAGATCTGAACATCCCGGCCGAAAAAGACGGAAAACCGCAATAGCCAAAAGGAGCAGTAAAAGTGGGTGAAGAGCTGAAAACCGCTGCGGAATATTTACAAAAGCGGGATAACTTCCATATCATCTGCCACGTCAATCCGGACGGCGACGCCGTCGGCTCCGCAGCGGGCCTGGCTTTGATTCTGCACGGACTCGGGAAAAAGACCAAGGTTCGATGTGCCGGTGAATTTCCGCATGTATTTGACTTTTTATCCTTAAGATTGCCGCAGGATTGCGAGACGCCGGAAACCGTCGTTTCGGTCGATACCGCTTCGGTCGGTCAGTGGGGCAAGCTCTGGGCGGACTATAACCGCTGCGATTTGTCATTTGATCACCATATCTCCCATGCGCAGGAGCGCTTTGAGGATATTTTGGTGCTCGATCCAAAAGCCGCCGCTACGGGCGTCATCATTCTGCAATTGGCGAAAGAGCTTGGCGCCGAACTCACGCCGGACATCGCCGACGCGCTTTTCACCGCCGTCTCCACCGACACCGGATGTTTTAAATATGCCAACACCGACGTCGGCGCGCATGCCGCAGCAATCGAGCTGACCGAAGCCGGAGCCGATACCGAGACCATCACGAGAAAGATGTTCGAAACCAGGAGCCGCAGCGAGATGGAGATGTGGCGCATGATTTTGGACAGCATCAAATATTACTCCGACGGCAAAATCGCCGTCGTCACCGTCACGCAGAAAATGCGCGAGAAGGCCGGTTTTTACAACGACGACCTCGGCGAGATGGCTTCGATCCCCCGCCAGATCGAGGGCGTTGAATGCGGCATCACGTTGAAGCAGCTTCAGCGGGCGGTGTATAAAATTTCGGTTCGGACCAACGAAAAACTCAGCGCCGAGGAGATCTGCAAAGCGTTCGGCGGCGGCGGGCACACCCGCGCGGCGGGCTGCACGATCCGCGGGAGTCAGATTGAGGTCCGCGATAAACTGATCGCAAAAGCAGAGGAACAGTTGGCGGCATGGACGGACTGATCTGCGTCAGCAAACCGACGGATTTCACCTCGTTTGACGTGGTGGCCAAATGCCGCGGCATTTTGCGGGAACGCCGCATCGGCCACGGCGGGACGCTTGATCCGATGGCGACCGGCGTACTGCCTCTTTTTTTGGGACGTGCGACAAGCGCGGTGGATTTGTGCCCGGACACTGTGAAGGTTTATATCGCAGGGATTCGGATGGGACTTGTGACCGATACATACGACGTCACCGGGAATACGGTCTCGTCCTGTGAACCGGGCGATATCGGCGTTAAAGAGATAGAAGCGGTTCTGCCCGAATTCCGAGGAGAGATAGAACAGCTGCCTCCGATGTACTCCGCGGTAAAAGTCCACGGACAGCGGCTTTACGATCTCGCGAGAGAGGGCCGCGAAGTCGAGCGGAGCCCCCGAAAAGTCACAGTCGGCGAACTGGTTTGTTATGAAGAGGGCAGCGGACTTTTTTTGCGCGTCACCTGCTCCAAAGGGACGTATGTGCGCTCGCTGGTACATGATATCGGGCAAAAACTCGGCTGCGGCGCGGCGCTGTCGTCGTTAAACAGAACCCGCGCCTGCGGATTTTCGCTCGCCGACTGCGTGACGCTGGAACAGCTTCAGCAGTGCCGGAACGAGGGCGATGAGGCACGATATCTTCGCCCGATATCGGAAGTGTTCAAGACGCTTCCGGAACTTGAGCTCACGGGCGAAAAACTGCGGCGGTTTGTGAACGGCGCGGATTTTGAGACGGACAAGCCGGACGGGCTTTATACGGTGTTTCACGGTGTTTTTTTGGGCCTCTGCTGTGTCACCGGTCAAATCGGCTGTACGAAGAAACTATTCTGCAATCCCTCGGAGATCGTCTTATGAAAGTCATTACCGACACCAAAAACATCTGTCTTGATAAGCCGGCGGCGGTTGCGCTGGGCTTTTTCGACGGTGTGCATCAAGGGCACCGGGCGGTCATCTCGGCAGCGGTGAAAAGCGGATTATTGCCTGTTGTTTTTACGTTCGCACAACATCCCCGCGCGTTTTTCGGCGATGCGCCGGAGCTGATTTCCGAACTGAATGACCGGCTCGGCTGCTTTGAGCAGTTGGGCGTTGAAATCGCCGTCATTGCGGATTTCGCCGATTTCGCCGCGATGAGCGCGGCGGATTTTTATGAATTTTTGAGAGACAAGCTGCAGATGAGAGCGGCTTTTTATGGGTATAACTACCGATTCGGAAAAGGGCGGGAAGGCGACAGCGAGCTGCTTGCGCGGTTCTGCGACAAAGACGGTGTCGCGCATACTCGGGCGGAACCGGTGTTGTTCGACAACGTGCCGATCAGCTCCAGCCGCATCCGCGCGGCGATGAATAAAGGGGACGTGCAATCGGCTGCGAAGATGCTGGGCAGAGACATTCTGCTGACGGAACAGGTTGAAAACGGGAAAAATCTCGGGCGCAGGCTTGGGTTCGCGACCCTCAATCAACCGCTGACGGCACCGGTAAAACCGCTTTTGCGCGGGGTCTATGCATCCTCCGTAATGCTCGGCGGAAAAGAGTATCCGGCGGTCACGAATTTCGGCGCAAGGCCGACGGTTCTGCAGAATGAAGAGGCCGCCGAGACCCATATCATCGGTTTTGAGGGCGATCTTTACAAAAAGACCGTCAGCGTGCGGTTTTTAAAGTATTTAAGGCCGCAAGTTAAGTTTGAAGATATCGGAAAGCTTCGGGACCAGATACAAAAAGACGTCGCGGCAGCGCTGGAAATCCGGGGTGCGGTTTGAAAGTACACGTTTCGTCCCATCATCTGTAAAGGCGGTTACCAAAATGAAGATCATAAAAAAAACGGCGGTCGCTTTGGCCGCCATTTTGCTTCTGCCCGGGTTCTGCGGGTGCGGGATCCGGCAGAGCCCGAAGACCCTGACGGTGTTTGCGATGGACACCGTCGCAACACTGACGGCATACGGAAAAAATGCGGGTCCGGCGCTCGAAGCCGCGGCACAAAAGCTCAACGAATACGACACTCTTCTCGACGTCGACACCGGAGACGTCGGAAACATCAACAGCCATGCCGGGGAGTTTGTCGGGGTAAGCCCGGAGGTCTATCAGCTGTTGACAAGCTGCGTCGGGTTTTCAAGTCAGACCGGCGGCGCATTCGACGTTACGGTCGGAAAATACGTCGAACTATGGGGATTCAGGACGGATCCCCGTGTGCCGTCGGATGAAGAACTCGCAGCGGCGGCAAAGGATGTCGGGTGGGAAAGAATCGAACTCGCGGACGGGAAAGTGAGAATTCCGGCGGGAATGCGGCTGGACCTCGGCGGCGTCGCGAAGGGCTGGGCGGCCGGAAAACTGAAAGAATTGTTGATTGGAATGGGGGTAACGAGCGCGATTTTGTCGCTCGGCGGAAACGTGACCACCCTCGGGAAAAAGCCGGACGGCACCTTATATAACGTGGCCATCCGCGACCCGGACGACGAGAGCGCTTATCTCGATACGGTTCAGGTATCGGATACGGCAGTCGTGACTTCGGGCAGCTATATCAGGCATTTTGAACAGAACGGCGTTTGGTATCATCACATCATCGATCCATATACCGGCCGGCCTGCCGAAAGCGGGCTTGTCTCGGTGACCGTAATTTGTGCCGACGACACCGCTGCCGACGCATACTCGACCGCCTTTTTCGTTATGGGCAAAGAAAAAACAACCGAATACCTGAAAAACCACCCCGAAATCAAAGCCATTCTTGTCACTGCGGACGGCGAAACGGTTTATATTCATTAAAAAAACTGCGGTTGCGTCCGAAAACACCTTGACAAAGAAGGCTCAGGGCAATAAAATAAAGCCATGGCGATTCGGCTCGCGGAGATTTCGAACTCATGTCAGCTCAGCAAAGAGCCGGCAATAGGCGAAATACACAGTGGAGTGGATGAAAAAAATGGCAATCGACAGTTGCAAGAGATGCGGCGCTGCTTTAAACGGCGCTCAGGTATGCCCGACCTGCGGGACTCCGAAGGTTCGGCCGCTGCCCGTCTCAACAACGGCTTCACCGCTCTACATTGCTCCGTATACCGAAACACTGCCGCCAAAGGGCAGCCGATATGCGGTCATGAGCATCGGATCATATATGGGAAGCATCCTGTTGTTTTCTATTCCGGTCATCGGCTTCATATTTATGGTAGTGTGGGCATGCGGAGGATGCATCAACCAAAACAGACGTAATTTTGCCCGCGCTTATCTGCTCTGGCTGCTGATCGGAATCGCGGTCACGACCATCGCAGCCACGATTTTTTCGGCGCTCGGGCTGCCTTTTATCGGTACGTTGCAGGATTGGATCACCGGTCGTGTCTCGGTTTGACTTTGATGTTTAATCCGGTTTTCAGATTGTTATCAATGATCTGATTTCGGATTACATAAAAATTTATTCAGGGAGGAAAACATATGCCATTCTGTGGAAAATGCGGAGCGGAAGTCCCCGAGGGAACAAAATTCTGCGGCGTCTGCGGTGCTGAAATCGGAGGAGCCCAGCAGGCGGCTCCGGTCGGAACACCCGTCGGCGCGCCGGTTCAGACCGATGACGCAAAAGACGCTGCCGACAACAAAGCGATGGGGATTTTGGCGTATTTCGGCCCGTTGGTATTCGTGCCGATGTTCGCTGCGAAAACATCGAAATTCGCGAGATTCCATACGGTCCAGGGATTCAATCTGTTTCTGGCCGAAATCGCATTCAGCATCGTCGAGTGGATTCTCATCGCGATTTTCTGGGCGATTTCCTGGAAGCTCGGAAGCATTATGAGCACCGTTCTGGGACTGCTCTGGCTTGCGTTTACCGTGCTGGCCATCATCGGCATCGTCAATGCCGCAAAAGGCGAGAAAAAAGCGCTTCCCGTGATCGGAAAACTGCACATTCTCGATTCTTTCATGAAGCCCTCCGTCTGATATCAATAATGCATCAAAAAAGCCGCCGACGCCAAGCCGGCGGCTTTGCCGTCGCTTGACAGGTTTATAACGACAAATAACTGTGTTTTTGTTTCGGGCGGAATTGTATACAGACGGCAAATATGGTATAATAACTTCAATCCTGTCAGGAGGTTTCTGAACCATGAAGCGAAAAGTTTCGATTTTACTGGCCGTACTTCTTGTCGCGCTTTCGGCGGCCGGATGCTCAAGCCTTACAAAACCGTTTTTGGGTAAATGGAGTGATGACTTCGGCGGCGAGCTCGGCGTGTATTATATTTTTAAAGGAAAAGGCATCATGAAAGCCACAACCTCTCTCGGTGAACTCAGCGGCAAACCGGAACTCGATTTCGGCACCTATGAGGTTATCGACGAAGATACCATACAAATGACCGACATACTCGGAGAAAAAAAAGAATATACCTATGCGTTTGCCGAGGACGGAAATAAACTCACCATGTCCGACGAGGAATACATCATGAGTTTCACGAAGGTGCTGCCTGAAAAATAGATTTTTCGGGATGGAGTTTAATGCCCTTAATAAGAGGGAGAGGATGTTTGAGAAGTGACAGTCAATGAGATGCAGGAACGCATCCGCGCTTTAAAAACCGAAAAGAACGTCTGCGTGCTCGCCCACAGCTATCAGGGGCGTGAAATCACCGAAGTCGCCGATTTCCGCGGCGATTCCTATCAGCTCAGCGTCATGGCCGCAAAGACCGACGCCGAGACCGTGATCATGTGCGGGGTTCGGTTTATGGCCGAGACCGTTAAAATCCTTTCGCCCGGCAAGACGGTGTATCTCGCAAACCCCACCGCGGGATGTCCGATGGCCGAGCAAATGGACCGGGAGCTGATCGAAGGTGTTAAAGCGCAGTTTCCCGACTATACCGTCGTCTGTTACATCAACACCACCGCAGAATTAAAAACCGTCTGCGACGTCTGCGTCACTTCATCGTGCGCGGTAAAGGTCTGCTCAAAAATCGACAATAAGAATATCTTATTCATTCCGGACTGCAATTTGGGCAAATTTGTCGCCGGTCAGCTGCCGGAGAAAAACTTTAAGCTTTTACAGGGCGGTTGTCCGGTGCATGCCGCGATTACGGTGCGCGACGTCGAAACAGCAAAGAACGCCCATCCCGGCGCGCTGCTGCTTGTTCATCCCGAATGTGTTCCGGCGGTTGCGGCGGCAGCCGATTACGTCGGCTCAACTTCGGGCATTATGGATTTTGCGCGCAAATCGGAAGCAAAAGAGTTCATCATCGGTACCGAAAACAGCATTGCCGAACATCTCCAATACGACCGCCCGGATAAACGGTTTTACACGCTTTCCAAAAAGATGGTCTGTGAGAACATGAAGGCGACCACATTGCCCGATCTGTTGAATTGTCTCGAGGGCAGAGGCGGCGAAGAGATCACGCTCGATCCCGATACGCTCAAAAAGGCTCGTCACTGCATCGACGAGATGATCCGGCTGAGCGAATAAAATGATAAAGATCAGAAAAGCCGATAAAGGCGACTGCACCGGGATTGCGGAGCTTTTGAAGATCATCGCGGCACAGCACGGAGCGGGCAGACCCGACCTGTTTGACGCTTCGTGCGGAAAATACGATGCCGAAGGTGTTGCGTCACTGCTTACCGATCATGCGGTATTCGTCGCCGAGGGTGAAAGCGGCGGCATCGCCGGTTATTTGATCGCGAAAATCAAGGAGCAGCCGAAATACGCGGTCCGAAAAGCTTACCGCTGTCTGTACATCGATGATTTGTGCGTAAATCCCGAATACAGAAGAGGCGGCATCGGCCGGGCGCTGTTTGACGAGGCGAGGGCTTACGCGGAGAAGAACGGCTGTTACAACATCGAGTTGAATGTCTGGGAGTTCAACGAAGGCGCGAAGTCTTTTTATAAGCGAGTGGGCATGTCGACGCAAAAAAGGACGATGGAATTGATCCTGCCCGAATAAATTATCCAAAGAACGGGAGTTGACGATGAGTCCGTATCTGATTGTCTATCTGTTTCTGCTGGCAGCGGCGGCGGTTTCCTTTATAAAAAAGAAGGACTATAATTTCCTTTTCATTTTATCGGCACTGGTGCTGACGCTGTTTTTGGTACTCAGATACGGGCAGGGCACCGATTATTTTTCCTATATGCGCCTTTATGAAGAAGCACCCGGCGGCATCATTCCCGACGAGAGTTTTTGGACAAAAAACGGGAACGTTGAAATCGGGTGGAAGCTGCTGGAATATGCGTTTCAGATGATTAACCTGCCGTTCTGGGCTTTCATGGCCGTGATCGGAGCCGGCTCCATGCTGCTGCTTTGCCGGTTTGCCGTCAAATGCTGCCCGGGTGCACGCACTTTTGCTCTGCTGCTGGCTTTCCCGACCTGGTATCTGACTTATCTGTTTTCCGGCGTTCGGCAGGGGCTGACGATCTGCGTGTTTTTAGGGCTGATGCTGCCTTTTTTGCTGGAGAAAAAATATTGGCAGTATTTTGCGATCGGAATTGCCTGTCTTTTCATCCATAAAGCCTCTTTTATTGTGCTTGCGGCCCCGGTCGTCATGCTTTTGAGTCAAAAAGCGATCTGGTGGATTTTGGGAGGATGCGCAGCCGCCGGAGTTGCGGTCAGCATTCCGCTTGTCAGCGGATTGCTCGGAAAAATCTCGCTTGCTCTCGGGAAAAATTACTCCTTCAACGGTTTCGGAGATGTCAGTTGGATCGCAGCGGCAGAACGGCTTGTTACTTTCGCGGTCATCGCCTTTGTGTTTTACAAATACCGGAAAGCTCAAAATGAAGATAAGACAGCGGATTTGATTTTTAAAATTTATTGCTACGGTCTCGGTGTTTATCTGCTTTTGATTTCGTCGCCGTTGTTTGCAAGCCGCATGATGTTTCCGCTGAAAATGACCGAGATCATCCTTGCCGGAATTTTTATCGTGAAGATGCCGAAATGGCGAGTTGCCGTATTTATATTCTTCGCCGGCCTGACGGCCGTGATGACCTGGAAAAACATCGGCAGCTATATTGAGCAGGGCGGATATGACAATACGGTTCAACAATACCCTTATGTCTCGGTTTTGCAAAACCGACAGACCATCCTCGCCTGGCGCGACCCTAAAATGGTTGCCGACGCGGTCGGTCACCGCATTCTCGGAAGGGCAATCGGAATCCCTGATATCTATCTGGTTAAAGAAAATGAAAACGTCGGGGAGATCAATTAAAGGAGAGATGAATATGAACGTTCCAACCCCCCATATCGAGGCGAAAACAGGAGATATCGCAAAGACCGTATTGATGCCCGGCGATCCGCTTCGGGCAAAAAAGCTCGCCGAGACTTATCTGACCGATGCGGTCTGCTATAATCAGGTACGCGGGATGCTCGGCTATACCGGATTTTATAAGGGTAAACGCGTTTCGGTGCAGGGCAGCGGCATGGGCATCCCCTCCATCGGCATCTATTCTCATGAGCTGTTCAATTTTTACGGGGTTGACCGCATCATTCGTATCGGATCCGCGGGCGCCTTTGACGTCTCGCTCGACGTCGGCGACATCGTGCTCGGTATGGGCGCCTGCACCAACTCCAATTACGCGGCCATGTTCAATCTTGCCGGAACGTTTGCGCCGATTGCCGACTGGAATCTGCTGAAAGCCGCCGCAGACGCCGCCGAAAAACTCGGGATCAAGTATAAGGTCGGCAACATTGTGTCTTCGGATACTTTTTACGGCGAAGATAAAAAGTTTTCGGAGGGGTTCCGGGACATGGGAGTGCTCGCGGTCGAGATGGAGGCCGCCGCGCTTTACATGAATGCCGCAAAAGCGAAAAAGCAGGCGCTGTGTATATTAACGATTTCGGATTGTCTGTTCAAAGAGGGCAGCGCCACCGCCGAACAGCGCCAAAACGCCTTTACCGACATGATGGAAATCGCATTGGAGATTGCATAAGGGTCCGGATATTATTGTAGGGGGCGATACAGGCACCGGCCTGCTGCGTTCGCCCGCGTAAAAATTCCCGGTGATCAGCGGGCGAACGCAGTTCGCCCCTACGATTTAACAAAAGGAGGGGATCGTTTTGGACTATTCGGTTTTGGTCGCAGCGGCGTTCGAAGCGCGCCAAAACGCCTATGTGCCATATTCGGGATTTGCGGTCGGGGCGGCGCTGCTGTCTGCCGACGGGAAAATTTTTCTGGGCTGCAACATCGAAAACGTCACTTTGACACCGACGGTCTGCGCCGAGCGAACGGCTTTTTTTAAGGCCATCAGCGAAGGTGTGCGGGGCTTCTCGGCCATTGCGGTCGTGGGCGGCTTAAAAGACCTCAACGAGGGGCAAGTGGATTTTTGCACCCCGTGCGGCGTCTGCCGCCAGGTTATTGCCGAATTCTGCGAGCCGGACTTTAAAATCATCACCGCGCGCTCGCGGGATGAATATCAGGAACATACGCTGGATGAATTATTGCCTTTGGCTTCAAAGCCGAAGTTTTAACAGTGCTGAACCATCGTCAACCGAGTTTTAACCCTTGAAAATAAGGCGTTTTTATGCTATACTCGTGAAAATCGGGTTTTTGTATTCCGTCAGAAAAAATCCGTTTTTGACGGGTATCGTTTTTTAAAGGCTTCTTATTTTGATTGATACATATTCCGCCGGAGGTTTCCGGTAAATCGGAGGAACTACGGAATGAGCGAAAAAAAGCTGTTTTTAGGCAACGAGGCGGTCGCGCGCGGGCTTTATGAGGCGGGATGCAAGGTTGTATCCAGCTATCCCGGCACGCCAAGCACCGAGATCACCGAATTTGCCGCCGAATATGAAGAGATGTACTGCGAGTGGGCGCCGAACGAAAAGGTCGCGGCGGAAGTCGCCATCGGGGCCTCGTTCGGAGGCGCGCGGGCGTTTTGCGGCATGAAGCACGTCGGCCTGAATGTGGCCGCAGACCCGATTTTTACCGCGTCGTATACCGGTGTCGGCGGCGGATTCGTCCTTGCGGTCGCTGACGATCCGGGCATGCACTCGTCCCAAAACGAGCAGGATTCCCGCCATTATGCGAAATCGGCCAAACTTCCGATGCTCGAACCGGCGGATTCCGCCGAGTGCCTGAATTACACAAAAGCGGCTTTTGAGCTCTCCGAACAGTTTGATACGCCGGTACTGCTGCGTCTGACTACGCGCATCGCCCATTCCCGCGCGACGATTGAAACGGGCGAACGGGTTGAAGTTCCGTTGAAACCTTATGAGAAAAACGCCGCGAAGCGCGTGATGATGCCGGCAAACAGCCGCGCCCGCCATGTCGCGGTAGAGCAGCGTATGAAGGCGCTTTCCGAATTCGCCGAGACAACGCCGCTAAACCGCATCGAAAAAGGCGGAAAAATCGGCGTGATCGCGGCGGGAATCTGCTTCCAATACGCCAAAGAGGCGCTCGGTGAGAAAGCGAGTTATTTGAAATTGGGCGTCGTCAATCCGCTTCCGATAAAACTGATCAAAGATTTTGCCGCAGGCGTTGACGAGTTATATGTACTCGAAGAACTGGATGATGTGATCGAGACCTATTGCGCCAGGATCGGCGTCGCCTGCAAGGGCAAGGAGCTGTTCTCTTTGTGCGGCGAATACAGCGCAAGCGAGATCAAAAGAGTGATATTGGGCGAAGAGATCAGGACGTTCGAAGCCCACAAGGTGCCGAACCGCCCGCCGGTGCTCTGCCCGGGCTGCCCGCACCGTGGAATTTTCCATGTGATTTCGTCGATGAAGCTCTATGTCAGCGGAGACATCGGCTGCTATTCGCTCGGCGCCGCGCCACCGCTCTCCGCAATGGACAGCGTTGTCTGCATGGGCGCGTCGGTTTCGGCTTTGCACGGCTTTAACGTCGCGCGCGGCGGGGATTCTGCTAAGCGCTCGGTGGCCGTGATCGGAGACTCGACGTTTATGCACTCCGGCATGACCGGACTCTGCGACATCGCATACAATAAAGGCATTTCCACCGTTTTAATACTCGACAACCGCATCACGGGCATGACCGGTCACCAGCCGAATCCGCTGACCGGAAAAACCATCAAGGGCGAGCCGACCGTCGAAGCCGATCTCGAACTGCTCTGCAAAGCGCTCGGCATCAAGCGGGTGCGCACGGTGGATCCGTTCGACCTCGAGGGCTGCAAAACGGCGTTGACCGAAGAACTTGCTACGGCGGAGCCCAGCGTGATCATCGTCAAACGGGCCTGCGCGCTGCTAAAAGAAGTCAAGCCGCTTCCGCCGGTGAAAATCTTGCCCGACAAGTGCAAAAAGTGCAAAGCATGCCTGAAAATCGGCTGCCCCGCCATTGTAAACGGCGAAGATGGTCCGTACATAGACCAGACCTTATGCACCGGCTGCGGACTCTGCAAGAGTGTCTGTAAGTTCGAGGCGATAACTTGAAAGATGAATCTTTCAAGTATAGCGAGTTTTACGATTTCTTCCAAAGGGAATTACTTCAATTTTCAGACCGCGCAAAACATCGCGAACATGGAGGATAAACTATGATCAGAAATATTGTGATCGCGGGGGTCGGCGGACAGGGAACGCTGCTCGCAAGCAAGATTTTAGGCCAATGCGCGCTCAATCTGGGATATGACGTCAAGGTCAGCGAAGTCCACGGCATGTCGCAGCGCGGCGGCTCGGTCGTCACCTACGTCCGGTACGGCGACAAGGTCGCTTCTCCGCTCATCGAAAACGGGCAGGCGGATATTCTGCTCGCGTTTGAACAGCTCGAATGCCTGCGCTGGCTTCCGATATTGAAACCGGACGGAGTCGCTGTGATGAGCGAACAGAAGATCGCGCCGATGCCGGTCATCTCGGGCGTTGAAAAATATCCCGAAGACGTCTGCGGCACGATTCGCGGATACGGTGTGAAGCTGTTTTCCTGCGACGCGCTCAAAATTGCGGAGGAACTCGGGAACACCAAGGCGGTCAACGTGGTGTTGATCGGATTGCTTGCAAAACATTCCGATATTCCGAAAGAAGACTTTATAAAAGCCATCGAGCAAACCGTCAAGCCGCAGTTTATCAAACTCAACCTCGAAGCCTTCGAACGCGGTTATTCAAGTGGAAATTAAAAACCGTCCGGTTAAAAAACAGTATCATATTTTAAGGGGGAAGCGCAAATGTTGAAACAGCTATCGGTATTTTTGGAAAACAAGGCCGGCAGTATCTGCGAAGTCGCGGAGCTGCTGTACAAAAAAGACATCGACATTGTGGCTCTGTGCATCGCGGACACCGCAAAATTCGGCATTTTGCGCATGGTTGTAAGCGATCCCGATACCGCAGTCACACTGCTGCGTGAACAGGGGCACACCGTCTCGCTGACCGATGTTTTAATCGTCGGCATCGAGAACAAACCCGGCGGAATGCTTCCGGTTCTGCGGATTTTGAACGAAGCCGGCGTCGGTGTGGAGTACATGTACGCGTTCCTCGGCAAGACCAAGGGCGCATATATGGTGCTGCGGGTCGAAAATCCCGGTAAGGTCGCCGAAGTGCTGACAGCAAAAGGCATCACCTGCGCCGATCAGAGTATTATCGGTTAATCGGATTCAAAGAATATTTTAACACGGAGTTTTCTCCTGTATTTGGCTTGCAAAACTCTGTACATCAATAAAAAAGGCGGTTCAAAAAATGACGGGCAATCAGAACAAGGTCGAAGCAATCACCTCGATGGAACAGGACTTTACCAAGTGGTATACCGATATCTGTTTGAAGGCGGAACTGGTGGACTACACGGCGGTCAAGGGGTGCGTGGTGCTGCGGCCGTACGGTTATGCGATCTGGGAGAATATCACGAAAATTCTCGACGGAATGTTCAAAGCCACCGGGCATGAGAATGTCGCGATGCCGTTACTGATTCCCGAGAGTTTGCTGCAAAAAGAAAAAGACCATGTCAAGGGCTTTGCGCCCGAGGTGGCCTGGGTCACACGCGGCGGTCTGGAACCGCTGGAGGAGCCGATGTGCATCCGCCCGACTTCCGAGACGCTGTTTTGCGAACACTTTGCCCATGTGCTTCAATCGTGGCGCGATCTTCCGATGAAATACAACCAGTGGTGCAGCGTCGTGCGCTGGGAAAAGACCACAAGGCCGTTTTTAAGAAGCCGCGAGTTCTGGTGGCAGGAAGGGCATACGATCCATGAGACCCCCGCAGAGGCCGTTGCCGAGACCGAACAGATGCTCGGCATCTATGCCGACTTCGCCGAAAAATCGCTGATGATTCCCGTGACAAAGGGGAAAAAGACCGAGAGCGAAAAATTCGCCGGTGCGGAAGCGACTTACGCGGTCGAGGCGATGATGCACGACGGCAAAGCCCTGCAGGCCGGAACGAGCCATTATTTCGGCGACGGATTTTCGCGTGCGTTCGGCGTGACTTTTACAGGCAGGGATAACACGCTGCAATATCCGTGCCAGACCAGCTGGGGCGTTTCGACGAGGCTTGTCGGCGCGATCATCATGACTCACGGCGATAACAACGGGCTGGTTCTGCCGCCTGCGGTTGCTCCGATCCAAGTGGTCATCGTTCCGATCGCGCAGCATAAAGAAGGCGTACTCGAAAAAGCCGCCGAACTCAAAGCGCGGATTGCGAAGTTCGCACGGGTCAAACTCGATGACAGCGACAACTCCGCCGGTTGGAAATTTGCCCAGTACGAGATGAAGGGTGTTCCGCTGCGGCTGGAAATCGGCCCGAAAGATATCGAAAAAGACCAGTGCGTATTGGTGCGCCGCGACAACGGTGAAAAGACTTTTGTTGCACTCTCCGAACTGGAGACCGTGATTCCGAAGATGCTTGAAGAGTTGGCCAACGGGCTTTATGAGAAAGCGAAAGTCAACCTTGAGCGCCGGACACTGCGCTGCGCAACGATGGAAGAGATTATGGCACACGGTGATGAGAATTTGTTTGTCCATGCCTCCTGGTGCGGAGACGAGGCCTGCGAGGACGCGATGAAGGAAAAAGCGGGACTTTCGAGCCGCTGCATCCCGTTTGAGCAAAATATGCCGTCCGACAAATGCATCGTCTGCGGAAAGCCCGCCAAATGCGAGGTCATCTGGGGCAAGGCGTATTAATTGATTAAAACTTCGAGGGAGCATCTGCTCCCTCCTTTGCTGCGGAGGCAGGTATGACGTTTCCCAAACACATATTTACGGGCTATTTTCCCAAATGCCACATACAGGGCATTGCGGTCGATATTAAGAAGGGATTTATCTATTGCTCATTTACGACTGCGCTGCTCAAATATACCCTTGACGGAAAATTCGTGGGCAGCGTGAGCGGCCTGACGGGGCATCTGGGCTGTATTGACTTTTGCGAAGACGACGGGCGTGTATGGGGCTCTCTGGAGTATAAAAACGACTGCATCGGCACGGGCATCCGCAAAAACCTCGGCGACAGCTCCGAGATTATCAACGGTTTTTACGCCGTCGCTTTTGACGTCGACCGCATCACAAGACCCGATATGGACGCGACGAATGACGGCGTTATGACGGCGGTATATCTGCACGAAGTCGTGGACGATTATGAGGCGCCGGGGCATCGCTACGGCTGCAGCGGCATCGACGGCACCGGTTTCGGGCCGGCATTCGGACAACCCGCCGGGACGAAGGAATATCTCCATATCGCTTACGGAATTTACGGGGATGTCGCTCGCGGGGACAACGACTATCAGATCATATTGCGTTATGACCGGAAGGAACTTAATAAATATGAGCGGCTGCTCAATCAGAAAGCGCCGCATCAATCGGGACCCGAACAACCCGACGGCAAGATTTTTGTCTTCACCGGCAATACGGTGTTCGGTGTGCAGAATCTAGAGTATGACGCGGCAAGCCAAAAATGGCTGATGGCTGTGTATCGCGGACAAAAGCCCGAATTTTCGAATCCGCCGATGTTTTGGTTCGACGGCAGGAAACTGCCGGTTGAGAAGGCAATTAAGGAAAGCGGCGAACGGCACCCGGTGATCGAACCGGTGGGCACAAGCGACTTTGCCCATGGCCAGACCGGCATCTGCGCACTGGGCGGCGGATTGTTTTATATCAGTCACGAGGGCAGGGACGGAGAAAAACAGTTCTCCGATATTTATCTGTATCAAATGACTGACGGCGAAAAACTCGACTTTGAGCAGGTATTATGAGGTAAAAAAATGAACTCTCTGCGGCATCTTTATAAAATCGGGCGCGGACCGTCGAGTTCGCATACGATGGCGCCCGACAAGGCGTCAAGATATTTTGCATCCGAGTTTCCGAACGCGGATGCCTATAAGTGCATCCTCTACGGCTCTTTAGCCATGACCGGAGAGGGACATATGACCGATCTGGTCATTCAAAGCGCGTTTGCGCCAAAACCCTGTGAAGTCGTCTTTGACAAAAAAACCGCACAGCTGCCGCACCCGAACACCTTTGACCTGCTTGCCTTCAAAAACGGCAATGAAATCGGAAAACGCCGGGTCATCAGCATCGGCGGCGGGAGTTTTCGCATCCTCGGAGAAGAAGCGAAAGAACCTCACCCGTATTATTGTGAAAACAGTTTTGCCGAAATCGCCGAGATCTGCCGTAAGAACGACTGGCAGATCTGGGAGTACGTCGAGCACGCCGAGGGCGAGCGGATTCACGAATATCTTCATGAGGTCTGGCGGGTGATGCAGAAAGCCATTGACGAAGGACTTGCCGCGAAAGGGATTTTGGCGGGCGGACTCGGCGTCAACCGGAAGGCAAATTACTTATTTAATCGCAGACATGAAAACGAGTCGCCGCAGACCAGGGAAAATCGGATCGTGTGCGCATACGCTTTCGCTGTGAGCG
>Ga0209099_1000583_pt1 | contig 42939 bp, 57 predicted proteins | sample AD_JPNHW2_MetaG_FD_184430 | JGI IMG/M metagenome (GOLD analysis project Ga0209099, IMG submission 184430) | Active sludge microbial communities of municipal wastewater-treating anaerobic digesters from Japan - AD_JPNHW2_MetaG (SPAdes) (version 2) | ecosystem: Engineered > Bioreactor > Anaerobic...
AGTATTGCCTCCACTATTCAAAATGCTTCTCGTGTCGCCTGTGTTGTAAACATTAGAGCCACGAGGCAAGGCAACTAATTCGGGACCGTTTTCGCCAACCATTGCTAAACCGCCGGCAAAATTCCTCACGCCAGTTGCAAAGCCAGGTATGCCTAGTTTTTTGAGAACAGAAGTGCCTACACTTTTTACCTTGTCAAAGTTAGCGATTAAATCTTTTACGGCGCTGATGACTAACCCAACGGGACCGAGCATTGCCCTGAAAGCATCGCTTGTATTCCAAATCCAACTACCGACAGCTTTAAATTTATCAATTATCCAAGTCGCTGCTTCAATTAAATTGGAAAATCCCACAACTAACATTTTTACGAATTGCGCCAATCCTATAATTGCGGCTACTAGGATAACACCGATTGCTTCTCCTAAGAATTTAAGAACTGGTAACAAGATAGGACCTACTTCTGTCCAAAGATCACGCAATGCCGGCAATAACTGATCTCTTATTACAACCCAAACGGAATTTATTGCGGGGAATATAAAATTTGTCCAAATTGAATACATTGTTTCGAGAACGGGTCTTAAAACATTTATTGTTTCTGTAACACCTCCGAAATGCTGTATCAATTGCTGAACCAGAAGCCCCAACGCTGCGCCCGCAATCAAAAAAGGTATAAGCGGAGCCATCACCGCCCAAACGCCCGTAGCCATACCGTAGAGAGCCGGTGTGAGACCTCCAATTATGATTCCGGCTATGACATAACCATTATCAGCAATCCATTGCATTTTTTCATTTAGCAATTTCATCATTCCGTCAGCGCCACCCATTGACTTCATCCAATTATCGAAAGCCAAAGCAAGAGGCATCAAATATGTTGTTATTGCCTGACCGACATTTTCCATAAAATCGCCGAAGTCATTTTTTAATCCGGTCATTACGCCTTGCGGGGTTTTGCGCAATTCTTCATTTACCTTGCCGTAATTCTGCGATAATACCTCGACCAATAAATTTGCTCTTTCGGTTTCATTTGAATTTTTAAGTTGTTCTTTCTGTGCATCTGAAAGAGTAACGCCGTATTTGCTCAATGCACCGATATTTCCGGTCATTACTTTACCAACCAAATTATTTATTGCGACCATATCTTCGGCGGTTGCATTGTGTCCTTTGAGTTGAGCAACCATATCAGTAATTTTTGGTGTCAATGTTTCAATCGTTTTTCCTTGTAACGAAAAAGTCGCCAGTTGAGACATACCGGCTTTGATGACATCATCTTCAATAACGCCAACGCTCTGCAATTGAGAAGCCAACTTTCCGAGAGCAGTGACATTGTCCATTGTGTTGCCTTTTACGGCAAGAAGGTTAGTAGCTAATTTTGTTTGAGCTTGGACTGATTCATTGTATGCTTGAACAGATTTTGCGCCGAAGGCGACAACGGCGGCACCGGCTGCGACTAATACTTCGGCAAATGCTTTTGAACCGGCTTCAGCTTTTTCTAAACTTTGTTTTACTTTATCGAGACCACTTTTAAGAGAGCCATTCGCTTTGTCAGCAACATCGGCTACCTGATTCATAGCTTTCAAGGTAGCGCTGGCATCTGATTTAAATTGAACTAGAGCTTCCCCTAATATCATTTTTTTCCTTTGGCATTCTTATTTCTCTAATATTGAATCGTGTTTTTTCTACTTGAGTTAATTCACTTACTCTTTTTACATTATATCGCTTTGTGCCTTTGGACAACAACTTATCCATTTCAGCAGGGTCTTTCGGGTGAATTATTGACAGTAGTTCTCTTAAATGAGTAGTCCTTCTTTGCTTAATTTTTTCTGAAAGTATTTTTATTTGATTGATCGGATAATTTTGCAAAAAATCTTGCAATCCTATTCCGTATTCACTCATAAATACATCCGCTAATTCAGCCGATAGATCATCAAAGTATTTAATCGCTTCCCGCACTGCCTCTCCGGTAGTTACTTGCTTGCTTTTACCATTGAGATTAGTTCTAAAAAATCGTTTTTTACCCCCATAATATCATTTTGAGAAATGAAGGTTTTTGCTATTGAAAGCAAAGTTTTTAAACTACAATTTTTATCAATGTTTTTTTTGTCTTCTTCTGTTTCTGCTCCGAGTAAAATGCAGACCATTTGAGTAACAATTTCGGGCGCTTTTTTCAACAGCGTTGATAGCATTTTGAGCATATCTTCCGATTTTTCTGTATCTACTTTTTTTAGATCAACATTTTCTTTATCAAGATCGAGCTTGTTGATTGATTCCGCTATTAACGACAAAAGCTCTCCAGTTTTACCTAGTCCTAGAGGGCTTTGTTCGTAGTTTATTTCGCCGATAATATAATTGACCGGCTTTGTTAAAAATTTTGCTTCTTTTTCCATAGTGATTACCTCACGATTTAATTTTTATATAGAGAGGAGAGCGGGAAACCCGCCCCCCTATTTTTTGTTATTCAGTCGGCATTTGGCGAACAAGTTGATGAGTTCTATCGCCTTTTGCTCTAGACATCAGCGTTAAGCCAGATAGTTTGACTTTGAGCGTGCTTTCCTTGTCTTTGTTGAATGGGATTTCTGTATCATTATCAACATAACCAGCATACAAGCAAGCAATCAAATATCCGCCGTCATCTTGTTCGGAAACAAGAGTGATAACTTTGGTAGCCACTACCGGATCGCCTCCGCCCGTGATTGTCGTTTTATTTGGGGTTGAAACTTCGTCAATGGTCAAAACACCGCCATTCATTACATTGATCATTTTTTCAAGATCAATTTCCTTCATTTCAAACTCGATTGAAGGTTCTTCGAATGTCTTTTTGACTTTGACATTTCCTAGTGCTTGCTGTGCGCTTACTTTAACTAGATTTTGTGCAACTTTAAATAATGCATCTCCTTCTGTAAAGCCGACATTCGTTCCGCCGGTTGAAGGAACGCCTGCGGTAACAGAAACAGCTTCACCGCTTGCTGGGAGAGTGCCACCTACATATATTTCAGCAGGTCCTATGTGCAATGCTTCTGGATCCATTTTTTTAATTCTCCTTAGTTAGTTTTATTAAATCTCTTTTCTTGATTTTATTATAGACCTTTTCGGACATTTCTGCCACATAGCCGTTTTCTTTATTGAATGTTGTCGGCTGTGAAGGATCACCGCAAATATATATGTGAGCCGGTCCCACATACTTTACGAGTATATTTTCTTCGATGATTTTTCTTTTAGCCATTTAAGAACCTCCATAAAATTATAGCATTGTTTTATTTAATTCGTGCAACCACACTATATCTTATAATAGTGTGCCATATTCCGGTTTCATTATCTCTCGCAGGCGGTTGAGTTACGCCTTCTTTTTGTGCTTGACCTGAAAATAGCAACCCGTCATATTCGATTTTAACGCCTTCTAATCTTTCGAGAATTAGTTGTTCTATTTCACCGGTTTCAAGCGATGTGCTTGAATTTGAGAAGATATTTACATCAAAATATGTTGATGCTTTGCTTTTTCCCGCCATTTTTAGAACTTGTTGCGGGTGATAAATCTTTTCGGCGCTTGTCCCGATGCCTATACGAGGATAACTGACTTCATTAAGATTGAATGATTGATTTTCAAAAACTCCGTTGGGCGCTTCAACTGTGTAACCCAACTTTGTCATAAGCGCCGTATCTTTGCGCAAGTGATCAATTATTGCCATTATTATTTGAATCATTTTTTGCTTTCTACCTCGTCACTAGCTTTTTTATAATAGTCACGATATTTATCAAGCGCTTCGTCAATGCCTTCAATAAGCGCCGGAAATAAATATGGATGTGGCGGTTGATACCTAGCCGGAATGTTTGCACTTTTTCCGAAAAAATTTCCTTTGCCGTCAGCGAGGACTTTTCTTGTCCTGACTTTTACTGTGTGGGCTTTTATTGTTCCGCCCAATTCCTGAATCGCTGAATATGGAAGGTTTGAGCCGTAAGTGCCGATAATCGTGTCGCCGTCCCTTTTTATTATTTGATTGTTAGGGTCAAGAACATCTCTGCGGAGTGCGCCGGTTTTATATCTTGCTTTTTTACTCGCCCTTTTCGCAAGCATCGAAATATTTTCTTTCGTTGCCTTCGCATTCCAATATCGCAAAATCTCAATAGCGCTTCGGGCGCTTTCCGCAATATCCTTGAATCCTTTTATTTCTATTCCTACCATTATTGCCCCTGTGTTTTCACGCAATCAACCTCGATGTGATGTTCCTGAATGCCCGCAAACGCTTGATTGACTGTCTTAATGAGGAAATGGTCAGTCCCGACAGTAAAACGATTCTGTGCGGCAATGTAGGGGTGATCTGATAGCTTTCCAATGACATAAATGCGTGAATTTACAACCGATTCCTGACCTTGCGGTTTATATTGTTCTGTTGCGCTCAACTGCCTAATTCTGCCTCGCAATGTTTCTTTCAATTGCCATTCACTAACAGAATTCGAAAGTCCGTCAAAAGAACTTATCGGTATTTCTAATTGCAATGATGTTGTCATTAAGCCGTCTAGCATTATGCTTCTTCCTCGAGTTCAGCAAGTCGAGTAGGTCCGCTTGCCGACATAATCGGAGGCGGTTCGATTTCGTAACCTGTTATTGAGCTGATACTCGAATTGTATTCTGATAATAGTTCTTTTTTCTTGCTCGCCCAATCATTTATATCAAAATTGGTGTAACTGTAATCAATAATATTCTCGCTTTTGACCAATTTTTGCACCAAAGGAAGCAACAAATATGAAGTCAGGGCAATCGTTGCGACTTTCAAGAACAAAAGATCATCGCTATCAGCCGTTTTAATTGCTTCGTAGTTTGTTACTCTTTTTTTGATTAGGGCTTCCGCTTTTTGGAGATACGATAATTTTTCGATTATTTCATCGGTAATAATATCGTCTGATACATTTCCAAGGCGCTGTCTGATCTCTTCGTAAAGATTAGTATCAATTATTGCGGGAGTAAAACTCATAATACTCCTTTTTATTTATTCTAAAGTTGGAATTTCGTCAACGGCAGGCAATTCATCACCGGCGTTCTCTGCCATATTTTCTTCTGCGACCTTATTCATCTCTGCTTCTTCGGTTTTGAGCGCTTCTGTTCTAGCTTGCTCAATTGCGGCGATTAACTTTGGCTTATTGCCGTAATCTTTTGGAATTAATTTTAAACCGATTGCGATTTGCTCAAGTTCCGGTCTTTTCATCTCGATCAATAGCTTTTCAGTTTTTGGTTCAATAACTTCTTCTTTTTCTTTCGGCTCTTCCACTTTTTCAACTTCTCCAACGATAACAATGCGACCTTTTTCAATCGCTTTTTTAATCTCAAAATTGTGTGCTACAACAAGTTCCTTGTCGCCTGTCAATCTTACGCAACCTCTCTTATTAAGAGAATTGTTTGCTTCTTTATGCTCTGGATTTTCAGCCCAAAACATTTCTTTCGGGTTAGCTAACTTGATTTTTACTTTCTCCATTTTTGACTCCTTGTTTTAACAATTTTTTAATAGTCCTTGCTACTTTATATTTTAATATTATACTTTTTCAAAACAAAAAGCGAGTAACCGAAGCCACCCGCTTTTTTATTTATTTGAAAAGATTGATTCTTTAGTTTGCTAGATCAAGTATTCTGGTAGCTTCGTTATACAACTTAGCGTAGCCGTTTACTTCGGTCAAAACGATTTCATTGAATTGAGAACTGATGATCTTATCTGTTTCTGTGATATTAGCACCGATCTCGGTTACTTCTTCAAGAGCAAATCGCTTGTCGCAAGCTGCTAAGGTGTCATCAGGAGCGCCGTTTAACAAGACCAATCTAACAGTTGTGAAAACGCCTTGTGCAAGCTGAACCTGCATTGGAGCGCCACCAACATACTGCGCTAGAGCCATCATCGGGTCAATGCCTGGGAATTGCATTGTCATTATCTGCAATAATGCTTCCTTGTTACCTACGACAGTTGTTCCCTGATATGGATAGAAGTTCATCAAGAAGCTAATCCAAGCTTTGTATGTCAATGAGCCGTTAGATGCGCTGTCAAGATCAGAAAGTTTGTCAACTGTAGCTGCATTGTCATTTCCGTCACCATTTATAAGAACGCTAACCGCTGCCGAACCCTTGTCTAGAGAAGTTTGAAGACCAATCATAGCCAAGTGAACACGAAGCAGATCAATTCTTACTCGGCGCAATGCCTCGTAGGTTGCCTTAATTCTGATACCGAACTTGTTTAGATTGATAGCGTTTTCGCTAGTTTTCAAGATTGCGGTTGGAACTTCTGAACCTTCTGCAACTCTCTTCATTCTAAACTTGGTTACATCGGACATATCAAGATAAATTGATTTGTAAACAGTAGCATCAATAGGAGTTCGGGCTGCGATCAATTCTCCGGTGATATCCTGCTCAACTCTTGCAGCTCTCATTTCCCTGTTCAAAAACTCTGGAAATAGGAACTGTGATTGAGGTTGATCTGATGCATAAAAGTTTTCAATCTTATCTGCAAAGATCCCTTTTTCAGGAATTGATTTTGTCCTGATGCCACGAACAGCAAGTTGTCTCTCAAAAGCATCAAGTGAATCGGCTTCGTCCGAAGGATCAATCGTTTCCAAATGAGCTGATAGGGAACGACCTTCCTTGAAAGCATCCTTGTAGAGATCAAGCCCTAATTCGACTTTTTTTGTTCTCTCTTCAAGTTCTTTTCTGGTATAAACTCTTTTATTCTTTTCGTTCATTGTAGTTTAATCCTATTTTTTATATTAGTTGATTATAATTTGAAAGTAACCAATTTATTTGTAGTGTCGACCGAAACTACAATGTTTGTGCTGACGTTGTTGCTTGTTGCGATTTGAACTTTTCCGTCACCATCGCATTCAACTGATTCGCCAAGCGTAGGAGCTGAACCGCTATACTCGATTGTCAAGTAACCAGCATCAGCTACGGAAACAATCCCGTCGCTTTCATACTTTTTAACTTGACCAACTAACTTATCACCTGCATCACCTTTTCCAACAGTTGCATTGTCAACCATTGTAACGGCTGCGCCGGTGTTGCTATCTCCGCCGGTTGGGGCGTCATTTGCTGTTAAACCAGTAGATTTGAAGCTTGTTAAATGGAGACCAATTTCTTCAAATGATACTTCTGCTCTTGGATCGCTCATTTTAGTTTCTCCTTAGATTATTAGATTTGTTAAATTTATTGTAACACTTTTTATTTTACAATACTATTTATATTCTTCGGCTGGAACAATTTTTTCGCCTTCTTTGTCTTCCTTGCCTTCATCACCTTCTGCGCCTTCATTGGCTTTGTCGGGATCGGTATCGGTTGTGTCCTTGTCTACTTCATTATTCTTTTTTCCGAATAATTTTTCAACAATGGTATTGTATTGTGCTTTGTGAGCTTTTATCACATCTATTGTAGCACTTTCGAAAAAGTTTTGCATAGTTTCTTTATCAAAACCTTTTCCCATAGCTCGGACACCTTCTGCAAGAGTGCTTTCGATAAGATCAGCTTTGTATTGATCGCCAATTTTTGCTCTTTCTTCCTTAGCGATGTTTTCAGCTTCAAGAGTTTTTACAGCGTTACCCAAAACTTCAAGTGCTTTTTCAGCGCCGTCTTCATCTTGTAATTTTTCGACTTCCTCGCCGATAGAGTTCTTTACAGTATCGGATATGCCTTCAACGGCTAAGAAGTTTTTGAGGATTTCTTTTGCTTTCATCTCTTTTTCTTCTCCTTTATTATTTTGTTCTATCTTTATATTAGCACGCAAATTTTTATTTAGCGAATTCACTTGTGCCGATGATAATTTTCCTGATTTGAATAGGTTTAATGCTTTGTCAATGATCGCTTCTGGTGTAGCTCCAGTATAGCACAATGTGCCTTCAATAACATCTCCGTCTTCAACCCAAGCATATGCAGTTTGTCCGTCATAAGTTGCTCCGATGACGTGTTCACATTCAACGCCTACCGCTCGGCTGAACCAACCTGGCACCATAGCGCCACCGCATATTGAGCAAGTGTAACCGCCGGCAATAAATCCTATTGACATATCCTTTTGCACGCCGGTTTCAATTTTTCGGATAACTACATCGCCGGAAATGATTTCATTGCTGTCGCCTCTGACAATATATGATCTGATCTTCAAGCGATTAACGCCTGAATCGTCCCTGATAACATCACCTTTGAATATTCTCCCCATTGGAAATAATTCTTCAATGTGATGAACCATAAGAGGAATGCCTTGACGATTGATCTTATCAGCGTAATTCTGCAAGCTCTCGATGGTCATTCTCGTATAGTAATAGTCAATGTTGCTGTTTGAAAGTTCTGCTTCAAAAATAAATACATCTTCGGCGGTCAACTTTATTGCGCCTTCGGGCTGTTGCGCATTGATTGCCTTGATGTCTGATTCAATAGTTCCGTTGTCGCCTTGAAAAGCAATGTTCGTGATATTACATTGAACATTACCCATCAATTTATTCATTGTTTTTTGAAAGTTTTTCATATGCTCCTTTTATTTTAGCACATATTTAATAAATGTTGGCAAATCTTACATTCTGATCTCGTAATCCCGAAGCATTTGAGTATTTTTCAACCGCATTTTAGGGCTTAACCGGTGGCAATTAGGACAAGCCCCGTCATCAATTGGAGTTCCGCACTTTGCACAAACGGGACCTATTTTAGCCGTTACTTCTTCACTGCTTTTTTTGGTCATAATAAAGTCGCTTCCATTGTTTTTTAATTCATACCAATTATTACAATCTCCGCACTTCAATAATAGCGGACTGTCTGAAAAAATTAAATATCGGCGCTTTTTAATAAGAATATAGCCGTTCCTGATTTCCGCAAGAACGGGGTAATGATCGCAACCGCATCTAAAAATTTTATTTATCATTTTTTGTATGAATACATTCCTTTGCAGGGAATGAATTGAAGATTATGACTTTTATTTAGCTTCTCACCGCACTCATCGCAATAAACAAAGTTCTGTTTTCTTCGTTCTGCGCATCGTTTACATTTTTTCTTTTCTTCTGCCATTATTGCCCCTGCCAAAGTTCAGCAGGCGGATCCCAATCTTCATCAATCACTTCGGCGATTTGACAACGGCAATTAAAGTCAGCCGGAGGCGCATCATCACCGCTTTGAAATGTTTCATAAACCCCTATCGCTCCTTGATCTTCGTTTGCTTGATGTTCTGGACGAACTCTATCATCTCCAACTGTCTGCCATTCCTTTTTACTTACGCCGTTTTTCTGCATCGTTGTCAGAGAACCTTGAGAAGTAGCCCAATTCAATTCTTGATTAGCGATCAGGTTTGACCGGCTCGTGCGCATACTTTCAAACTTATCTCTCAAATCAGTAGCGATTTCACTAGCGCCTTTGTTTTCTTGATATCCCCGTGTAACAACTTTAGCGATGTCATTTTGGGCTGTTTCAAATGAACTGGTAGGGAAAAAGCTCGCTCTTTCATCAATAAGCTTCTGAATTCCTAAATTGTCGAGTTTGAATTCAGCGCCTTTGTAAGTAGCGTTTTTTCTGCCTAGATTTATCAAAGTTCTTTGAGCATAGTTCTCATACGCTTCGGTCAATATGCCTGCGCCTTCTTCGCTCAAATTGTTCATTATCTTTTTGACTTTGTTGCCTTCAAAATACTTCTTTACAATATTGAGAGTATCTTTATAAACCGGCGAATTAACATCTAGCTTGTTGCTATCCGTTGGAATGGTGTTTTCAGGGCTTTTCGGGTGTAGTTTATAAACTTCATTCGCTATTTTTTCGGAAGGAATGATTGCTTCTATTTCTGAAAAAGTATCGCCCAAAACATTCAGGAAATTATCACGGAGTTGCTTATATTTTCTTTTCTGCTCCGTTATCGTGAGCTTTCTATCTTTTTTTTTAGAGTTTGTCAGTTTGTTTCCTGTGGGCGGAATTGTTTCCGTGTTATCACCACCCGTTGGCGCCGGATTACCCCCAACTGGAATATCCGCCGGAGTAACTTTTGGCGTAGGTTCTTCGATTGCTTCACTACCGGTTATTTCAATAGATGCTTCGTCCTGTGATATCCAACCCTCATCACGCTTAGCAACAGCATTTTGAATTTCAATAGCTTCCGCATCGGCTTCAACTTTTCTATCGGTTGTTTGGACTTTTTCAAATTCAAATTCTACTCTTGATTGAACGCCTTCCATTCTCAAATAAAATTCCAAAAATCTTTCCATTAAGTTTTCACTCATTTGCTGAATTGAATTTATGCCTTCCGCATATATTTCAAACTGGACTGTGCCGTGTGTTTCGGTTGTGCCTTCGTTGCTTCCCATAAATACCGGCAATTGTTTTAGCGCTCTGATAACTCGGCGCTCAATGCAACGCAACAATGCTGTCGGGTCAAATAGTCGTCCGCCTTGGCTTGCAGGATTAGCGCTTCCGACTTGAATAGCATCTAGGTGAATATAGGTATCGTCTGGCTTTACGCTGTTATAGGTTGATTCGATCTCCTTGAGTTGTTTGTTGATAAAATCGTTTAATTTATCCTCGTCCATTTTGATACTCTCGGGCGCATTGGCTCTCAAAGTATCAGACATTACGGTTACATCTAGTCGAGGCCAACCCTGACTATGAATAACTTTCCTTAGATCAAACATCACTTTCAAATTGAAAAATACATCAGCAATAGCAGCCGTTGCCGGACCTCTGCCGTAAGGATCGCCAATTGCTGGGTCAAGCGGAATATACCAAAATCTTTCTGTGTTTAATTCTACATAATTGTTATCTAAAACAATTGCGCCCTCTTTTGGCTTTAATTGGTATTGATATGTTTTAAGAGTGCCGTCATCTGGATCAACTTTAAAATGAATTGTATGAGGGTTTGTAGGAGCAAAATCAATTACTTTTTTTAAATTGCCGTCCATTACTGCTTCACCGCAAATAGCACCTTGCAAAAATGCTGAACGATGCATTTGATTGATGAGATTATTCAATCCGCCGGCTCCCTTGTTTATTTCAAGAACGAAATTATCAACAAGTTTCTGCCCTCTAGTGTCAATGATGTTATCGCTTGTTTGCTTGTAAACTTTGATATTCCAACCCTTATTAGAAAGGCGGAGCGTATTCCAAAGCGCCATAGAAACATCGGGGTCAATATCAGATAAGAGTTCGAGAATTTGAGCTGAATTAAGATGCTTTGATTCTAGAACATCTTCAATATCAACATTTCGGTAAGCTCTGCGGGGAATAAATGAAAGGTTACTTAACCAATTTTCGTTAAACTGGACGGTCTGCTTTCCTTTTCCGAACAAGCTGGCTTGACTGCTAGTGCCACCAACTGCTCTTTTTCCAAGACCGAAAAAGTTTAGTATTCTATCAGTTAATTTCTTTTTTGCCATTGTTTAGTCCTTTATTATTATTGTGAGAATATGAACAAAATCTTTTTATAATATTAGTATACACTATTCAACCCGATTTTTAGAGGCGATACCGGTAGGTATACCCCAATGCTTACGCTTCTTGTCTTCTTCTTTTTCGCCAAATAAATATTTCATTAAATATCTTTCATCGTCCATAAGGTGATTGTCTTCATCGGCTGGCTTGTCTGTGCCTGGCAAGTAGTGATAGCTTCTCTTTTCCCGCAAGTAATTGTGTAGATCGGGGCTGATCTTTATTCTATGAGCTTCGTGCAATGATTTAACAAGTTGAACACCTTCTTCAATGCCTGTCGGCATAGGAATTAAAGCGCCGATCTTTCTGCCTTCTTCATCTTTGGCTTCTTTCATTTCTCGGGCATAACCTTTTCCGGCGGGGTCGTGAAGTCCGCAAATTAAATTCTTGCCCCATTTTACTTTCCTCGGTATTAAATAAGTTTTCGCAAAACGGCTTGCGCTTATTTTATTAACATACAATTCATTGAATAATACGATAGTTTTTCCGTCATCTTGTAATTGTCCAAACAATGAAGCCATCGGGTCATTATCTCCAAAGTCCTGTGCAAAATAGATAGGAAGTCCGGCTTTAGGTTTATAAACTTCGGGCAAAATATCTGCTTCATCAAATTCGTTTCCATAAACAAGACCTTCTTTGCTCGGTTTTTCACAAGCCCATTGAGTTTGAAAAGTATCATAACTCATTGAACTAAATTTTTTTACAAGGTCTTCAATCGGGTAAAATCCATTTGTTCTTCCGGCGTATTTCTTAGCAATATCATAAAAACTAATGTGTCCGTCTTTTGTCGGTTTGATTATTTCTTTCCATTCTTCTTTCAATTCAAAAGGTTCTGTTACTTCCCAAATGCACCACATATAAATCCTAAACCCTGGCATATTTCCGCTTTGTATCTCATCTAAAAGCTGTTGAATCACGCCGTAAGCGTATTTTCTTGTGCTGCCTAGAACATCAGTCGCTTTGATACCGATATTCTTTTCTGATTTTGACATTGAAAAAAATTCCTGCAAAATATCCCATTTCGTAAGTTCAACTTCATCGAAAAAGGATTTGTGCGGGTGAGGTGAATTCAATGCGTTTATAGTGCCTGGCGCAATCTTTACTTTTGAACCATTCTTAAGCGCTGTTTCCATAATAAGAGGATCACGATATATTTCCGCAAATGCTGGCGCTTTTATAAACTGCTTAAAATATGAATAGCACTTTTTAGCTTGTTCTTCGACTGCACCGATTGAAGCGGTTTCACAACCTGAATAAAACCGGCTATGTAAAGCGTGGAGAATAGCAAAATCAAATGTCTTGCCTCCGTCACGATTAGCAACTGCAAGCGCTGACTGAACCTTCTGAAAGAAGACATCAGCAATAAAGTCCATCGGTGAACAATGATTTTCACATACTGATCTATTCGGAATCCAAATACCAAATTCACGATGAATAAAGCGCCTTAGCCATTCCTTTTTTTCTTCATAAGTAAAATCACGCTCAAAAATTAGTTCATCAAGCGCTTTTGTCGGGTTCTGGCTTTTTGCTAGTATTTGCTTCGTTTCCTTTTGGTTTAGAAATTCCTCTAAATTCATCTAATAATTCCCCAAGTGATTTTTTAGTAATGTCAATTTCTCCTGAATGCTCAACAAGGATTTTCTTTAATCCTAACAATTCAGCTCTTTCTCGGAGTAAATTAGCTAGTGATCTAGTGTCGCCGGAAGTATAGGCAAGTCGGTATGATTCATCATTGCGTTCAATCATTAAGCCCAATTCAGCGAGCCGGTCAATATCCGCCGTCTTCTGAAAATACGCATTGGCTTTGACGATGTATTTTCTAAGCATACCTTCCGTTATATTCCAACCTAATCCATTTGTTGAGCCGTCCTTCTTTTTTGTTGCTGGGTTGGTAACAAATTGGAACATTTGAGAGAAAGTATAGCCCTGTCTTTTCATCGTAATAACAATAGAAACACGGTCAATTACTTCCTGTTTCGTGATTCTCGGCGTAAATTTTTTAACTTTCTTTTCCATTTTTGATCACTTTACACGATTAGTTTTTTTGGAGCCGGCGCAAATATCTTACTTTGCTTTTTGGGAGTAATGCCTGTTAACTGTTCTACAATCTCTTGCTGTCTTCCTGCTAATTCCATTAAATCTTTTTGAGATTCAGCTAATGACTTTTCTTTTTCTGCTACTTCATCGCATTTAGTAATAATGCCTTTTCTTACTGCTATTAAATCTTGCAGTAGTTTTTCCTGATTGTTTGTCATAACGCTCCTTTGCGTGTTTTTAATTTATTAAAATTGCTCGTTATCATCATTATTTTTCATCGCCCAAATCATCGCTACAAAAATTACAAGGATTATTCCTGTGCCAACGCCTATCCAAAACGATTTAATTTGTTCGAATATTACCATCTTTGACCGCCTCCATTATCCAACGATAGAAATTTTGTTCAGTTACTAATTTTCCCGTTTTCCAACCTAATGCCTCGTAATTCTTTATCAATTTACGATTATACTTCTTCTTTTGAAGCCATTCCCAAATTGTTTTTAATTCTGGTTTCATTTTATTAAGATTTCATTTGCTCTTTTTGGGTTTCTTTTTAAAAACTTGGGATACTTTCTTAATAGATAATTGGCGCACTCTCTTTCAATCTGCTCGTTTCTGTAATCTACGCAACCGCCTTTGTTAGTGTAATGTTCGGCTTCTATTGTATAATAATCCAATCTTAAAGCCCCGCCAAATTTTATTATGTTCTGCAGAGTAAAATCGTAATCTTCTTTCACTTTCAAATTGCTGTCATATCTTAATTTATTGTTGATTATTCCTGTCAATGTTCCGATTATAAAGTGATGATTGCTCAATTTTGGCTTCATAAAAAAGGAATTAGCGATAGGATAAACGCCCCAAAGTTTATAATTGTGCGCCGTGCATAGTGAAAATCCGAAAGAAAAGAACTGTTTTACACTTACATTTGAACTCAATCTTTTGTTAATGAGCTTTTTGACCTTCTTAATATCATCATCTAGCATTATTATTTTTTCACCTTCTGGGAAGTAATCAAGTATGAAATTGCGCTGATTGACGATTCCCTGTGGGGCGTTGGTTTGTATGATCTGCGCTCTACCGGCGTTTATCTGATATTTAGCATAATCTTCGGCATCGTGAACGAAAATAAAAACTTCTTCTTTGCTGAATTCTTTCAAAAGTTCAAGAGTTTTTACATTTGGTCTGCGATAACTTGGGATTGCGATTTTCATTTGTTTGCCTTAAAAAATGCTTCTGCGAACTTAGGATTAGTAATGCTTCTTTTAATAGCCGTAATTGACATATTAGCGTCTATAACATAATCGGCTGGGATTTCTGGCAATTTTCTTGAATTTGTATCAGTCGTATCAAAACGCTTATAGCCAAATTTCTTCTTCGGAGAATTAAAATATCCCCAAATGTCAGTTGCCTTATTATAATCTGCGCCAAACTCAGAAGGATCGAATGTAAACACGGGTTTTCCTATAAATTGTCTCAATAATCCTTTAGGGTTTTCCATTGCCCAAAATTGCAATTTGTTTGATAATCTAGCTTTCCATATTATCTCTAAACAAGCCCTGACTATCTTCATTGCGCTTTCTAAATCGCGGGGAGTTTTTGCTGTTGTTCTGGCTAAAGAAAACATTGTGCAGGGGGGGGCTGCTAAAATGCCATAAACATTGTCGGGCATTAAATCAATATAATGAAGCACATTGTAAGCTGGAAAGGTGATAACCCTTACATCGTATCCAGCTTTTTTATATGGCTTTGACCAACCACCGGTTCCTCCGCAAAGATCTAATATAATTTTGTTTTTATTTTCTTTCATTTCCAAACTCCTACATATTTATAAATTAAATCTCCGTTTTCATCTTTATCGAATGGTCGTAAAGCCCCGCCAAAGTATTTGTATGGACCGTGCAAATCTTTCGGGTTATTCCAAGCGTTTCTCATAAAATCATACATTGTTAAGTTTTTGCGTTTTAGCCGTTTGTCATTATTTCCGGTATTAAAGCCCTCCGCATTACGCCAAAGGAATGATTTCAACCATTCAAAATCTTCACTAATTTCGCTGAATTTGACTGTCCCGTTTTTGCGTGCCATTACGATTGCGTTTGTGAACTGTGATTTTTGATAATTGCTCAAAGTCGGGTGATTATCTGGAAGCCCGCAACAACTGCCCGTGCAGGAAAGTTCTTTGTGGTGAGCATCGCTGACGTGCAATCTTATCCCGTATTTTTCGCATTCTTCTTTAACTGCCTTAATGTATTTTTATTTAATTTGATAGTTCAGGCGCAGATAACCGCACCCTGTGGACAACTTTTTATAATAATCTACTATGTCGAATCCGCACAATTTGCTCATCGCATTGTATCGAGTTTTTAGCGCCGGTGTCATTCTAGTTTCTAGGCAAAAGAACTCTGTGCTTACGCTCTTGACACCCGCTTCCGCTCCCATTCTGATTAACTCTGGCATCGTTTTGTCAGTGATTCCAATGATGAACGGGAGCATTCTTAAGGTTGTTTCAACTCCGGCGTCTGAAAGGGCTTTTAGCACCTCAAATCTTCTCTTAGGCGTTGGAACGCCCGCCTCAATAATTTTAGCGATTTCCTCGTCTGCCGTAATAATGGAAGCTTTATAGTGGTAGTTTTCTTTATTAGCCATAAAGATATCCCAATATTTTTTATCAGTAAGAAGAAGATCACCTTTACTAGAAAAGGAACACGGGTATTTGTGCTTTGCGAGAAGTTGTAATATCTCATAACCTACTCCTAATTCTTTCTCAATCGGGCAAAAGGGGTCGCTTAATCCGCCCCATTGCATCGGTTTGCGGTTTTTAATGATGTATTTGAATTGTCCTTTGTATTCGGGAGTAAATAATTTTGCGAATTTTTTGACATCAACCGCCTTAACTTCTTCTCTGTGCCAATAATCTTCTTTTGTTGATCCGATTGCTCTCTGAAAAGTCGAAAAACAATATAGACAGTTATGCCCGCAATTATTGTATTGATCGAAAGTCATCGGCATCGAACAATCCAAAATTTCACCCGTAATTCTAGGGCTTCCGTATTTATCCTTGCTTATTCTCATTTAATTTCTCTTCCTTCTCTTGATAGAGAGTTACACAACTCAATAATTTTTCTAAATCGTGATCTGCTTTTCCACCAAAGAACTCGTGTAACTGATTGAAGATTGTCTCGCTTTCAATATAAAAGGTCAGTTTAAAATTTCCTTCGCTTATTTCTCCTTGTGGAAGTTCAGCATCACTTCCGTTTTCGCTTCCGCTTGGGCTATTATTACCGCCGTCTGGATTGAAAGTTATAGTGTCATTAAAATATTGCAACTCGCTTTCAGTAAAACCGGTTAAGCTAATATCATCGAGTTCATTCAATAAAACTACCAATTTTTCAGGATTAAATTCACCAACTATTTTATTGAGGGCTAAATTTAGCTTCTTTTCTTGGTCTTTTGTAAGATCAACTACAATAACCGGAACTTCTGTTAATCCCAAATTTTCGGCAGCGGCAACTCTTTGATGTCCACCAATAATCGTATTGTCTTTATTGATTATGATCGGTTCTACAAATCCAAATTCACGAATAGAATCCTGCAACTTTTGGAGCATATGCTCGCTGATTCTTCGGGGATTGTATTCCGCCTTGATTAACTCTGTAATTTTTCTGGTTTCCATTTTTCGTTCCTTTCTAAAATTATATTTTTTACTTCATCAATATCGGTTACAACATAATATTCAAAGCCAAGTAATTTTATTTTAGCTTCGAATAAATGCTGGTTTTGATTTTGCTTCCCGCCTTCTCTTTTTACTTCAACAAATACGGTTCTGCCTTCTGGCAAATAAATTATGATATCGCTACTGCCCGACTTTCCAAAGCGCATAAAACGCCTTGCACCGCCAACCGGCTGAACAGCAAAAGCGCCGGTATTATTTCGGATAAAATAAAGTTTTTTCATATTCTCTAGCATCTGCAAATAATTGCAAATAGCGGTTACAATCTGACTTTCTTTTACTGGCATAATTTACCCCATTCACTTAAATAATTTTCATACCATTTCGGAATTATTACCGAAGCGCTTCTTTCTCTTAAAACATAATTTTGAGCCGTTTTTCCCATTACTTTTCTATATTCTGCGTTTTCTATCAATAATTTTAATGATTTGAACCAATCATTTTGTTTGGCTAAAATACCTCTAGTTTTATCAATTACTTCGCAATATTCTCCTACTTTTGAGGCGATTGTTGGAATTCCGCACATTGAATATTCATAAAATTTGATAGCGCTTTTTGACTGATTGAACTGATGATCTACAAGCGGAGCGATACCAATGTCAAGATGCAAAGATCTTAATTTTATCGGGTAATTTCTAACTTCAACCATTTCTTCAAATTCAACTCTCGGAATGTCTTTGAATAATAATCTTAAATCAGTATTCGATACAACCGGTCCTGCCTGAATTCCAAATATTACCAAAGTTGTATTTGAATAGTGTTCTTGAACATATTTTAAATCTCTAACGATTAATTTCAAATCATCATAATGAGTATTCGAACCGGCGAATCCTATTCTGATTTGGTCTTTATATTTAACCGGTCTATTGAATTTATATCTGAATTCCCAATTTTCAGTATCAACAGAATTAGGATTGATGATTAGATTTTTGTTCAAATATCGGTATCTTTCAGCGAGTTTTTTTGTAGAAACTGACAATGTATCGCTTTTCTTAATCCACTCTTCCATTACCTTAAATATCGGGCTATTTGGCTTGTAGGAAGCATAGCAAGGATTATTCTTAGGAACATCGTGCAAATAGTCATCAGTATCATAAATAAAAAGTTTCGGGAATTTAATTCCAGCGCTTTCCATTTGTTTGACACCTTCCTTTGATTGTTCGAATACGCCTTTAAATTCAGAACTATCATATTTTCTTTGGCAAATAATAATGTCAGACCAAACTAGATCACCTTTACCGAATTTGTCCATAAAAAGAATTCTAGTCCTAGCTAGATCAAGCTTCGTAAGCCATTTTGAGATCATTTCAACTCTATAATGGAATACTCCGCCTTTATCGCTCGGCAAAAATAAAATATTCAATTTCATTTCTTTTTTCCTAGTGCGCAAAGCGTTGGATACCCTGCGTTATCTTTAACCTCTATTATTTCGATAATTTCAAAACCTTTTAAAATAACATCTTCAAAACTGTCTTTTGTGAATCGCCAATAATCTTTCGGGTAAGCGTGATAAGGAAAGCCCAATGTGGGAGCAGAAACAAGAAAATATCCGCCATTTTTTAATATGCCGTTTATATTTCTCAAGGTTTCCCAAGGTCTGTCATCGTGTTCAAGCATTTCTAAACAAATAACCATATCAACTGACGCTCTATTTTTTTGAGTATAAATTTTATGAGAATTTATGACTAAATCTACGCCATTGCCTGCTTGCATATCTGTGCTAAAATAATTTTTCCCATTATCAAAAATATCTCTTACGCTTCCGTTTATGTCTAATCCTCCGATTTCAACTATTTTTTCAAGATCAGGAAGGAATCTTTCATTAACACTTTTAGCCCATTCTTTAATTTGATTTGTCATTATTCCTCTTTTCATAATAATTTTTAGCCCAAAGTTGATGCATTCCGTTATCTGAATAACTTAACCAATAAGCATAACCTTCCTCTTTGGCTTTTTCGTCCTTCAAAAACGAAGCAAAATCTTTTTTATAAGTTCCCAAAAAACCATAGACATATTTCCAAAGCATATAATCAGGATCAATTTCATCGTTTCCGACTGTTCTAGCGCCGTGCATATAAAGATAGGCATATTGCAATCCGAGTTCATTTGCCTTCTGTGAAATATATGCTTCCTCTCCGCCGTATAAATGATCTTGGCTTTTTATTATTTCGTTTCTTGCGTTTCTATAAGCGACTTTGAATCCGCCAATATTTTTGAAAAAATTTGCATCAATAAATCCGAGTGGGATATTGGCTATTTTGGGATTCCAATAAACAACATCGGTCATATACTTTGCATTTTCGCCGTGCATCTCCCGCACAATCAGTTCTTCTTGTAAACGATTATCTCCGAAAAAATTTGTCCCCAAAAAAGCAATGCCGGTTTTTTTGAATAAGCTTAATATCTCATCAAAATCAATGCAATTATAAAGCATTGTGTCGTCATCGCATTTAACAAGCACCTCAACGCCTTTGTAGTTAGTGATAATATGATAAAAGCCGTAATTGAAGCCATTGTGGCAACCTAAATTCTTGCCAGGGCTTAAAACTACGACATTTTTATTCATCATTTCCAAGTCAACTAAATATGAGATCGTTTTAATATCGGGAGAACAATTATCAACAATAAAAAGAGGGTATTTGCCGTCAATCAATTTTAAATTTTCTTCGACTGATTTTTTAACGGATTCGTAACTGGCATAAGCCACCATTACAATACCCATTTTTAGAGTTTTCATTTTACCCTCTGCGATTATTTCGCTTTTAATATATGTATCCTTTGATTTCGTTTGCTGTAAGAATGTGTTGTGTTATCTTTCCGACAATCCAGTTTGTATCATTAACTATCAATTTTCCGTCTTCTGTCTTTCCGAACAAAGCGCCGGCGTGATGATAATTCCTGAATATTACGATTGCTCCGATTACCGGTTCAGTTCCTTCCGGCTGAACAGTAATTCCATAACCTAATCGCTTATTAATTCCCGTGAATTTTGTCGCATAAATTGCACAATTACTTTTTCCTTTTTCATCTCTATACGCTGTGTCTTCGCCTATTATTTCTACTGAATTATCGTATCTTTTCGCTGGACTATCGTCTCTAGCAATGGGATCGGCTCTTCCTGAAACTGGATTATGTTCACTTTGCAAAGGTTGCTCTGCCGGTTTAACCGGATCAGCGAAAGTGAATTTACGAACTGGAGCAATAGAATAATCGCCAACAATAATATGAGATAAATTTTGTTTGTTGATTGTGATTTCATTCTGTATACTCGGAGGCTCGTTGTCTGAATTTATTTTTTGATTGTCTTTTGTGGCTACCATAACTACCGTGACAGATACCGCTATCGCAGTTGCGACAATGCTTTTGGTAAATTTCATAATGTTATTATACACCTTTTGCGAACTCGGGGAACGACACTAAATTGGGCGGAGGGGGAAATTACCCAACTCCTTGTCGAAGGGAGGTGTCGCTCCCTGAACTCACAAAAAGCCACCTTTTTGGAGTGGCTTTTTTATTATAAAAAAATTATATTTTGGTTCCCACTCCAATTACATTTTAGTTTTATTTATTTTGTGTGTCAATCCCTTTTTAGAGTTATTTCTTGAATATCGAGTTCTTTCCCCTTCGCTTTAATAATCCATTTTCCGTCTCTTAATTTATCAACAGCTTCTTTTTGATCATTAGAGTTGATTTTTATGCAATATTCTTTATGATATTTGACTTTAAAAATAAACTGTTTCATTTTTTCCTAAAATCATCAGCGTTCGGGCAATTTATCCAATGAGGTTGATTGATATATACTTTCTCAATTTCACCGGCTTCATTTAAATTAGTCATTTCTATCACATCAACAGGCATACATTTACCCGCTTTAGTTTTTAGAAATTTGATCGGCGCCCCGCATTTCTTACAACCATATTTAAAGTCCGTCATTATAAATATCCTTTCAAAATTACCAAGACAATGGGAACATCTTCCGCCCATTCTTCTATATCGAATCCTTCAAAATCGTGCTTAGACCAAGTGGAAATATGAGATTCGGAAGCGTGTCCACCGACAGCGCCTTGGATAAATCTAATCGGATATTTAATAATGAGCCATTTGCACCGGTAAATCATATAATTTATGAAGTCAATCCCTTGCGATTTTGGCATATGCTCAATGACATCTCCCATTATGCAAATATCGGTTTTAAAATCGGCATTCCTGATCAATTTGTGGGCATCAAAATCGTAAATTGAATCATACACATTATTCAAAGAAAATTCTTCAATATAACTTTCGTCTTTCTCTATCCCTACAAGCTTACAATCTGGTCTTGATTCTTTAACCATTCTGCCATATTTGCCCGAACCGCAACTAATATCAATAACCTTTTCAAATTCTATCTTTCTCAAAAAATCTTTCACATTATTATCAAGCGCCATTGATGAACCAGCCATTATTTACCGCCTTCCCAATGGTCAGCCATTATGGACAGATCAGTTATTTCAACTTTTCCGTCAAGATTAAGATCGCCTCTTTGTGCCATTTTTAATTCGTGTTCTGAAACGAAATAAAATATTGTTATCATCACTACCCAAACAAAGAACATAAATTTTAGTATCTTGTCTTTACAAAGCAAGCCGGTAAACTTTCCAAAATTTTCTTTTAATTCTTCAACCGCTTGGCTGGTTGTTTGTTTTTGACTGATGAATTGCTTCAAGAATTGACGATACGGTTTGTCAATCTCGCCCCGCTTATTCATTGGCAAAAAATGATATTTGTTTCTCGTGGGATAAATATCCAAAATCCCGTTAATTCTGAACTGATACGGTGTCAACTCCTTCACATCGTAACCATACTTCGACAAAGCAATTATTTGCTCTGTTCTACTGTCCCGTGCTTGTGCCTTTGAAAAACGATTGTGATCGTTCATCATTCTAAAATTTTCGACTTGTTCCGAGGGCATACCTCTCCTTTTTTTAGTTTATATTTTTTATAAAGATCATTGACTGCCGATATCAGCTCAAACTTAAATTTTTTTATGATTTTTTCAGTTGCTATCATACCTTCTTTGACTAGTATCGCTATCATTTCTTGATCAGATTTCATCTCAAATCTTTGTTTTGGATAAACCAAATCTCCGTTTTCATACAAAGCCACTAAAGCATCTCCGAATATTTGAAGTTCAATGCAAATTTCAAGTTCATTTTCCTTGTAAGAAAGATAAGGTATTCCTTCCAATTTAATTGTTTCAAAATCTCCGAAGTTAATAAATTTCATAGTGAACCGCCAATATTAAATAACTTACTTTGAGTAGCTTTTTGATTGGCTTTAACACCGGCTTCGTAATTGGCTTTAGTCCAATATCCCATCGCTTTAAGCCATTCTTCTTCATTCATTCCACGCTGTAACGCTATTTTTAAATCAGTCGGAAGAAAGCGGGGTTTGATAGGGTCATTCTGAATTTTAGCCCGAATTCTTTTGATATTATCTTCTCTTGGTAATTCATACAGATCAGAAACTCTTATCATTCCGCTACCGATTATTTTGCTGTTATAAAAGCACTTCCAAATCTGAATCATCAAAGTAATGTCGCTGTTGCGTGTTTCTTCGTAATTTTCTAAAGTCCATTCGACTTGGTCTTTTAGATTTTTTATTGATTGATAGTTCATATCCGCCTCGCTTTTTTTTAATAACCTGACCGAGGAAGGAGAATTTTTTGGAGGGTAAATTGCAATTGGTGGTAGCGTTTCGACCTTCCCCTTGTTCTCCTATCGGTAAATTGTGATGAGGTTTCCCTCGGTCAAATTATTATGTGAGCCGGAAGGGATAGAAGCAGAGTGTCGAGGAGAGGCATCCGGTTCGAACGGACATTAGCGTGCCAATTTCGCTTACCTCTCCCCGACATTCCGCCACTATCCTTCTTCCTTTTTATGGCTCTAATATTTCAACGCCTTATGGCTTGTTGACTAATTTTAATTTCTCTGTCGTTTCAAGAATAGCTTTTGCTATCAATTCCAATTCATCAATGCTGAAAATATTGAAATGTTGATTGAATAATGGAATTACTTCCTGATTTGTTTCATCTCCACCAAACATAACCGATATCCCTGAATTATAGAGTGTAAATTCTTCGCCATATTCATTTTTGAATTTGCTTTTTGCTATTGTAGGTTCTGGAAATTTTTTCTCGAATTCTTTTATTTTCATTTCATCCTTAATCATCGAGTAATTCGATGTCATTTAATTCTTTAAACTTTGAATACAGATCATTTTCCATTAAGTAAGCGTGCATATCACTCGCCATAGTGATTAACCATTCTTTCGCCATCATATTTGTTTTGTTGGTGATCCAAACAACCGATACTTCCGTTTCCTTCGTGTATTGATTGTAATGAATGATGCGAACCTTCTTAATTGGAAACCCCTTGACGTGCATTAAATACCCGTAAAGTATCCCCTGCCAACCTCTAGCGTATCCGCTACTTGATGCAACTCCGGTCTTGAATTCTTGTATTACCAAATCACCCATATCAACGCAATCAGGCACAAATACTACTTCCATAAATTCTGCAAACTCTGAAATTTCTTTTCCGTCAATGACTATCTTTTCTTCGCACATTGCATTCTTAAGTTGATTTCCTCCCAGCTCATCGGGAAGTTTTCCGGTTCTTTCAATATGCTTCTGCCAAAGTTCGTGATATTCCTTGCCTATTATCCATTCCTTCGGGATAAATGTATCAATCTTGAAATAAGATTTGATCGCATCGTCTATTTTCTTTTGATACCAAAGGTTGCAAACAGTAAATGAAGCCCTAAATTTATTCTGCGTCATCTTCTACCTCTACTTCCTCGCCGGATTCGAGTTTCCTTTCCAGCGCTTCGGCATCTTTTTTTAGTTTGAATGTTAATCCTTTTTTCCTATTGGCATTGAACATTAAACCTGACGGCAATTCGGCGTGATCTTTGACATATTCATCAATGGCTTTCGAATCAGGAACGATTGCAATTTTTACCAATCCGAGGGCGTTCAATTCTTTCATTGCTAATTTATAATCGTCAGCCGACAAACTTTCCGTGTCCAAAGCGTATTTTTTACCACTTTCAGAGAGATAGCAAGTAATATTATCAGAAGTAATTGATTTAAATAGTGGCTCTACTTCAAGCGCTTTTTCTTTCAAAATTTCTTTTAATATTTTCTTGGCTTCTTTAACACGCTTTTCGTGGTAAATCAATTTTTGCAAAAACTTTTCCAATTCGGGGTGAAAGAATATCCCGTCAGCCCGCTTTATAATCGCTTCAAGATTGTAAAGAGATAGAGTCAACACCGATTCGTTTTTTTCAATTCTACTATAAACTTCGCTTTCTGCTACATTGGCTTTCAGTGAACCAGATTTTAATTGAACTAATTTTTGCGCAATTTTTGCATCAATCAATTTAATTTCGTTCGGGTCTTTCACATTCAACCGGCTACAAATGAAAGGATTAGCCAATTTCTGCCGATATTTTAAATCAATGAATTCCTGTTCGTCCGGCGCCAATTGCTCGACAAGCGATTGGTCATTGATTAGTTGATTAAATTCTGTCATAGTTCCGCCTCCATTAATAATACGATTTAATTCTATTTTATTTTGATTTATTTTGTCAAATGTTATCGGGTAATTGGTGTTTTGACTGTATAAATTCTGACGCCTGGTATCTCTTTTATTCCCGCTTTTATGGCATTGTCAATCTTTGTTTTGTCCGGAGAGCAAAGCGTGTGCGGAACTAATTCTTCTTGAATAATCTCAAACTTGGTATCAACCCTGAATGATGTCTTTGAAAATTCAGTTGTAACCGGTTTTACCGGCGCCGAAACTTCCTTGATAGCAGTTTCTTTTTCTTCTATGGTTTTGTGCGCTTCTTCCATTTTTTCAACGGCTTCATCTGATTGTTCTTCCTTGCCGTCTTCTTCGGCTCTAAGCGCCTCCTCTGCTGCTTTTCTAGCTTCTTCCTCGGCTTTGCGCTTTTCATCTTCCAATCGTTTCTGCTCGGCTATCCTAAGGCGTTCCTGCTCGTCATCGTAAGCTACTAACATTGAATTGAGTAACCTTTTTATTTTTTCAACACCGTCTTTAGCTGGTTTGAATTCAGAATTCCATTGCTTGACCAATTCGTTCAAAGGTTTCACAATCATTGTCCGAAAAGTTTCAATGTCTTTTTCTCGTTTCTTGATCTTTTTTAGTATGTCGCAAAAATACGCATATTCTTCGGCTGTATTTATTTTCTTGTCAAGCAACCTCTGCGCCATTTCCGGCAATCCTTGAGAAAGTGCCACTAATTTTTTATTTTTGTCTTCTTCTAGGACTTGTATATCAAACATCATTTTGTTTTTTCTCCTAAATCATTCGCCTTTAATGATTATGAAATTAAATCGTCAAGCAATCCCTTGTTCTTGTTTGCTTCAACGGCTTTAGCATCGGCTTGTTTCATTTCTTCGACCTTTTTATCCATATCCAAGTGATTCACCGCTACCAATTCATCATCATCGTCATTTCCGGTAACGACTGTTTGCTTTGGTTTTTCCGGAACGCTAGGCATATCTTCCGGCTCAAGACCTAAAGCGCCGGTGATTTCTTCTTTATTCTCTACCTTTTTAATTGTCATAACTCCGTTATTTTCTGCAACTTCTGTATCAACAATTTCTTTTTCTTGATCTAACTTCTCGATTATTTTATCGTTTTTTTCGCTTAAACTTTCTTCCGGTTCGAGAATTGCTTGTCCCTGGGGACTAGAAACTTCTCTCGAACTTTCTGCTTCTTCTCTAGCATTTTTTGAACCTACGCCTGTCCCGCTTAAAACTTGATCAGCCCGTTCGTTCTCAATTTCTTCTTTCTTTTTAGCTTCATCAAGAATTGCCTGTGCTTTGGCTAACTTATCACGCCTTGAAATTTTATTGCCGGAATTATCTGTTTCGGCATAATCTTGAGAAACTTCAACAATACCGCTAACCGGTCCCAAAACATTAGGGATATAGGTTGAAATTATCAACGAAAGCACATTATAACGCATCTTTTTGATTCGGTTTATGCCTTCTTTCCAACCGACTTTTTCTTTATTGTAACTGTCTTTTGTGTAACCTGATTTGACAGCATCTTCATATTTGAAGTCCTCTGTATAATCTTCATTTGGGATTACTTTTCCTTCTTCGTCTTCCTTCCAAACTCTGGCTTTACAATGTGTCTGGTCTTCTTCTAAAAACTTGAATTTGTATTCGTGTTTTTTTAATCTATTAGGAACTGCTGCGCCCCAAATATTCAAAGCACCATTTACGATATAAATTGATCTTAGTGCCTCGACCCAATTCATATCCATCATCGCACCGGCTTGCATAATCATAACTGCTTGACCTGCCGTTGTAATACCCTTAGGCAAAGCATTATCCTTGAGCATATCGTTAGCGATGTATTTCGCCTGCATATACGCTTGAGGATTCAAGAAGCTACTTGCTGGGCTTCTCATTATGCTAAATTTACCGCCCTCTTGCTCGACTGGCAAAAGTTCATTTGTTTCTTCTTTTTCGTTCACGAAAACCGCCTCTCTTTAAAAATTAGTTTCTTAATACAGTTTTATTTTATTCTTTTTGTTTTATTTTGTCAAACTATAACTTTTGTCTGCTGTCTAGCTCGATAATTTTAGAACCGATCATTTTATAATACGAATTTTTTTTTCCCTGAATTTCCGTATAATCTTCTTTGTCTAATTGCCCTCTTGTGATCTTGAAGTAAAGTGCGTAGTAGCCCAAACCCTTAATCCAATGATTGTCGCCGATCTCTTTGAGAGTGTAATAAGTGTCCGGTTCTATCAAACTCTTTGGCATATTATAAGTTACTCTCTTTTTTCTTCCTGCCATTTTATTTTTCTCCGCCCCTCCGACTTTTATAAGTTGTAATTGATTGAAATGTAAAGTGCGAATAATATTACCCCTACCGTGAACACGATCCCGAAAGCAGCGCCGGCATAGAAAGAAATGTGCTGTTTAATTTTATGCTCGTATCTTTCTTTAAAGATTAAATCAGCATAAAAAACGCAAATTTCCGCCTTTGTCCTTTGTTTTATATCAATCTTCTGCATTATTTTTTCGCTTTCTTGTCATCGTTGCGCCAATCATTCATCAAACTTAAAGCGCTACAATAAGTAAAAGTTAAATTCTTGCTAGGAATATAAACGCTGATACGATAAACGAACCCGAACAATTTACCTTTTTTGAACTCAAGCACTTTCACTTTGTAGAAACAACCTTTGCGCAAATTCTGTAATCTAGGTATAGTTCCCACATACCTTAAACGCATCTCCTTTTGAATTAAATTCTCCACGCTCCCCTCACTTTCTCCCTTTCGGGTTAAATTATTTATCTAAATACTTTTGATATCTTCCGTTGATATAGTCCGACCAAGCGCCGAATCCTTGCCAACTTTTGAATATTTTATGTGCGACCTGAATATTTATTTCTCCATTTTGCAACGATTTAATTTTTTCATCTCTTGTTGCGCCTGGTATCTTGTCGGCGTTCCAATCAACATTTATCTGACACCAGCCAATATCAGCCGTTTTGTCCTTGTTCATAGTGTCTTGAATATCTTTTTCGTTTTCGGCTCTGTTTTCACTTCTGCAAATTGCTTTCATTATGCGGGCATCTTGCGGGGCAAAATACTTGTCAATCATCTTATCTCGTGGGGTTCGATTATCTACTTCCGGTATTTTTGGCGGTTCTGATACTTTGACCGGTTCAGAAGTCGGCGCTTTTGCCTCTACAAGGACGGCAGGGGCGCTTTCCTTCTTTGACTTAGGTTTTGGTTGATTGTGTTGATAGCAGACAATCCAAAGCCCATAAATGAGCCAAACAATGAATCCTATCTCTACAAAGTAATTCAAAGCCGTCTTTTTATTCTTTTTTTGATAGTGATTTACACGAATGTGCATTTCCCCTCACTTTTTAATGATTATTGGATACTTCCTAAAATTCCAATCAATAACAGAACGGCGCAAAAACCAAGTTTAACAAAACCAACAAAGCCGATTGATCGGACAAAGCCAGTTCGTCTTCGGTTTATTCTAGGATCAGAACCTTCATAAGTGACGATTTGTTTTGAAAATCTTTCGTCCTTATTGGCGATTTCTGTTCTAGGATTCATACCGTAATTGTGATTGATTTTAATTTTCATAATGATTTGGTTTAATATTTCGTAACTATTTTATTATATTCTTTTTTATTCTTTTTGTCAATAGCTTCCTGTTTTTCTTGCTTCTTATCTTTCCGTTCGGCTCTATTTTAGGGCAAGTTAAATGTTCGTGCGTTCCATTGCCAAAATCTCGGCATATCTGCGGGCGTTGTTCATAAATTGCGCAACTATTTTCTAATGTCAAAAAACAACAACTAATATCTTCCGTAACCGGTATAATAAAATCTTCTCCGAATGAACTAACTTCTCTTTCTGACACTATCGGTCTTTGCTTAAACTTTAAAACACTTTGATAAAATACTTTTTCAAATGGTATTGGACCGCAACAATCAGCGCATTTTAGTTTTTTGCAATTAAAATCACACATTATTTTTTCCTTAATAAATCAAGAAATTGTTCCTTTTTCTTGCAATCTCTGCACCTTCTGCTCCAACCCCAAACAAAACCTCCGGTGTATTCCCAATCGTGTTTACCTAAAAAGCAACGAATTTTAATCATTATTTTTTTCATCATCATTCTTTCTATAAAGAAATTCGCACCAACGCCAATGCTTGACAGCCGTGACAGGAAAGCCCCATTTATTGACAAGGGTTCGGGCTGTGCAAGTGCAAAATGGAAATACAACTCTTTTACTCATATTGTTCAAATTCCTCTCTCTGTTGGCAAGCATTAATATTTTCTTGTTCGATTTCTTTTAATTGTTCGCTTCTTAATTCTTCGGTTGATTTTTCTTCATCAGGTAGAACCGGCACAATATGACACGGACAACGCCTAACAGACAATGATTCAATTCTTTCTTCTTCTGTTTCTTCGTAACTGAATTTTGGCAACGTGCTGAATGTTTTCTTGCACTCGCAACAAGTATAAGTGTAATGACTGCCCTGATCGTTATTAACAAATTGAGTTTTCTTTTTGCAATTAGGACATTCTTCTTCTGAATAAAAATTGCTCATTTTAATACTCCTCAGCAAGCATTATAGTAATAATTCTTACGCAAGCGGGGTCGAGCGGGTCAATTCCGCCTATCAAGTCCGGCGCATAATAATCAATCTTCCAAAAAACTTTAGTTCCTTTTATATTTCGGGACTTGTCCTCGCCGAAATTGATTGAACCAAAATCGTGCTCGCCGTAGGGGTCGTTTTCTTCTGTGAATGTATTAAAATTAGCGATCTCCGTTAACAAAGCTCTTGGGTCTGGGAATTTGTCTTGTATTCCGAAAGTTGTTACTGATGGTTGAAATCCTGTCGGCAACAATCTTCTTGCTTTGTCATTTAATTCTGCAACTTTACTTGAACCGTCTTTAATTTCGTTCATTTCTTCCCTTCCCTAAAATCTTTTAGTGCTAATTTAATAACCGAAAATGCATCTTCTAAAACGCTGGCGCCGAGTTTTAATTTATTGTATTCCTAGATGTGTGATTCCAGCGCTAATTTAGTTGCAACCGCTTGCTCAATCGTCATTTCAATTTTTATTGTGTTTTTCATATTTTTATTTTAATTTATTTTGATTTATTTTGTCAATACTTATTTCTCAACTTCTCTTTTTTTGATCTGTCACTTCGCTTAATATCATAAATATATAAATATTGATAACCTGGCAAATAATCCCAATTCTGCCAATGCTCTAAAATGTTTAACCTAATGGCTTCTTCCTTTGTCATTTCTAAACCAGTTGCAGGATCAATTCTTGAAAAAGGATAATGAGTTTTTTCAACGAAAGCGAAATTAGCGCCCTTGTAACAAATGCCGATTCCATTTTTAACGCCGTCCCCATAAGTGAATATGTGTCTTAATTCGGGAAATTGTTTTCTTATGCATTTGATTGTCAAAGAGATCGCACGGCTTTCTGAATTCTTTGGAAGATCATCGCTCAAGTGCATTCTTAAAAGTTCTACAAATTTACCTTTTACTATTTTTTTAAATCTTCCGACATTCCAACATTCTCCGTAAATTAAAACGCCGGATAATTTTTCTTCCTGATAAATTCCAAAACTGATTAAGATATCTCCTTTGAAATTATGCAAATAATGTTCCCTGACGATATAGTGAATCGCCATTTGATTATCAATAGGTTTTACTGTGAAATTAAGCATAGTTTTTTACTTTTCAATCTTTGCTATTCTTTTATATCCGTGTTTAACAAAATCGTGTATCCAAATCAATTTTTTTGAACTATGATTTTTGCCGCAAGGTTGCAATCTAAAATGACCTGAAACCTCAAAATCTCCATTGTGAATAATTGTCCTGAACCAAGTGCTATCAATTATTTCAATATCTGTTCTTATGTCTGTAACAATTTTTTCATTTCCAAAATATGCCTTTCTCTTACCCTTTCCAGCGTTCATAATAATTTTTTCGGTCTCTGCAAATTCAATAAATGAAGGAAGGGCTGCAGCAAAACTTAAAATAAAATTTGAGTATTTACTTTCGACTAAAGATTTTTCAAGTTCTGTTTCCTTATTAAAAGTTTTAGAATGTTGTGTGAGAGTCAATGGTATTTTTTCTTCGGCAGGAAGAATAAATTCTTCTCCCGCTAAAACGATTGTTCCTTTCTTAGCCATACAAACAAAAATGTTATTATTTTTCATTTTCGCAATACCGATCATAATTTTTTCATAAAAATACCAACAAGTTTCAATTTTTGCTTCGTTTGATAATAATGCTAACTGATCAAACAATTTTTTCTTAACAATATAGTCAGTAATCGTTTTCCTGACAACCCTATATTTACAGCATCGTTGTAATTCGTTCAGAGCATCTTGGCATTCATTGTCATTATTAACAAACTCTAAAACTCCTTTAGTAATAGTGAATGGTCTATTTTCTAGGTTTGGATAATCTGATTGCTTTATTTTCATATTAACCCTGCTTCCTTTTTCATTTGGTCTAATTTTTCTAAATTTTTATAATTTATTTTTTGATTTTCCCTGTTTATATTGGTTATTAAAGAATGGTTATAATTGGTTATAGGCGAGTTCAATTTGGTATCATTTTTGATACTACTAATGGTATCATTTTTGATACTACCTAGTATCTTTTTTGATACTATTTTCGGTATCCAATTTGATACTACCCAAGTTTCATAATCCTTGTTAAATTCATAGTCGTTTTTGTTCTTTTCTTTATGAATGATTAAGATGTTTTTTTCAGATAAAGATTCAGAAGCCCGCAACGCTGAAATTCTTTTTAAAGCCGTCCCTTCGCAAATCTTTTTAAATCCAAGTCCGCCGGTGCGCTTTTTATTCCAACCCCAAGACATACGAATTATGAAACGCAAAAATCTCCACTCACTACCGCTAAGTGGTAAAGTGCATAATTGATCTTCAAGTTCTGTAGCAACTCGAATGTGTCCGTTTTCTGCCTGCGGATTAGCCATTTTCCCCTCGCTCTATTTGATAATAGAATTTCAGGAGCGTTCGTTCCCATACGGCGTGATTGTTTCCGTGATTAGTTTTGGTTGACCACTTACCGCCGTTGATTTTGTTTATGAGTGTTAAAATAACACCCGAATCTTTGGAACGCCAGCGCTGACCTTTTTTGAACCTTATATTACAATCTTTCATAATCCCCTCCCAAGGATAATAAAGAAGAGCCAACCGATGCAGTCAGTTAGCTCTTCAGATATTATAACAATTGTTTGCTTTTATGGCGACTGCATTTCGCTAATTTCATTATGCTCCAATTTTTTAAAAAAACAAAATAAATAAAAAGTATGTCGAAAAAATCAATTACTGTGTCGCCTTTTTTTATAAAAATATGCCCTCCGGACGGCAAAGGACATATTGAAATATATGTTTTGAGATTAAATTTTTAATGTGCGCCGTCCTATGTATTTTTGAATACAACATATGTGAAGGCGGGAGAAGGTTAGCCACGGGGGGACAAATTGTCCCCACCTAACCCAATACTGGGATATTGCCGGCAAGTCCCTTCTCCCAAAGTGTTATCGTGTATGCGGTATTATTAACCGCTCAAGACGCTCCAAACGCCTTTCTTGATCTTTTACGAACCGATCCCGCCATTCCGGCGTTGTCCACTCCATTATAATGATAGCGATTGCTTCTTCTGGCGTGGCATTGTCGAATATAGTGTGATACGCTTCGTGCTTCTTGACATCCTTTTCAAGAAGATTGGTGCTGTCGGTCTTACCCCCGCGACTGCGCGGAACGCAATGATGCTTATTCTTTCGTCGTTTCATTTACGCCACTCTCCTCGATCCAGAGTTCTTCTTCAATGGACGTAACTACAACCCTGACTACAAAAGAAAACCCGTGGCAGTTCGGACAACAACGCCTTTTGAGCGTTTTGCCTTCTACGGTTACTCGAACCATTGTGATGATTGCGCCTCCACAGAAAGGACAAACCGGTTTTACTTCCAAGCGATCACCCCCTTGGTTAAGAACTCATAGTTACACAGATTTGCAAAATTTTTACTTATCTGTGTAATATACAAAAACTTAATTTTTTTATGTCGGTTATAGGTTTATTGATTCTACCGCTACTGTCGGATCATCATCATAATAAACTCGCAAATTACGGGTATAAACATTAACGCCGAATGAAGCGGTTTTGACTTTCAATATCAGTTGTTCATCCAATCCCCAATCACGAATAATATCGTCGGTGAATGTGGCATAGGATGACGAAGTCGTTGTATGTTCTGGTCCTAATGCAACGCCGGATTGATTGATAAGTTGACCCGTGACGGTAGTGCCAGCAGTCGCCGCTTTAAGGTCGAATCTAACCCTAATAGAACCATTTAAACCGTGAGGAAATTGCATTCCTTTTATATTAAAATAACCAGCTGAAGTGCTAAATCTTTCTTCATCGTGATGATTTTGTAGAGTGTCAGAGGCAACTTTGCGTATAATATGTGGAAGTTCAATTTTATCACCACAATATATACCACTTCGATCTAATCTTGCTTTTATAATGCCAGCGGAATTGATGAATTGTGCCATTAACCTATCAACATATACTCTTTCAGAAGTAGAGGAATAACCTTCGTGAATTCTATCGAGTTGAATCTGACCTTCTGATATTGCCAGAATATTATACGTGTAGTTAATGATCTTAATAGAGTCATTTATATGGAGTCTTGGCGTAGCAGATAGAAAACTGTCCCCAGCGTTAGTCGGCGTAATAATATCGCTTCCATTAGTAACCGTAACAATAATATCGCTTAAACCTGAATTTTTAAGTCTTAGAGCAGAGGAAACATTTTGGACGTTAGCCATAGCTGGATTTTCTGAAACGTCAGAACTAGCTCCTATCATAATACCCCTAGGGAAATTATAATCGGTTGATCCACCGAAGAGACCGGGTCCTATTCCTGGAGCACTAATATTCTTAATGCCAGAACCGTCAGGGCATATAATTGAAGCAACAGCTAGGGTGAGTGATCCATTTGAATTTACGGTTCCATCTGGACTTGGCGCTCCTAACACTATCTTTGGTTCTCCTCCATTATTGGGATCAGAAATATACCAAACCCCAACTGGACCTCCGTCAGTAATCATATATTGTTGATCTTGCCCCAAATAAACGATTGGGATACAAACTGCCTCTCCTTCATTTCCGCCGTTGTGAACTAGATACCCGTCGGCATAATAGATATGGTAATTATCAAGCTCGATGCCATAGATGTTTCTATCTTCTCGGATAATTTGTTTTGTCTCTATTGTTTCAGTGCCATTATTAATTTTTAGTTCATCTCCGATTTCAAGACGGAAAGCTGACTTCTTTTCTCCGTTTGAAAGAATAAAAAAGTGGAAAAAACTACAACGAATTTTGTCGTTTATTAGATAATAGACAGGAGTAGTTTTTTGATAGTTATCGGTTATTGTGGCGGTTACTGGTTGATTGGTTTCAAGGTCATAAGAATTAACAACATCACCGACTTTAAGTTCTTCAATATTTTTCTCTCCGTCGGGAGTTGAAACTTTCGTCCCTTCTAAAAGAGAATAGCCTCCTTCAATCAAAGACTGTCCTGGTCTAACATATAGTGGAGCAGTGTAATTACTTCCATTGGGATTGTAGGGATAACCGCCGTCAGAACGAACTCCGTGGACACCCATATCCACGCTATTAGATGTCCCCGTCAGGGGAAGATAATTTGCCAATGACGCAACAGTGGTATAAAGAGTATCGAAATATGTCTTGAGGGCTGACTTGATACCAGACCAAGGAGATTTTTTGATTACGTTAGAATCCTCCGAGTCCATAATGGGTATCATATCGGAGTTAGCAGGGGTGAACTTAGCAGTAGCGCTATTTATCTTGCTCCCCAATGAAATTGGTGTCTCGTCACCGGAGTTTGTATTGGACGTGTTACCAATGACTGTCTTTTGAGCGTCAGTAACATATCTCTTGTCAGAGGAATCACTGATGTCTGCGGTTGTTGCGTTATGTGGGTTTCCAGATGACTGTGAATGATCATATGCCGTTTTGCCTCGATCGCCTCGGTATGCCGTGCCAGATGTCTCTCCGATAGCAAGAGAAGGATCAAGAACACCGTATGCCGTGCCAGTCCACCGATAGGTCAGATTGGTATCTTTTGCTACATAAATCTTGCCGTCTTCGCCGGTAACGGGAAATGCTGCCAAGTTTGCATAGGAAAGAACATCATCAACAAATGAAGGTAATTGATTCGCAGGGACTAATCCACCGACTAAATCCGCCTTACTATTAAGCGCAGTCTGCTGCGCAGTTGAAACCGGCTTGTTCACATCTGAAGTATTGTCAACATTAGTCAATCCGACATCGCTTTTCCCTATTGGGATTCCTCCGATGCGATAAACTTGACCAGTGGCAATGTTTACATCACCGCCAAAAATATCAAGTAGGTATGCCGGAGAAATCATATTGATGCCGATGAACCCTACCGTGGCATCGTTTTTTGAAGAGATAAATAAACGGTCTTTTATTTGAGTTCCAGCCTTACCCGTTCTCAACGAAATTCCAGTGTCTGAGTAGTCTGAAATTCTAAATGGTTTTGATGATCCAGTGCCGGCGTGATGAGAAAGTTCGTCAGAAGTAGTTGATGTTTCGATGGCGAAATATTGTGTCAAACTTCTAGCCCATTTTGAAATTCCAGTTCCTTGATTAACCGTAACCGAACCATCAGTATTTTTCTTCTGATAATTGCTTGCAATTTCATTGATTGCATTAACAATGTTGTCTTTGGCTGTAGTTAATAGATTAGCCAAAATACCGACCAACCCGACAGCGGTGCCAGGTGTTTCAAAATCAACCCCGCTTTGGGCTTGTGCAACTTTTCCGTCTTTTCCTTTCAATATGCCTGAAATACTTGAATCTGTTGAGGTTGAAACTTGATTGGGACCCGCTTCGCCGGTTGCACCCTTGAGGTCAACGGCAATATATTCTTCTTGACCTTCAATCCTCACCCCTAATTGAGTGCCTTGCCATTGAAATTCTAACCCTAAACCGGTATCGCCTTTGTCGCCTTTATTTCCTTGCGCACCTTTTGTTAAACCGGCATCAATTTCGGTCTGATCAGATAAAAATACGATCAATCTGCCTTGATTATTTATTTCGGCGCCGGTCACGGAAAGACCTTCGTCCCCTTTCGGACCCGGGACAGCTTCGGTCATCTCAATAGTAATATCAGGTTCCTCTTTGGAAACACTAATTTCAATGATCGGATCATTGATTACATCTATTTCGATATTTTGTTCTGCCATTAACTTGTCCTTTGTGTAACATCTTCTTGAAAAGTTATTGTTGAAACGATAGGAGTAATAATCACGCCATCATCTTTTTTAACTTGAATGTCGTAATAATATTTTCCATTTAGTGCAATAGTTTCTTCTGGCAATAGAGCAATTCGAGTTTCGCCCTTCGAGGCATCTGTATGCTCGTCATTTCCGATATCTTTTTTAATCAAAGCAACATCATCGCTATCGTTTCTGTTTTTTTTGACAGTAAAAAATATAGTCCAATCTGTAATATCGGTTGCAGTTCCGTCTTCTTTTATTACTAATTTTCTGCCGAAGCTATCGCCTCTAATCGCTATCAGTTCAAACATTAGATTCCTTTCTTAATGTTTCTGCTTTGGTTGTAACCCATTTTACAAATCCGAAATAAAATCCGTTCAAAAACGCTGTCATTGCCAAATTCTGAATATCGTCAGTCAGCAAGAAACTGAATGTCTGATAATGAAGCGGGATATCGTGAAAGTGCATTCCGGCGAAAATTTGCAAAAGAAAGTTAGCAATTGCCGCTAAAGAAACATAGAAGAATATTTTAACTAATTTTTTAATTCCTTCCCAAAGTCCAGCTTTTAGGAAATTATAAACGCCGGCAACGGTAAGTTTCATATCTTTCAATGCGTTCCAAATTACGCATAATAAAATCATTCCGAATTTTTTTGCTTCTTTTTTCTGTTCATCTGTTGGAAACTCGAAAACTGGAACATTCGCCGGCTTTTCTTCGGCTGGTTTTTCTTCCGGCAATGCCGGTGTTTCTACCGGCGTTTCTGGCACGATAACGGGCGTAATTTCGGGCGTTGCTGGTGTTTCTGGGGTTGAAACGGGGATTTGTTCAGCCGGTTGTGAAACTTCCGTCTGTGGGGCTTGTGGGGCGTGATATCCATATTTCAAGAAGGTTTCGCCATTTCCATTGAAAACATCAAGGTCAAGCGGATTGATTCCTGCAACATTTCCATCATTCCAATACTGTTTTATCGCTACAAAAGCCCAAGGCGTTTTTTCTTCTTGAGGATTTTGTTTGTTGTCGAAATGAGCTAACCAAAGTCCATAATCGCCAGCGACAACATTAGCAAAATTATATTCAGTCAAATATGATTTATAACTGTAAAACAATGGCTTGTATCCGTTCATTCTTGCTTTTACAGTTTCAAGAAAACGGAAAGCCCAATCTCCGGAATCACCAGTCCAAGGTTTTTTGCTGTTTTTATTCTCTTCGAGATCGAGAATTAACAATTCGCCTTCTTGGGGAGTGCCTACAACATCGCAGAAATAATTTGCTTCTGCTTCCGGTTCATTGTATTGAGGATAGGCATAATGATAAAAGCCACGCAACAATCCGACACGCCTTGCTTCGTCTCGGTTTCTATCAAATTTGACATCACGATAACCTACTCCATAAGAAGATCGGATAAGAATAAAATCAAATGCTTCTTTTAAAGCATCGAAATTTACATCTCCCTGATGTTTTGAAATGTCGCAACCTTTTAGCATAATTTGCCTCCAATTTATATTTTTCTAGCGTTGATAATCCAATCAACAACCTTATCAAAAACGAACATTATCGCCATTCCCAGACCGGCAGCTAATCCAACATACCAAGCGAATCTTTGCTGTTTAACTTCAATTGAAATGATACGCTTATTGAATCCTTTTTGACAGTTAGCTTCTCTGTCTTTACCTTCCTTGATAGAACTTTCAATATTACCGGTTTTAGTGCGAATCTCGCCCATAAAAGTATAAATATCTTTTATCGTCTGCTCGTCTATTTCAGCCATAATATTTTTGCCCCTGCTTAATGTTTATTTTAATTTTATTGTAAAGCAGTCGGACTTTTTTTACAATTTATTGTTCTGCTTTGAAGGTTATCCCAGACATCGAAGCAAAAGTATTTGTTACATAAGCAGGGTTAACACCGCCGGAAGCATATATATTCCAACGAGCAGCTCCGTTTACACTACCGCCAACAACAATATTGTCTTCTGCTGGACGATAACCTGCCGGCAATCTGAACGCAACTCCGGTAGTATCATTGTCTGCAACAGTTCCGCTTCTTATTAAACCTTTCAAATGAACAAATCCTAGAGCATCTTTCATAAAAGCAGCGACAGCCCAACCAGAACCATAATTTTGCCAACCATTTTGAAAAGCAGGTTCTCCGTCAGCTCCCACTAAATGCCAATCTTCTTTCCCCGTTGTAACTTTATCGGTTTCTATCTTTTGAATTTGTTTTTTTATTTCGCTGATCGTCTTTGCTCCATTGACTGGAAAAGCGCCCAATTGCAAAACGGCTTTAGTGCGGTAAAGATCAACTGAAACAATTACCATATTATCATTGAATGTCTTACTTGTATTCTCGTCAAAGTTCAAAATTTGACAAGTTTGACCTGGTTCTATGCTTTCAATATCATATCCCTTTCCATCGCCTCTGCCGTTATTATCCAATATTTCAAGAACAGTATTTACAGTTAAATTTTTTAAATTTCCCAAGTTTCCAAGTCCTACATTGTCAGCCGTGTCTTGATCTGAAACTCTGTCATCAGAAAGAAATAAATATCTGTCATCAACTCCATCTTCTCCTGAAATTGAATCAGCATCTGAATAAATGTCTGTTTGATCTGCTCCAGCGCTATCTTTATGTTTGAATACGACAACATTCCTTGTCGGTTCCATTCCCTTGTCGGTATCAATTGAAGAAATATGTTTTTTATGAATGAATGTATGCGTTGCAGTAAGTGGTTTCGGTTTTAAATAAATAATATTATCAGCATCAATATAAAAATAAGTTCCCGCCGGAGCTGCCTGTTGGCATTGATTTAAAACATCAATAAAATACTTCATATCAAAAGTATATTTTAGGGTGTTGCCTGTGTCTTCAATAGAATCTGCCGTATAATTTACGATAGGATTTGTCGCATTGGCTCTGTAATAATCAATCGCCTTTTTAAAAACATCTGCTACTTCGGTTGTCTGTTCTTCGTCTTGAGTTCCTAGTCCATCAGCAGTTGAAGTTCTCAATAAAAATGTTGTTGCATCTGATCTTAAACCAGAAGTTGCAAGTTTTGAATTACCTCCCAAAGCAATAAATTGAACTTTTTCTTTTGTGCCTGATTTACTGATCTTATATTTTGACATCACCCCGTTATAAATTCTTTTTCCGATTGAACCGGTGTCACCATCTGAAACATAAATTTCAACTCGATTATTAGCTTTTACGACATATCCTTCATCAAAATCTTCAAATCTTCGGGGAATTGTAACTGTAATTTGACCAAGTCCGCTGTTTATCTGCTTCGGTATTTTATCAAAATCAAAATCTTTCGTTCCGTATGAGATTATAAACGCACCTTCTTCGCCAGGTTCATAAATTTTTAGCAGATAATCTTTATCCATTAAATAAATCTTTTTACATAATCAAAGAATAAATCAATATCCTGTGAACCGCTTATTGCAGAAAGATATGTTTTAAATAAGATATCTTCTGCTACTGATTCAGTATAAGCGCCTCCGCCGTTTGTGGAAATTTTGAGTTTTCCGGCGGGATAAATATCACCTCGCTTGCTTCTGATGTAATATCCATTGCTTGCATCAACTCCTGCCGCCGAAATTACAATCCAATACTTTGTGCCTAAAGTTTCTGCTAGAGCAGTTGAAAGACCAGCCAAAGCCCAAGCAAATTGATCTGTTGAAATATCTCCGGCTGTTATAGTAGTTGATTTTAGTTCAGTATTGGGAGCATCACCACTATCTGAATAAAGTTTGAGAGTTATATTGCCAGGTGTGCCAAATTTTCGTAGATCGAGCAGAACTCCAAACATATCATCATTAACGCCGGAAATATAACTTTGCGCCACTCTATGATTTGTATTAGCCAAAATACGAGCTGATTTGCAAGAAATAGACCAAGAATCAATATAAGGTTCAAGATATGCAGTTCCGGCTAGAACGGCTTTAATCATCAATCCGCTTCCGATTGTGGTAAATACTTTTTCCGTATCAAGAGTGATTGCTTGCCAATTTGAACCCCCGTCTATCGAGGCATAGTAAGTTATTGAACAACCTGTAGGGACTGTCTGCGTGGCACTCAATGTCAATGAAATTATCCCAAAACCGTCAAATGAATCTATACTTGCAATGATATTTCCCGAAGTAAGACATAGATGGGATGTTTTCATAACCTTGCTTATAAAAGTATATTGATACCTATCCCAAACCCCAAAATATAGATTACCTCCGGCTGCGTTTTTAATCGCTGATGCGGTAACGCCATATTGATAACTAAATTCTTCAAACATTTGGACGGCTGCCGAAACTGTGGAAGTGTCCCAAGTCCTCATATATGTTTTTGCCGTAAATTCACCTGTTTGAACATTAAAAATAATATAGAATTTTCCTGAATCGTAAATGACATCAAAAGAAGCGCCTGCACCACTAAACAAATCTACTGGAGAACCGAAAGCAGTTCCATTCCAAGAAACAGCATAGATATGACCTCCAGAATAATAAAAATAATAACAACCCAATGCTGATTCTACTAATTTACCGATATAACTAGTAGTAGCAGGGGTTGACCAACTTGTTCCGTTGTATTCTTTAATATTTGCCATTTATTTTATCCTTTCCCGCTATCATAAGTTGAAATTACTACTAATTTTCCGTCTCTGATAAACATTCCGTTTATAGCTGTATCCCCACCATAACCATTATTAGACCAAGAAGCGCCACCGTCAGTTGATTTGGCTAAAACGTCATAAATAGAACCTCCGCCAGCATTATAATTGAAGGCAACGAATATTCTTCCCGAACTATCAACTGCCACCAATGAAGGACCTGGAGAATTGGCAGGGGTTCCGACTAAACTATAAAAATTACCTGCTGTTTCACTTCCTACCGACCAAGTTTTTGTGCCTGAATTATAAGTTAGTTTTTTATATCTTCCGTAGAAAACGCCGGAAACATAGGTTATATAAACAATATGAATATCGTTATTGGTATCAATAAAATGCCTAGATTGATAATACTGATTCATTGTGCTTATTAAAGTTGTATAAGCATCAACTGTTCCAGCTAAGTTTGTCCAAATAATTCCGCCGTCAATTGATTTCTGCATATACAGAGTGCCACCACCTTGAGAAGTCCCGCTTGCTGGAACTAATCTATACAATGTTCCGTCAGTAGCAGCTCCTACGGCTGTCATTTCGTTGACTAATCCAGTAGAAGGAATCGTCTTTGGTCTAAATCCTAAATCAGCTACGCCGTCAGTTCCCCAATATCCTGTCGTGCTTGCGTCTCTATTTGTTGTCGAAGTAAATGCCTCTGTTTCAGCATCTGCACTTTCGTCTGAAACGCTTTGGTCAAGAATTGATTTATACATTTTGAAGCAAAAATCAGAATTAGGAACTGCAACCCAAGCATTATATTTTCTCATTGCTTCGCCGTCAGCATACGGATTTTTATTTGAGCAAAACCAATTGTAATAATTGTCTTCATCTGAATCAGGAGCATTGACCACAATCCAATATTTAGTTTCAGGTTCAAGCACCGGTTTTGTGTTAAATCCGTAAATCTCATAAATCCAAGAAGCCAAATCGTGAACATTATCTTTATCAATCGTTATTTCTGAATCATTAATGATCGTTCCGCTTGGAGCGGTTGAGTTATCTGTTTCAATCCTCAAACTGATATCGCCAGGTGTGCCGATCTTTTGAAGTAGTAACGCCAATCGTGGAATAACATTACTGATAGAATCGTCAGTCGTGAATGATTGCGCTAATTCTATTTGACCATAAAATGATTTTTTATTTACATTTTCGGTCTGATAATATTGTAAAACTGTTTCGCTAGGTGAATAAAAGTTGATTAGAACATCGTTTAATCCAACTACAAAGTCGGGGAAAACGCCGGAAAAATCAATATCATCTCCGTTTTTGCTTACTCGTAAATTTTCAGTATCAACAACAAATACATCGCCGTCAACAATGGTGTCATCTGAAATTTTAATTTCTTGACCGGTTGTGGCATTTATTATTTCGATTTCGGTCATTGCATTGGCTGTCGCAATTTCAATCCTGATCTTTGGCTTTGGTTTTGCCGTGCCAGCGAATAATATTGATTGAGAAAATAAATCATTTCCAAATCCTTCCGAAGTATGCGCATTTGTTTTAATCAAAGCGCCGGTTGAATCTGAATCAAGACCGAAAGGCGGGTTTGAGGCAATGTAACTGATCTGATAAATACAATCACCGCAATAATCATCGTCCCGTGTAATAGTGCAAGAAGAAGGATAGACAATAAATGTTCGGAATGCATCGCCAATCGGAACTATCAATTTTCCACCTTCGGCAAGGGCATTTAGTTTTAACTCATCAATGGCATCCTGTAATTCTTCGTAAGTATCAAATGCTAATTTTCCGGTAACAATTATTTTCTTCGGGGTAAAATTGCTATTTACAACAACGCTGTCGTCAGAGCCGGCGACTTCCGTAATGTCATTTTTCTTTTCAGTATTTTCATCGTGTCCAGTTTTTTCGATGAAATTCCATTCGGCTGAATCGAATTCATAAGAATTATATTTTAAATTAGCCATTGAATACTCCTTGATCTGCTAACTCGATTCCTCTATTTATGTCCATTCCTATTCTTTCGAGTGTTTTGCTTTCAGTATTATTTATTGTGTCAATATTTATATTGATTTTTTTAATTGAAGTATTGCCTCCACTATTCAAAATGCTTCTCGTGTCGCCTGTGTTGTAAACATTAGAGCCACGAGGCAAGGCAACTAATTCGGGACCGTTTTCGCCAACCATTGCTAAACCGCCGGCAAAATTCCTT
>Ga0209099_1000587_pt1 | contig 42785 bp, 38 predicted proteins | sample AD_JPNHW2_MetaG_FD_184430 | JGI IMG/M metagenome (GOLD analysis project Ga0209099, IMG submission 184430) | Active sludge microbial communities of municipal wastewater-treating anaerobic digesters from Japan - AD_JPNHW2_MetaG (SPAdes) (version 2) | ecosystem: Engineered > Bioreactor > Anaerobic...
TGTCACGGTTTATGACGGAGTAGGCGGATTACAAACCCAATGCAGGCTTTTAAGCGAACACCTGCAGAAGATGGGTTTCCGGGTTTTTATTATAACGCGAAATTATTTCAACCGTCCTTCTCAAGAATCAAACGGCTTATTATTCATACGAAGATTTGCTTTTAATCCCCGCCACACAATCCTCAGTTCTTTATATTATGTTTGCGCATCACTGCACTGGTTACTCTTACATCAGGCGCGGTATACGGTTATTCATTGTTTTCAACTTGCCGCTCCTTTAAATATCGGGGCGTTAATGAAAATCTGCTCGGGTAAACCATTGCTTGTGCGCCTTTCCGGAACCGGCGTTCTCGGCGACGTTAAAGAACTGCATAAACTCCCCTTAAGCCGGGTACGCATATTTTTTATGGGATTTGTTGACCGTTTTGTTGTTTTAAATGATCTTATGAAACAAGAACTTCGAGGACTACTTTCAGTGAAGCAAAAAGAGAAGGTGGCGTTTATTCCCAACGGCGTACCAATCGATGCTGAAAGCGCTTTTGACGAAAAAACACGTTCCTTCTACCGGAAAAAACTTAACCTCGATTTCCCGATCCTGGCAACCTATGTCGGCAGACTGACCGTTGGCAAAGGACTTATTGATTTACTCTACGCATGGAAGGAAATAGCAGGCGAAAATCAGGGGGCGCACCTGCTTCTTATCGGCACAGGCGGTATGTTCAAAAGTATTGAGCCTGATTTACGCGCTTTAAATTGCAAGCTGCACCTTACCCGAAACGTTCACTTTATCGGTGAAGTGAGCATTGTCAGGGAATATCTCTTAGCCAGCGATATCTTCATACTTCCGACTGATTCGGAAGGGATGTCCAATGCGCTGCTTGAGGCTATGAGTTGCGGACTAAGTATCATTACGACCCGCATTCCTTCCAATACGCTTTTACTTGACGATTCAAGCGCCCGTTTCATTGAACCGGGACACAGAGAACAGGTAACAGAGGCGCTTCAAGAAACCATCAAAAATCCGGCTCGTTCCTGGCAACGGGCCCGCGAGGCGAAAATACGTGCTCAGGAGTTTTCTGCGGAAAAAATTGCGGGGCTTTACCGTACCCTATACGAGGAAATTGTATGAGCCAGCCGATACAGAAAAAAATCAAGGTTCTGCATATTACCAGCACTCCCGATGGATTAGGAGGCGTAGAAAAGCTTCTCCTGCAGATCACGGAAAATTACGACCGCGAGCATTTTGAACTCGTATTCTGTAATCTCTTTAGTAAAAGCGACGATGAAATCTTTCTCAAAGGGCTGAAAGAAAAAGGGGTTGTCCCCTATTCGTTCAAAGGATCGTCGTATCTTTCGGCGCTTGCTTTTCTTCCAAAGCTGATATGTCTTATCAAGAAAGAAAAAATCGATATTGTTCATACCTGGCTTTTTCACGCTCATTTTATCGGGCAAATCGCAGCACGCCTTTCCTGGCGAACAGGAGTATTGTCCCGACAGTATGGAGAACAGTTCTTCCAGGATAAAAAGATAACCAAACAGGTCATTGACATGCTTTCAAACCGCATGGCCACAAAAATAATCGCCTGCTCTTTGGGTATAAAAAATCATGTGCGGGAAGCGGAAAAAGTCGCGGAAGAGAAGATCGATGTCATACATAACTCCATAGACGTATCTAAAATGGTCAGCTCTCAAGAGAAACGGGAAACGATTATCCGTGAATTCGGGCTTTCGGGTTATCAAACCATAGGGGTTATTGCTAACTTGTATGCATATAAAGGCCACAGCTACCTTCTCAAGGCGTTGAGCCGCTTAAAAACACGTTACCCGGAAATAAAAGCTATTTTTGTCGGAGAAGGCCCTCAAAGAGAGGCTCTACAGAAAGAAGCCAAAATTTTAGGCATTGATTCCACGGTAATTTTTGCCGGATACCGCCAGGATATTCCGGATCTGATTGCTGTTATGGATATTGTCGTTCAACCTTCAATTCAGGAAGGATTCGGGATTTCACTTGCTGAAGCCATGTCCATGAACAAACCTATTGTCGCCTCCTGTGTCGGAGGAATACCGGAAGTTATCGGGGAGTACTGCGCGGGTTTCCTTGTGCCGCCGCAGAATGTCGATGCGCTTACCCTGAAAATAGAAGAGATATTGCTCAATAAAAATAGTGCGGCGCAGATCGGCACCAAAGGACATGCCCTTGTTGAGCTAAAATTCGGGATTAAACAAATGACCGCCAAATACGAATCGCTTTACAAACTATTGTTGCAGAAATGAATACCCTTGCCCGGTATATACGAATCGCTTTAGGCGCATATCTCAAATCGCCGGTTATCGGCCCGTATAGCGTCCAATTGGGTTTAAGCGATGCCTGTAATTACCGCTGCATTATGTGCAACATATTCTCGGCAGAATCCGCGGGAAGCTATACGAGTAACGGGAAAACCCTTATGGAATTTGATACGGCAAAGAAACTTATACTCTCGCTTTCAAAAATCGGGACCCGCACGATTAACTTTTGCGGCTATGGAGAAACGCTGCTTTTCCCCCGTTTAAAAGAAATCGTTGCCATAACAAAACAGGCCGGCTTACAAGCTGCCATCACAACAAACGGGCAGCTCCTAACGCGCCCAATGATCGACGATTTAAGCGCTTTAAAACTTGATGAACTCTATATCAGCCTTAATGCTGCTACGGAAAAAACGTATACGCGTATCCATAAAGGATGCAAAGAAAACGATTTTCCACGGATCGTTGAAATGGCCGCATACGCGCAGTCAAAAAATATACGTGTCACCGTCACGTTTGTAATAATGAGCCTTAATTATAGGGAAATAGATGCATTCATCAGCGCAGCCAAAAGATTAAAAATCCCGGAAATTATTTTTAGGGAATTAGGGACCAGGTTCTTGCTCGACACATCCCTTGCATTATCGGTCCAAGAAAAAGAATTGCTCAAGAAACACCCGTGCATCAATGAAGCCCGTATCAGGCATAACCTTGGACAGCTTATCAAAACCCTTGATCATGAGAAAAAAGAGGGGGTCGATTGTTTTGCCGGCTATGTCGGCGGCACTATTATTACCGCGGACGGTTCGGTTTTCGCCTGTTGCAATTGTAATACACCTGTGGGAAATGTTTATCATAATGATTTTGCTGAGATTTGGAATAATCAGGCATATCGGAAGTTTCGGCACGAAGGGCAACTCATGCATGGAAGAACACGGTATCCTGAAGGTTGTTTGTGCGCTACCTGCCCAACCCATGTTTTAAACGCCCGGCTGCAGCAGATTCTATATCCGTGGAGAAAAACATGCTAAAGTACGTGCTCCCCGCAATGCTTTGTTTGGCCGGATTATGGATTGCGCCTGCCTGGACCCTGATTGTGTTAAGTACGTTTCTCACGCTTTTTATACTAAGCAGGGACCCGGATCCTTCATCACGAAATTTCCTCAGCACACTTTTTCTTGCCGGATTAACAATACGGCTTCTGATCGTATGCGCTATGCAGTTTTACCTTGTCAAAAGAGGATTCTGCCCGGGAGTTATCGAATCCCTGCCGGACGGCTTTGAAGGAGCGCTTTTTTTTGACGAACATAACTTTGTACAAGCCGCCAGGAATATTGCCTGGGGATTCTCCAATTTTAACGATTATTATTTCAAGAATGCCCATATAGCCGTTCTTTCGTGGCTTTACAAAAATATCGGGTATGATCCGATGCTCGGCAAGCTTATTAATTGTTTAGCGAGCTGTTTTACGGCACTCATTATCTACCGCTGCGGCCGCATCGTCTTTCACGATCATAGAATAGCCAAATGCGCGGCAATCATAACCATGTTGTATCCTTCGCTTTTATTCTGGTCTTTAACAAATCTGCGAGATCCGCTTATCGTATTCTTCGTTACGTTGTTTCTGTATGTGATACTTGCGCTTTTTGATAAACATATGCTGTTGAGCATAGGTATTGCGCTCCCGATTGCTCTTTGCATTCAGTTATTACGCAGCGGATACTTTTTTGTTTGTTTAATTTTTATTCTTTTGCTGATCGCGCATAAACTTTGGCATACAAACTTCCGTTTGACCCGTTTCGTCATAGCATGTTTATTCGCAGGAGTATGTATCGTTGCATTCGCACATCCTGTTCAAACGATCTATAAGAAAACGTTACGGCAAATAGCCCAAAGGCAGCATGGAAATGCCAATGCCAATGAATCCGAAGGAAATTTTTCACTTTTTCCCGATACTAAAGTTCAATTCAGGAGTACGGAGGAAATTACAACCTATGACCTGATGCGCGCGTATTACAAAGGAACGCTCTATTTTTACGCCGCCCCCGTCCCCTGGAAAAGTTCCAATAATAATTTCCTGAATACACTGGCAAAAAAAGAATCGATTCTTTGGTATGTTTTTCTTATTTTTATAGCCTGGGGGATACTCCGAGGTATTCCCGGCAATATACAGGCGTTACGAATTCTGCTTTTTCTCTTTATCAACGTATCTTTCCTTGTTTTATTAGAAGGAAACATCGGCACGCTTTTCAGGCATCGTGGAATACTTTTGCCGATATTCTTTTTATTCTTAGCTCAAGGATTGTCGCTCATTATGAAAGTGAGGGGAACCCGTGTGCGGGATCTGCGGCATACTTAATTATTCCGGCAGTACGGAACTTAAAACTCCGATACTCAAGATGCTATCGAAGCTTGAACATAGAGGCCCCGATGATCAGGGTGTTTTCTTTGACGGGTTCTCAAAGAATTCGGAGAATTCAAAGCTGTCTCTTGGATTAGGGCATAGGAGGCTCTCGATTATTGACCTGCATTCCGGCCATCAGCCAATGCATAATGAAGATAAAACAGTAACCATCGTACTCAACGGTGAAATCTACAATTATCTTGAATTAAAAACGGAGCTTCAAAAAAAAGGGCACCGTTTTTCAACTACATCCGATACGGAAGTAGTAATCCATCTCTATGAAGAATACGGGAGAAAATGCGTTGATTTTCTGCGGGGGATGTTTGCTTTTGCCATATGGGATAGCCGCGCTCAAGGGCTTTTCCTTGCCAGAGACCGCGCCGGAAAAAAACCTCTCGTTTATTATTATAAGAACGGACTTTTTGCTTTCTCTTCCGAGATCGCATCTCTTTTAGAAAGCGGTTTTATTTCCAAAGAGCTTGATCAGAATGCGCTTGATTATTATCTAAGCCTTGGCTATATTCCTGCGCCGCTGACGATTTTTAAAAATGTATACAAACTAAGCCATGCGCATACCCTTTTCCTGACTCGGGATAAACTGGAAATCAACCGGTATTGGGACCTTGATTACACCCCGAAACTCGCCCTTTCTGAGCCAGAGAGCGAGCGCGAACTTGCAAAAATACTGGAAGAATCAGTCAGGATCCGGTTACGAAGCGATGTCCCCCTCGGTGCATTCTTGAGTGGCGGTGTCGATTCCAGCGCAATCGTCAGTCTTATGAGTAGCATGAGTCCGCAGAAAGTAAAAACATTTACCATCGGTTTTGAAGAAAAGAATTATAGTGAATTACGATATGCACGCACTATCTCCAAGCTTTTTAATACCGATCACCATGAGTTCGTAGTAAAACCCGATGCTTTGCATATCCTGCCGCTTTTAGTAGAGCGATACGGCGAGCCGTATGCGGATTCCTCAGCTATCCCGTCGTATTATGTTTCCCGGGAAACCAGAAAGTTCGTTACCGTAGCGTTGAATGGGGATGGAGGGGACGAATCATTCGCGGGATATGAACGGTACCATGCAATGCTGATGGCCGAAAGGTATCGATCGTTACCGCGGGCTTTGCGGGCAATTGCAGGCAGCATGGCATCATGCTTGCCTGATTCAGCAGATTCAAAAAATACGTTACGAAGAATTCGAAGATTTCTTGAAGCAGCAACACTACCGGCTGATAAAAGATATCTGCGTTGGATCGGAATATGGAGCCAGCACGCAAAAGAATCATTATATAGTACTGCTTTCAAGTCCAAAATCTCTTCGAATAATTTGGAATCGAAAATGGGAGCGTTTATCAATGAGATGCCTCAGGTGCCGCTCGTTGACAGATTGCTCAAAACGGATGTTTCCAACTATTTACCGTATGATCTGCTGGTAAAAGTCGACATTGCCAGCATGGCGAATTCTCTTGAAGCGCGCTCGCCATTGCTTGATCACAAACTCATGGAATTTGCCGCCCGTTTACCGGTACAGTATAAACTTAAAGGGACTGTCAAAAAGTATATTCTAAAAAAATACCTGGAGAAATCAATTCCGAAACAGAATCTTTACCGGACTAAAATGGGATTTGCTATGCCTGTTGGAGACTGGTTACGGGGAAAACTGAAAGATTTGGTTACGGGAACAGTCCTGAGTGAGGCTGCCTTACAAAGAGGCTATTTTAATCCGCAAACCGTAAAAACCATCGTCCATGATCATGTCTCAGGCAAAAAAGATTATACCTATCAGGTATGGTCTCTTTTGATGCTTGAACTTTGGCATCAGCAATTCTTGAAAGAAGGTCGCGTTTAATGATCAGGAAATTTATAATCGTTATTCTGTTTTTCAGTTTATTCTTCGCGTGCATGAATATTAGTCTGACAACTCGGCAAGGAGTAAATTATGTAGTTGTTACGAAAACAATACCCCTGTATCTTAAAACCTTTGATTTTTTTGACAGGCACTTTAATTACCAGGAACTAACGCGGAATATTATCCGCGGATCACGGGATAAGCACGAACGGGTTTTGCGTATTTTTGAGTGGACTCATAAAACAATAAAACCGCAACCACCCGAGCTTGACGTTGTCGATGATCACGTATGGCATATAATCATTCGGGGATATGGGACCAAAGACCAGGCCGCTGATGTTTTTGCAACAATATGCTCGTATGCAGGATTACAATCGTTTTTCAGCATTTGCAGTACGAATGTCCCCGGGCTTACGGCTTTTGCTTTCGTAAAACTTGACGGCCAATGGAGGATTCTTGATCCCGGTAACGGTATCTATGTGAAGAACGCTAACGGTGAGCTCGCCACGGTACAGGATATCCTGTCGGGAAACTTCAGGCTCTGCTCAATTTCCGGCACGCTGCCGGAACATTATGAAGAAAATCTTAGAATATTCCTGGCGTCTTCAAAAATTGATTTCACGCGAAGCGGAATTCAATCGCCATTAACTCGATTCTTCTATGAGGTGAAACTATGGGGAAAACAAAAATAAAAGTAGGGGTCATCGGAATTGGCTATTGGGGTATAAATCTGGTGCGTGTTTTTTCTCAATTAAACGCGCTTACGTCGATATGTGACGATAACGCTGATAAGCTTAAAGCAGTTGCGCAAACATATCCCGGCGTTAAACGTTATACGTCTTATCAGGAAATGCTCCTGGATCCAGAGATCAATGCTGTCGTAATAGCAACTCCGGCAATCACTCATTTTGAGATCGCAAAAAAAGCTTTCCATGCCCAAAAGGATGTTTATGTTGAAAAACCGCTTTCATTGACACCCGATGAAGGTGCCGAGCTCATCACGCTGGCTCATAGAATGAACCGCATACTTATGGTCGGTCATATACTCGAGTATCATCCCGCTATTAACAAGCTTAAAACCCTTATCGAAAAAGGAACCTTAGGGAACATTCAATATATATATTCAAACAGACTGAACCTCGGCAAAATACGCAAAGAAGAGAATATCCTTTGGAGCTTTGCCCCTCACGATATTTCAGTTATGCTCCTTCTTTTGAATAAAATGCCTGATTCCGTTTTATCTTCCGGTGGGAACTATTTACATCATGACATCGCGGATGTTACGGTAAGCATGCTTAACTTTCCAAACGGTGTCAAAGGGCATATCTTTGTCAGCTGGCTTCATCCCTATAAAGAACAAAAACTCATTGTTGTGGGGGATAAGAAGATGGCGGTTTTTGACGACCTGGCAGAAAAAAAGCTTCTTGTTTATAACCATACAATAACCTGGGTTAATGGCTTGCCGACACCCAAGAAAAAAATTGCCAAGCCTATCGCGTATAAAACCGGAGAGCCTTTAAAACTTGAATGTGCTCATTTCCTGGAATGTGTCCGTTTGAGAAAAATACCGAAAACTGACGGGAAAAGCGCCCTGCGGGTTCTTAAGGTTCTGAATGCCTGTCAGAAATCTTTGGAAAGGAACGGTATCATGATCAACCTTAAAACTTCACAAGCAAACCGGCAGTATTACGTGCATCCCAGCGCTGAAGTTGATTCCGGCGCTCATATAGGGAAAGGAACCCGAATATGGCATTCTTCGCACGTGATGAAGGGTGCGATAATCGGAAAAAACTGCCGGATAGGCCAAAACGTCTTTATCGGCTCAAAAGCAAGTATCGGCGATAATGTCAAAATCCAGAATAATGTTTCGGTTTATGACGCTATTACGCTTGAAAACGGAGTGTTTTGCGGCCCCTCGGTAGTTTTTACTAACGTTATTAATCCGCGCAGCCTTATTGAGCGAAAAAATGAATATCTTCCTACGGTAGTCAAAAGCGAAGCAAGCATCGGCGCAAATGCCACTGTTGTCTGCGGCAATACCATCGGCGAACATGCTTTCATCGGAGCGGGCGCAGTCGTTACAAAAGATGTCTTACCCTATAGCCTTGTCTACGGTAATCCTGCGTCTCATAAGGGATGGATGTGTTCATGCGGGATAAAACTTTCGGTAAAAAATAAAAAAGCGGTTTGTCCGGAATGTAAACAAATCTATTATGTAAAGCGCGGCACGCTGCAACGCGGATAAAACGATGAAGAGAAGAACGATTGTCACTATTATCGGGGCGCGCCCCCAATTCATTAAGTACGCTGCTGTCTATCGGGAGATGAATAAACAACCGTCTCTTGATTCGATGCTTATCCATACCGGGCAGCACTTTGACCCGAATATGAGCGACGTTTTTCTCCAGGCTTTCTCACTGCCAAAACCGGATCACTTTCTGAATATCAACTCAATGACTCACGGAAAGATGACTGCGCTTATGCTTGAAAGAATAGAGAAGATACTGCTTAAAACCAAACCTCATACAGTCGTAGTTTATGGGGATACTGATTCAACATTGGCAGGTGCGTTGGCTGCAAAAAAACTGGGCATTCGCTTGGCACACGTGGAAGCGGGGTTACGAAGTTATACTATGCGCATGCCGGAAGAGATAAACCGCGTCCTTACGGATGCCATTAGCGATATCCTTTTTTGTCCCACCAAAACTGCCGTTAAAAATCTACACAAAGAAGGATTTCATAAAACTCCTGCCACCATTATACTTTCCGGCGACGTCATGTATGATGCCGCCCTGTTTTATGCCCGATACGCAAAAAAACCACCCTATAGGCTGTCGTCACCATTTTGCCTTGCTACCATTCACAGAGCTGAGAATACCGACAACGTAAATACCTTAAGAAAGATTTGGCAGGCTTTAAACAGGATCTCCGAAAGAATCAATGTAGTTCTTCCGCTTCATCCACGGACCAGAAAAATGCTTGCTGCGTATAAAATCAAAAGCAATTTCCAAATAGTTGATCCTGTTGGATACTTTGAAATGCTTTACGTGCTCAAAAACTGCGCTCTTGTTATAACTGACAGCGGAGGGCTTCAGAAAGAAGCGTTCTTTTTCAAGAAACCCTGCGTTATTGTGCGCGATGAGACAGAGTGGAAGGAACTTGTTACAGGAGGCTTTGCAATGCTTGCAGGAACAAACCCCGAATCAATCTATGCTTGTTTCCTCCGTATGCTCTCCAAGGAAATCATCTCTTCAGATTCACTCTACGGTTCAGGACAGGCCAGCGGAAGTATCGTTAAAACACTCATTTCCTGAGGGGATCAGGCTAATTTCTCATTTGACAAGTCGGCCAATATAAGGTAAGATAAATATTAGCTTTTAAATTGTTTTAAACGAATTGAGAGAAGAAACATGAAGAAAGAACTGGAAATAATACAAAATAAATTCTTAGGTACTTTGGGTCAAATGAGCAATTCATTTGGTTTAAATGCTTTCGTGGTAAAACTTTACGGCATACTCTATTTAAACGCAAAACCCCTTTCTTTAGACGAAATGGCGCAAGCTCTTGGTGCAAGTAAAGGGAATGTTAGCCTTAATATCCGCGAATTGGAAAAATGGGGCGCAGCAAAAAAAGTTTGGGTAAAAGGCTCAAGAAAAGACTACTATGAGGCTGAACTTGACATTAAAAAAGTATTTATAACAAAATTGCGATCTTCAGCCGAAAAAAGGATCTCTGAATTGACGGTTATGCTTGATGAAGTAAATAAACTGATACTGGAGCACGAAAATGACTTTAACAATGAGGATAGATTAATCGCAAAGAGGTATCACGAACAGTTGAAAAAGGTTGAAGAAATCAAAGAAATGGCTTCACATACGCTTCTTTTAGCGGAAAAAATTCTCTAATTTCTATTGAAGAGGGAGCTCTCATGAAAATTCTGGCAATAGGCGCACATTTTGACGACGTTGAACTTGGTTGCGGCGGCACATTAATAAAACACATGAAACGCGGTGACGATATCACCGTTCTGGTTATTACTCACTCCGGCTATACAAGCGCGACTAAAAAATTAAGCCGTAAAGCAGAAGAAGCTCATAAAGAAGGTCTCAAAAGCGCCACCTGTCTAAAAGCACGTCTGATCACTCTCAACAAGGAACCCATCATCCTTACCCCTACCGAAAAACTGGTACTTGAAATTGAAGAAATCGTCAATAAAGTCAGGCCGGACCGCGTCTATACACATCAGCCTGAAGACAGCCACGGAGACCACGCGGCAGTCGGGTATGTCTCTTTACGGGCGTGCAGGAAATGCAATGAAGTCCTTTTGTACCGCAGCAATTGGTATGTAATGGATAACATTCAGGATGATAATTATTATGTGGATATTTCCGGTTCAATCGAAAAGAAAATCTCCCTGCTCAAGATGTTCACATCCGAAATGAAAAACGTCAATTATTCCTGGATCGATTTTGTCAAGAAACAAAACAGCGCTTCGGGAGCCAAGGTCGGGGTTCAATACGCCGAAACCTTCCGTATCGCAAAAATGTTCCACCGACTTTAATACGCGGCCATGAAAATCGCTATCCATCAACCGGAATTTCTGCCGTGGCTGGGATTTTTCGATAAAATGGCACAGGCGGATCTCTATGTAGTCTTTGATCACGTCCAATTTAAAAAACGTTATTTTGAAAACCGCAACAGAATGGTTTCGCCTGACGGAGAGATATTTTTCCTTACTGTTCCGGTCATTTCAAAGGGAAGGTTTACGCAAGCGATCCGAAACGTTGAAATTGATAATTCCCAACGATGGAAAGAAAAGTTTTTGGGTAGGCTCAAACAGTACTACCACCAGGCACGGTTCTTTTCCAGATATTACGAAGAATTAACCGTCTTATTAGGCTCACGCACCTTCACCCATTTAATTGATTTAAACATGGAACTTATCGCTTTCTTCAGGAAGAATCTTTTGATCTCATGCCCGATGGTCTTTTCTTCGACACTCGGTGTTGAAGCATATACCGGATCGGATCTCATCTTACAGATCTGCCGCACCCAAAAAGCAGATACCTATTTATGCGGTGCTTCCGGAAAGGATTACTTAAAAACAGATGCATTTGTTACGGAGAAGATCGATATTCAATGGCTCGCGTATACTCCTCCGGAATATGCGCAACTATGCGCGAGATACGCGCCAAATTTGTCCACACTCGATCTTCTTTTTAATCACGGCGAAAAAAGTCTGGGCATACTTCAAAAAAAACTTATAGGAGATTAATCACATGTATCTTTTAGGGCTTAATGATTCCTGTTCTGCCGCTACAATCATCAAAGACGGAAAATTGATCGCTGCCGCACGGGAGGAGCGATTCGACAGAATCAAATTCTCGGATGCCTACCCAACGAGAGCCGTCAATTATTGCCTTGATACCGCTGGAATCAGCATTAAAAACGTAGACCATATCATGTTCGCATGGAATCCCGGGCATGAGCTGGAACCCCAAGACTCCGCCGCTACCGTACGTTATCACAAACACCTGTTGCATTACATCCCGAACAATCTCTTACGGCACATTACAGGAGAAAAAAACAATAAAAAGATCGTATCGATTGACCAAAAGATCAATTTCCTTGACGGGAATCTCAATATTCATTTTGTGCCGCATCATTTTTCCCATGCCGCAAGCGCCTTCTTTGTTTCGCCGTACGATACAGCGGCCATACTTACGATCGATGCTTATGGGGACGATATCACACATCAATTTTATGTCGGAAAAGATTCTCAATTGCACGCAATAGGAAAAACCGAGTTTCCGCACTCCATGGGACAGGTGTACGCCGCGATCACGCAATATTTGGGCTACCGCGCAAATTCCGACGAATGGAAGGTAATGGGCTTGGCAGCATACGGTTCACCGGCGTATAAAAAGCAATTTGCAAAAATCATATTTTTTGATACGAAAACCAATACGCTCAAATGCGATCTTGATTTTTTCACATATTATATCTGGAGCCCCCGGCGATATTCCGATAAATTCGTCAAGATGTTCGGTCCTGAACGTCAAGCGCATGAAGATTTAAACAAACGGCACATCGATATCGCCGCCAGTTTTCAAAGCGCTGTTGAAGATGTCATACTGGATATGTGCAGATACTTGTACCAAAAAACAAAAATAAAACAAGTGTGCCTTGCCGGCGGTGTCACGATGAACAGTAAAATGAACGGACGGATACTCGATGAGACGCCTTTTTCAAAAGTTTGGGTCCAACCAAGCGCAGATGACGCGGGAAGTTCGTTAGGGGCATGTTTCTACTACTGGAACCAAATACTGGGGAAGAAACGCTCCTTTGTGATGGAGCACGATTATTGGGGGCCGGGGTTTTCGAACGCCCAGATCAAGGAGTGCCTGGAAGATGCCCTCGTCAAATATGAATATTTAGAACATCCCGAAATAAAAGCTGCGCAAGCGATATCGGAAAATAAGGTTATCGGATGGTTCCAGGGACGCATGGAATTCGGGCAAAGGGCATTAGGTAACCGTTCGATCCTTGCCGATCCACGCGACCCTCTGATGAAAGATAAGATCAACCGATTGATAAAACACCGCGAGTGGTACCGTCCTTTCGCGCCTTCGATCATGGAAGAATATCAGAAGGATTATTTTGACAATGCGTTTCCCAGTTCTTTCATGCAAATGGTATATACCGTCAAAAAAGATGCCCGGGCAAAGATCCCGGCAGTAGTTCACAAAGACGGGACAGGACGGCTGCAAACGGTTTCCAAGATCCACAATGAGCGGTATTGGAAATTGATCAATGAATTCCGCAAACGTACCGGAATTCCCGTCTTATTGAATACTTCTTTTAATGACAACGATGAGCCGATTGTTTGTACTCCAAAAGAAGCGCTGAGGACATTCTTCGGTACAGGCATCCATGAGCTCTACCTCGGTAATTACCGGATCGCAAAAAAATAAGGCACCCTATGGGCAGAGGACCGACAGAAGCGTATTATCGATCGTTAAATAAAAATTATGTCAAAGGCACCTTAACGTGTCTTAAATCTTCAACCATTAAAAACAGGCTCAGCACGGATTTTCCCCTTGTTTTAAATATTGAGCCGACGAATCGGTGCAACCTGAAATGTTTTTATTGCCCGCGGCAGAAAGCTCACAAGGGAATAGGAGACATGCAATGGGGGCTTTATCAACGGATTATTGATGAGGCAGCTGATAAGCCAAAACTGATCATGCTCAACCTCCATAAAGACGGCGAATCTTTCCTCCATCCGAAATTTTTTGATATGATCCGTTACGCCAAAAAGAAAAATGTGGCTGAAACGATCCATGTCAACACAAACGCGCTTTCGTTAACAAGCAACCGGATCGATCGGTTGCTTGATTCCGGGATCGATGATATCACGATAAGCATTGACGCAGCAAGGCCGCAAACGTACAAACGCCATAAAGGTGCCGATCTGCTTGCACAAGTAGAGCATAACGTCGGGAATCTTTTTCAAAGAAAACACCAACGGCGATTACAACGGCCTTTTGTAAGAGTAAAAATTATGGAGTTTGAAGGCATTGAAAAAGAAGAGATACGGGAATTTTTTGTAAAATGGCGTACGGTCGCTGATATGGTACAAGTAACCGGAATCCATTCGTGGAGTGGCGCAATCAACGGGATACGCGTAACTGATGAACAAACACAAAAAAGATATCCCTGCGCTATCATGTGGTATGCCCTGGTTATCAATTGGAACGGACAGGCCACGGTATGTTCCGTTGATTGGAACACCGAGATCAATGTGGGAGATGCCAACACAACGACTATCCATGATATCTGGAACTCGGCCGCTATAAAAAAAGCCCGTTTATTGCAATTGCGCGGTAAATACCAAACACACCACGTCTGTAAAAAATGCGTTGTCTGGGTTTCCGTCGGAGATCTCAAAAACTGGCTTATCAAAAAGAAGGAGTTTTATTCCTAAAATGACGCCGATGAACCGATACAAAAAATCATATCGTTTATTTAAAAAAGCTACCGGCTGCATCTTTAATTCTGTCTTAACATTGTCGAAATCACCGTATTCTTTAACATACGGCGCTTGCCCCGTTTACGTTGAAAGGGCTCAAGGAGCATATTTCTGGGATGTCGACGGGAATAAATATATTGATTACCCTATGGCACTGGGCCCGGTTGTCCTGGGATACGCCAACAATGAAGTTGATGCCGCGGTAAAAAAGCAGATGAGCAAAGGTTTTCTATACAGCTTATCAAATAAACAGGAGTTGGAATTAGCCGAAATATTATGCCGGATTATTCCCTCGGCAGGTAAAGTGCGGATATTAAAGACCGGCTCTGAGGCCATGTCGGCAGCAGTACGAATTGCGCGCGCATATACCGGTAAAGAAGTAATTGCCGTATGCGGCTACCACGGTTGGCACGATTGGACGATAACGAGAAGCCCGCGGAATGCCGGAGTCCCCAAAGACCTCAAACCGTTATGCAAAGAATTCAAATATAACGACCTGACGTCCCTCGAAGAGATTTTCAGTACAAACAAAAACAACGTGGCAGCCGTCGTTATGGAACCTGTCGGGATGTACGCCCCGGAAAACAGATTCCTGGAAAAAGTCGCTTCCCTGGCTAAGAAAAATTCGAGCTTACTCATTTTCGATGAAGTAATAACCGGCTTCCGATTAAGTTTAGGAGGAGCGCAGTCTTTTTTCTCGGTAACTCCCGATATAAGCGTATTTGGCAAAGCTATGGCTAACGGATATCCCATTTCTGTCGTTGTGGGCAAAAAGAAAATACTGGAATCAGTCGAAGAGCGGGTTTTTATTTCTTCCACCTACGCGGGAGATCTGCTATCAATAAGCGCAGCGATTAAAACGATCCACATACTTACACGTGATAACGTCTGCGCGCATAACCTGCGGCTCGGCGAAAAACTAAAAGCCGGATTTACAGCGGCGATTCAAGCTCAAAAAATAAACGCCTCCTGTGAAGGCTTGCCGCATAAGATTTTTCTGGTTTTTCGCGATGCAAACGGCTTTTCAGGTAAAGAGATAGAAGCATATTTCCGGCAGCAGTGTTTTTTAAAAGGGGCATTCCTCGGTTATGGACATTTTATTTCTTTTTCACACACTGATTCCGATATCCGTACAACACTCGCCATTGCCGAAGAATCTTTCCATGATATTCATACAGCCTTAACCAAGGGCAATCTGAGAAAACGTCTACAAGGGAGTGTGGCGGGAGATGTCATCAAACGATACTAAAAACAACATCGGTATTATTGTCCAGGCAAGGCTTGGATCAACCCGTTTCCCGGGAAAGATCATGCAGCCCTTCACGGAAAATGAAACCGTTCTTTCATTTTTGCTAAAACGACTTCTCAAGTCCCGAAAAGCAGATACGGTCATTGTCGCGACCACCCGGACTACAACTGATGATGCATTAGCGGAATGGCTTACAAACAACAACTATCTTCATATACGGGGTTCGGAAAATAACTGCCTTGAACGTTTTTATCAAACTGCGGCTGCTTTCAATCTGGATACCGTTGTAAGGATCACGTCTGATTGCCCGCTTGTTATTCCGCATGTCATTGATGAAATGCTCGAATATTACGCCTCTCACAAACAATCCGTCGATTATTTAAGTAACCGGCAACACACGAATTTCCCCGAGGGACTTGACGTTGAAATTTTCAGCCGTGCGCTGTTGAACGACGCACACAAAGAAGCGTGGGAATCCGCCGATTTGGAACATATAAATTATTTCTTTCTGCGCAGACCGGAAACCTACAAGATACAATACTATAACCACGATTGTAAAGGAACGTTCTCCCATTACAAGCTTTCCATCGACACCCCGGAAGACCTGCGCCGCCTGAAAGATCTATTTTTAATAAAACGGTTACCGCCCGATTTCTCTCTTAAACAATTGCTGGACGCCTTATCATGAAAGAACGGACCCCCTCTATGAAAAACGATACTGCAATGAAGATCAACCACCATCAGTTCTCTCTCGATAGTTATGAACGTGAATTGCACTGGGAAGAAAAGCGCCGTTTTTTTAAAGATTACTGCGTCAACAGGTATCAATGGTTCAGTTATCCGAAATGGCATCATGTCGCGCCTTTTCCCCTCCATGTCGATTTTGAAGCGAGTTTTTGCTGCAATTTAAACTGCCCAATGTGTTTTCGGCCCTATATTGAAAAGAAAAATTACGGCCATATGGAATTCGGCGTATTTAAGAAAGCGATCGATGAATGCGCCCGGCATAATCTCTATTCAATCCGTCTGAGTTGGAGAGGGGAATCAACGCTAAACCAGAACCTGGTAAAAATGGTAGCGTATGCCAAGAAGAAAGGAATCAAAGAAGTTTCATTCATAACAAATGGAAGTCTTTTAGAAGGCCCTTTAGCGGAGAAATTGATCCGCGCGGGCCTTGATTATTTGACTGTTTCGGTTGATGGAATGGAGGCCGATTACAACCGGCTCCGGAAGCCCCATACATTCGCTGCATTAACAAAAAAACTTAAGAATTTCTACCTGCTCAAGAACCGCATCGGAGGAGGTTTTCCGCTGCTTAAGGTCCAGGCTATTTGGACGTATATTAAAGACAACCCCTTGGCGTATTACAACCATTTTAAGAATTTTACGGATAAAATCAATTTTGATCCCGAAAATGACTATTGCTTGAAAAAAGTCCCGCAGGATAAAGATTTTATCTGTCAGTACCCCTGGCAACGCATTACCATTGCCTGGGATGGCACAATACCGCTGTGCATATCGGATTGGAACCTGTATACCAGTATTGGAAATGTCAAAAATAATACCATCCAACAGGTTTGGCTGGGGAAGAAGATGAACGAATACCGGGCTACGCAGCTCAGGCACACAAGACTTTCCATCCCCTGCTGCAGACGGTGTCATCGTCCATCGATTGAACAAATAGGGGATCGTCCACAGGGGAAAAGAATTACCACATAATTTCTCAATCAGATGAATATCCTTCTGGCTAATATACAATGGGATCATACGAGTATCTCTGAAAACCTCGAGAAAATGACGCATCTTCATTTTCCCTTAGGGCTGGCATTGATTGCCGGTGAGATTATGCGGCACAGAACTGATACTGTTTCCGTAGTTGACAACTATATCGATACTATCGGTGAAAAAGATATCCTGCATATTATTAAAGCTCAGAAAATCGACGCGTTGCTAGTATCCATGTTCCTGGGTAATTACCAGTACGCATACGTAAAAAAGTTCATTACACGAACCGCGCTTGAATTCCCCGATCTTAAGATTATTGTGGGAGGCCCGTTACCTTCAACCGTCGGAGATCTCTTAATCAAAAATACTTCCGGACTTCATGAACAAATAATCTGTGTCCTGGGAGAAGGCGAAAAAACTATTCTTGAATTACTGGAGTGCATCGAGCATAAAGGAGATTTAAGCCGCGTTGCCGGTATTTGTTATAAATCTGACCGAATCCACTCAACGCCTGCCCGAGAACGGTTAAAGGACCTTGATTCGGGAGCACTGCCTGCATATTCATTATTCAATATCGAAAAATACGTTTCTTACGTCAAGAAAACAAACCGTTGCTGGGAAATGGTCACCAGCCGCGGCTGTTATGGCAGCTGCTCATATTGCAAGCTTGTTTTTGGCAAAACAATCACTAAAAAGAGCGTCACGCATGTGGTCAAGGAAATGGAAGATTTTTATGCAAAGTACGGTGTCAATAAGTTCAACTTTGTTGACGATAATTTCCTTAACAATAGACAGCAGATCGTCGATTTCCACAGCGCCCTCAAAAAGAGCCCGGTTCATTTTCAATGGAGATTCCAGGGACGGGCAGACTGTTTTACGCCTGATTTTGCCGTTCTGCTGCAGGAAGTCGGATTGTATGATGTTTCTTTCGGGCTTGAATCCGGTTCGTCAGATATCCTCAACCAGATGAGCAAAAATATGCGGCTCGACCTTGTGCGGAAAAACCTGAAATCTTTGCCAAACGATTTAAAAACCCATGGTTCCTTTATTGTCGGTATGCCCGCCGAATCACCCGAGACTATTGCTGATACCATCGCTTTTATCAAAGAAACCGGCTTGCAATATGCCGGCGCCGGTATCCTGACATTATTTCCCGGGACAAAAATCTATGCGTATGACAGAGACAAGGGGTTTATCCCTGACGAAGATACATATTGCGAAAATCTCGGCCCTGTTTATGTAAAACCATATGTTAATCTTACCCGATATCCTGACGAACAATTACTAGCGTGGGCAACGTTAATCAATAACTCGGGCTCTATACATACAAACTCGATTGCACAATGATAAACCAGATGTGCTGGCTATTTACGTATTTAAAAGAACACAACTATCAACGGATACAGCGATACCCCTTACGAAAGTATCCCGTATCAGTATCAACCCTGCTGAACGAAATCGGCCTTCTCGAAAGATTTATTTCAAATAGAAATTCGCTATTTTCGATTTCTCTTAATCCGGGTTTCTATACCGTCTTCCAGAACCAAACACTAAAAAATTTGCGTGAGCGTTTTTTCTTGAATCAAGCATTTCCCGTGCGCATGTGGGAAACCCTTTTTTCTCAAGAACGTATCACGACCTGGCAACAGAAGACTTTGCTTAAAAAGGTTTTACACGATAAATGGCAATTTGATTACCGCATTATCCCGTATGATACTTTATTGTTACTCACAAGCCGATTTGATCGCACAGATCCGCAATTTACGTTCTTGAGTTTTGATTCGCTGTACTTAGCAACCTTTATAAAAAAACGTTTGCAAAAGCTTGCCGATACGTATGAAACAGGCCTTGATCTTGGCTGCGGAACAGGCATACAATCATTTTCCATCTCTCCGTACTGTAAAAAGGTCCTGGGGCTCGATATTAATCCCCACGCCATACCCCTGGCAAGAATGAACGCATCACTGAATGGAATATCTCATTGCACTTTTGAACAAGGCGATATTGCAACAACAAATAACGGTACGTTCGATATTGTGGTCTCAAATCCTCCATTCATATTTTACCCTGCCAATGACGGGAACGCGCTTGATTCAAATGGAGGTGCCCCGTTCGGATTGGGAATTACGGCTGCACTGCTGAAAGCCCTCCCCAAACTCTTAAAAAAAGAAGGCCGGGCATTTATAATGACACGCGCTCCGATCATAAATAAAAGGGATTATCTCCTTGATCAAATCCCCGCATGGGTTTCTCACGAATATGCATATCAGTATCACCATATTTCCGACTCAATTACTCCCATGCAACCGTTTGAAACGGCATTGGGTATAACCGGCTATAGAAATATTATCCTGGAATTATATCGCGGGAACAATCATCAAATAATCCGATACCCGTGGTGGCACCGTCAAACCAATATTTTCTGAGAAGGGATACCTTACTATGAATTCTGTGCAGATTGGAGAAAAATCTATCGGGGACGGTTTTCCGGCGTATGTTATTGCCGAAATCGGGATCAATCATAACGGAAGCGTGAGCCTTGCCAAAGAAATGCTCCTTGCTGCCTGGGAAAACGGCGCTGACGCGGTAAAAATCCAGACGTTTATAACCGGTGATTTCCTTCATCCAAAGCATCCGGGATATTCCTACGATATTAATGCAGAAATCACCCATAAAAAAGAACAGGAAATCTGGGATCTTGCAAAGAAGAAGAAAATAAACCTCTTTTCAACACCCGAGGAGTTTCGAAGCCTCAACTTCATACAAAAACAACGTCCCGCGCTTATAAAAATCGCCGCGATGGATTTTAATTATAAACAGCTCATTCAGAGAGCCGCTGGCTTGCAGATCCCGATACTGCTTTCATCCGGTATGAGCACCCTCGCTGAAGTAAAACGGGCTGTCCGGTGGGTGCGCGAGACCGGCAATACCAAATACATCCTGTTACACTGTGTTTCGTGTTATCCGGCGCCGTATGATGCATGCAATCTTTCCGTTATCAAAAAAATGAAGGAAACGCTTCATTGCCCCGTCGGCTATTCAGATCACACGAACGGCACTCATATCGCGTTTGCCGCCGTTACACTGGGTGCCAATGTGATCGAAAAACATTTTACACTTTCAAAGAAACTTCCCGGTCCCGACCAAAAATGTTCCATGGATCCCCGGGACCTCAAAATCTTAATCAGTTCTATCCGCGACTTTGAACTCGCCGTAGGTCACGGACGTAAAGAACCAGCTCCTCAAGAAACTCAACCAAGGCTGTATAAAAGAAGGGGCATATATGCCAGGAAAAACCTTGCAGCGGGAAGTTTGCTTACGCAGGACCAGGTAGTATTCTTTGCGCCGTCTTCAAAAGAAAGTTCTATCGATCTCTGGGAATCGATGTCGGGGAAAAAACTAAAAAAGAACATACGGAAGATGGAAATAATCGCCATCACCGATGTTTCTTCATAAGAAAAAAAATACTATGACACCTCATCTAAAACAACATTTAACACAAGATATATGCGACGCTTATTTACGGTGCCCCGTCTGTAAAACGGCCGCTTCCCTGCGCCTGGCAGACGAAGAAATGGTTTGCACGAAATGTACGTATACATTCCCCATGCGCTACGGAATCCCGGCGCTCATGCCTTCTGATCACATAGATTCGCATAGCAATCAATTCCTGGGTGCAAAAAAAGAGCCATGCGCCTCCCGATCCCCCTATACACTGCGGCACAGGAAAATATACCATGTCATTATAGCTGAAGTGTTGTATTGCTTTTGCGTCCTCAACTTCATTAGAAAATACGGATTCAGAAATATTATTAGAAAAAACTGGTGCCACGAGGTTAAACGGGCCTTGTTTTTCGGTTGGACGAATTATTTCAATCTTATCCTGAAAGCGGGAGAGATAGGCGCTTTCAATACAATGTCTCGGTATATCCAGACTCCCTCGCTTGAGATCGGATGCGGTAACTGCTACACCAGTAATATGATCTTTCGTGACAAGCTTGATTCGGTAACATTCGGTTGCGAATACTTTATGGATACGTTCTTAACCGATGGCTGCGGACAAACAGTTCCTTCCGGCCTTTCAACCGAAATGTTCAAACTTATCCAATGGTATGTAGGCGGAAGCATTAAAGCCCTGCCTTTTACCGATGGGAGCCTGAAATCAGTGTACATGGTACATATTATTGATCATATAGAAGATACGGATACATGGTTTAAAGAAATCAACCGGATACTGGCAACCGGCGGATATCTGGTCATGACCGGTTATTCACGGTATGTCTTTGAAAATTTGCCGGGAGTAAAATTCAGGAGTAGGTTCTCTAAGCAATGGGCTGAAAATTATAAAAACAAACGAATAACCCGGGAAAACCCTTATCGGGGAGGGATCCCTCTTTCAACCAAAGATAGTTACTATTATACCGGTAGAAATATATTCAGTTTGTCCGAATGGAAAAAATTGGCTGAGTCCTACCAATTTGATGTTGTCGATCACAGATTTTTTGGAAAAAACTTTTCCTATTTCGTAGATATGGAATATAACGGCTACGCTCCTTCATATATCGTCAGTGAGCTCATATACTCGGGAATTTCTAAGATGATCGAAGGAGAAAAAGAACATCCTCTTTCTGAAGAAGACTCAACCAATCTTATACTTGTATTACGCAAGAAGAAGGGATTACGATAAGACCCATGAGACACTTATGCATGATCAGGGTTGACGGTGGAAGGGTATGGGGTATTTCTACAGGACATATTACCAGAGAGCTCATCGTGGCCAAAGCACTGAGTAAATGGTACAAGATAATCTTTGTAATGAAAAATTATCCGGACGGGGTTCGTTTGGTAAAGAACGCAGGTTTTCGTGTCAAAACCTTGGACCCGAAAGATGATACCGATGCATCCCTGATTGCTCTCTGCAAAAAATTCAACCCTCAGAAAGTGATCTTTGACCTTTATGCCAATCCATACCGGAATTTCTTCAATTTTGCGCGCAGACACACCATTAAAACAATAGTCTTTGATGTTATTAACGGTTGTTCCGGCGTACCGGATGTACTCATTAACGATTCTTTTGTCAAAAAGTTTACAACATATAACCGTTTGATTGGATCGACAAAACTGTTCTTAGGGCCTGATTATTTCTTATTGAATAAACCTCCGCGGGTTGCTTTGATCCGTAAGCACGTACATACGGTTATGCTTACCATGGGCGGCTCTGATCCCGCAGGACTCACCTTAAAAATACTGCGTGTTTTAATTGAAACACGGGCATGCGCCGATTGCTCGCTCACGGTAGTCCTCGGGCCTCTTTATCAAGGGACCAAAGATGTATATGAATTAATCGGGAATCAAAAATATATACGGATACTTCAAGCGCCTTCGAATTTCTTAGAGATATTACGTAAGCAGGATATCGTTATCACCGCGTGCGGGAGAACACTCTATGAATGCGCTTATCTGGGAAGGCCCGCGATACTTGTACCTTCTATCAAACATGAATCGATCATCGCAGGCATATATGCTCAAAAGACCGGCTGTATTAACATCGGGTTATGGAATAAAAAGAAGTCACCTCTAAAATTAGTCAAAAGTCTTGCCGCATACAAAGCAAGGTTAGATCTAAGGCGATCGATACATGCTGCCGGACGGGCTTTTATAGACGGTAAAGGTCAAGAGCGGATCCTGGAGCTCATACACAATACAAACAAATGTTAAAACGATTAGTACGGTCAAAAATATTCATTAATTCCCAAGCGTATATCGGAGGCACCTTCCTGACCTCGCTGATCCCATTTATTTTACTCCCTATTTTGACACGATATCTTTCTCCTGCTGATTACGCTCTTGTAGCCATGTTCCAGATACTCAGCAGCATACTCTATCCCGTAATCAGCCTGTCAATACACGGAGCTATTACGGTAAAGTATTTCGATACAGAGAGAATTAATCTGCCTAATTACATCGGCAATTGTCTGCTCATCGTATGTTTTAATACTATCGTAACCAGTTTGCTTTTTTATTGTTGTGCCGGAACCATAAGCCAGATAAGCGTATTCCCTAAAAACTGGTTATGGTCGCCGCTTTTGTTCGCCTTTGCTCAAAGCTTAGTAATGCTCGTGCTTACGGTATGGCTTGTTCAATCAAAAGCCATAACACACACCATATACCAAGTTCTCTTGAGCCTCTCAAATGTGGCATTCTCGATTTTTTTAGTAGTTATGTTGCAGCGGAAGTGGCAGGGACGCATTGAAGCCCAGCTTATCACCACGATTATTTTTGCATGCGTCGCGTTGATCTATCTCCAGAGGAAACGATTCCTTGATTTTCATTATAATCCGGGATATATAAAAAGCGCTCTGCGATACGGCATTCCCCTGATCCCCCATGAGTTGGGTGCTTTATTGATGATATTTGTCGACCGGTTCTTTTTAATGAATATGCGGGGAGCCTCAGATACCGGCATTTATACGGTAGGCTACCAAGTCGGAAGCATTGTAGGGGTTGTTGCGCTTTCATTTAACAAAGCCTATATCCCGTGGCTATTTGAAAAGATCAAACAGAATAATTTTCTGGTGAAATTAAAAGTCGTCAAATATACCTATTGCTACTTTATCGCGGTAATAATCGCATCGATCGCGTATTCGTATATCGCATCCTGGGCTTTACCATTTATCGTGGGAAAAGACTTCAAGGATGCAGGTTCATATATCCTGTGGTTTGCGTTGAGCGGCGCTTTCATGGGGATGTATTATATGGTATCGAATTATCTGCTTTTCGCGGAAAAAACTTACTTACTTGCCGCGGCAACGTTTGTCATCGCTTTGATAAACGCGCTGCTGACATACGTGCTGATCCGGATTAACGGCACTCTTGGCGCCGCGCAAAGCGCCCTTATAACGAATTGTTTATATTTTACGCTTGTCTGGTACTTAAGTTCACGATCGTATACAATGCCCTGGGGTCTACACAAGACACCTCCAAAGGTATCCCTATGAAACCTTCAGATAATTTAAGAAGAGTCCACGATATTGAGGCGAAATTTCCCGTAGAAACGTGGGAAATAAACGGTATCCATATTTGGCCGCTTATACGATTCGAATTAAAAAAATATTTTTTCAATCGCGATCATCCCGACAACCTGCAAGGGAAAACCCGTAAAACTTCGTATTATACGCAAAGCTGCCTGAATTACTTAAGCGGTTCTTTAAAACATGCGTATGTTTCGCTTCTTGATAGCAGCCATACTGCATCTATCAAGGAACAGGCTCAGGTCGTTTTTCTTACCTATTCCGTCCATAAAGGATTGGTCAAAAATAAATGGTTTGACAGATATTGCGATCCTTTTGTTGAGTGTTTCCGTGACCAGGGGATATCAACGCTTATGCTGGAATCAGAATTATCGGCTTATATTTACAGAATCCCCCGATTCTCCGACTCAATTTACATTCAACAGCAGATCGATCTTATCCGGGCGCGCAATCTGTTTTCAAAGAAAAGGCCCGTGGACGAGAAGGTATGCTATTTTGACACCTTTTTAAATTATGTGCTTTCGAGCGATATGAATGATTTTTCAATCTCGCTCAATACTTTACGACATCAAATAGGGATACTTCTCGATTTCGCTGCTTATTTTAAAAAGATCTTGGCCGCAATTAAACCAAAGATTGCCTTTATCGCTGATTACTATTCGTCGCTTGAGAGTTTGGGTTTTGTTATTGCTTGTCGCCAAAGTAACATTCAATGTGCTGATATACAACATGGCACGGTCGGAGCATTTCATCTGGCATATAGCGGCTGGACTAAAATCCCCGAAACAGGATATGAACTACTGCCGCATATATTCTGGTGTTGGTCAAAAAAAGATGCGGACGAGATTTCAAAGTGGAGCAGAGAATATCCCAACGGACCTGTCGCTTTTATTGGAGGCAACCTCTGGCTTAATCTCTGGCTAGATCCCAAAAACCAGTTTGTCGCATATTATGATACGCTGATACTGAATACAAAGAACAACCATGCTAATTTAAAATACATCCTGTATACCGCCGACACCTATTTCGGCCTGCCGGAGTGGTTGACAGATGTTATGCGATCAACCTCAGATTCATTATTTTGGTGGGTGAGGATGCATCCTTCGCAATTAGAGCAAAAAGGGGTAATAAAAAAGCTGCTTCAAGACAGGAAAGTAGCAAATTTTGACATTGACCTGGCTTCCGATCTTCCTATGCCGGCATTATTGCGCCATACGGATGTTCATGTCACGGCTACATCCAGCAGTATTAAGGAAGCTGCTTTATTTTCCGTTCCATCTGTATTTACGCATCCGGACGCATTCGAGCACCATCAGCAAGAAGTCTCGTCAGGAATGGCTCTCAATGCATGCACCTTTGAAGCGTTGATCACCGCCATACAAACGCAACTTACAAAAAAACATGACCTGCATGCGCAAAACAGATCCTTTGAAGATAACCAGGCTATCCTCAAGCGTTTTTGGGATACCCTTGACTTGAAGCCTAAGGTCGTATAAAATCATATGATTACCATCGTTGATTACGGAATTGGGAATCTTGGTTCAATCGCAAACATCCTGAAAAAAATAGGCGCGCATGTATGCATTGCACAAACCAGCCCCGCTCTTGAAAAAGCGACTAAATTTATTCTACCCGGAGTCGGATCATTTGACGAAGGGATAAGAAAATTACACGGCTCTGGATTACTTCCACTTTTGACCAGCCGAGTGCTTCAGGAAAAAGTGCCTCTTTTAGGCATCTGTTTGGGGATGCAACTGCTTACGAAAACAAGCCAGGAAGGCACGTTACAGGGATTAGGCTGGATAGACGCTCAAACCGTCCGATTTCATTCTGATAACGGAAATAAACAATTAAAAATCCCTCACATGGGCTGGAATCAGGTTATCCCCGATAAAGATAACCCCTTATTCCGCGGAATGGGTACCGGACCAAAGTTTTATTTTGTTCATTCATACCACGTACTGTGCAATACAAAAGAAGATATCGTAGCGCAAACACGCTACGGATACGAGTTCACATCGGTTTTTAGGCACGAAAACATCTGGGGGGTTCAATTTCACCCGGAAAAAAGCCATTCATTCGGAATGAAACTTTTGAAGAATTTCATTACATTACCGTAAGCATGTATACGCGGGTAATCCCTTGTTTATTGATTCAAAATAGAGCACTGGTAAAAACAGTACGATTCAACAATCCTGTTTATATCGGCGACCCGTTGAACGCCGTAAAAATCCTGAACGAAAAAGAAGTCGATGAATTGGTTTTTCTTGATATTTCGGCCAGCGTAAATCAGACTCCGATCGATTTCAATTTAATCACTGATATTGCCAGCGAATGTTTTATGCCTTTTGCCTACGGTGGCGGCATACGCTGTGTCGATGACGTGAAACGGTTGATCAATCTGGGTATTGAGAAAGTCATTCTCAACAGCAGCGCCGTTGAGAATATCGGATTTGTTGAAGAAGTAGCACACCGTATCGGCTCCCAGAGCTTAGTAGTTTCAATAGATGCCAAAAGAAAACTACTCGGCGGCTACGAAGTATGCACGCGAGGCGGACGTAAGAAAACCGGCATAGATCCTCTTGTATTCGCGGCGCAAGCGGAAGCAGCAGGAGCTGGCGAGCTTTTTCTGACTTCCATTGATAGGGACGGAACAATGGCAGGGTATGATCTTAAACTTCTCACGGATGTTACCCGTGCCGTTTCAATCCCTGTTATTGCAAGCGGCGGCGCAGGTTCGTTGCAGCATTTTCGGGAAGCTATCCAAAACGGTGCTTCAGCGGTTTCTGCGGGAAGTATGTTCGTTTTCCACGGACCGCATAAAGCAGTACTTATAAGTTATCTCGATCCTGATGAAATCAAAAGTTTGGGGGAATTCAATTGTCATTGCTAAAATCCGAAAGGCCATACCAAGTTTGTAACCGTTGTATTATGGATACCAGTGATCCTGATATCACGTTTGATGACAATGGCTATTGTAACCATTGTACCAGATATTTCCAGGTTGCCGAAGAAAGAATTTACTCTCACGAGAAATCAAAGCACCGTCTTGATACACTGGTCTCTCGGATAAAAAAAACAGGTAAAGGCAAGAAGTATGACTGCCTGATTGGAGTCAGCGGAGGAGTAGATAGTACCTACGTGGCGTATATCGTCAAAAAACTCGGGTTACGTCCTCTAGCGATGCACCTTGATAACGGATGGAATTCAGAACTTGCCGTTAAAAATATTGAATTGACCCTGAAAAAATTAGAAATCGATCTCGTGACGTATATTCTCAACTGGGAAGAATTCAAGGATCTGCAATTGTCTTTTTTAAAAGCTTCAACGCCTGACCTGGAAATTCCCACGGATCTGGCGATAATTGCCTCGCTTTTCCAAGTTGCGGAGAAAAATAATATAACCTATATTCTCTTGGGAGAAAACGTTGTTACTGAAGCGATCATGCCGAAACGCTGGTCATTCGGGCAAAGTGACTGGAAATACGTAAAAAGCGTGCATCGTAAATTCGGGAAATCAAAATTAACATCCTACCCCCGGTTCAGTTTCTTCAAACGATTGTACTATTTTTATTTAAAGTGCCGTGTTGTCAATATCCTCAATTATATGCCGTATAAAAAAAACGAGGTAACTGAAATATTGGAAAAAGAATTGGGCTGGAAAAATTATAGCGCTAAGCATTATGAATCCATTTATACCAGATTTGTTCAAGGGTACATGCTTCCAGAAAAATTTGGGTTTGATAAACGCAGGGCGCATTTATCAACGCTTATTTGTTCCGGTCAGATATCTCGGGAGCAGGCCCTGGAAAAAATAGCTGCCGCTCCCTATATATCCAAAGAAACAGAACGTGAAGATATACGGTACGTAATAAAGAAACTGGGGCTTACGCAAGAAGAATTTAATCACATACTATCGGTACCTCCTCGAAAATTCGATGATTACCCGTCATATGCCAATACGTGGTTCTATAAAACGATCAGGTCTTTTGAATTAAACCGGGGCGTAAAAAACCTTGTTCAAAAATTCCTTGGCCGGCGGTAGAAGAAGGGACGACATCTGGTAATGACAAAAATTAACTGTATTTTCTGTGATATCCCGAGTGAAAAGGTTGTTGCCGAAGAAAATGGTTTCACGGCAGTAGAATGCCCTGCCTGCAAGCTTGTTTATATTTCTTGTCCGCCGGATAAGAAAGAGTTGCAGGAATTATATACGCGCGACCATGCTCACGTTTCCGCGCAGGGACATATTGCAGATACAAAAATGCCACGATGGTATGAAAAACATCACCTCAAAATACTCAGGAGGTTCAAAAAATCCGGTTCGATTCTTGAGATCGGCCCCGGAGGAGGGACATTTCTGGAAGAAGCACGGTCAGCCGGATTCAAGGTTTTTGCAGTCGAACCTAATCCCGCGCAAGCAGAATACATTACCCATACGTTGCACATACCATGCGAGGCAACCGATATATGCAATTCGTCATTCCCGAATAAAAGTTTCGACATAATCTATCATCGGGATGTTACGGGCCATTTTTATGATCCGATCGCGGCGTTTACAAAAATGCGTGCTTTACTAAATGATACCGGCGTACTCGTTTTTGAAACCGGATTTTACGGAGAAGACCGCTATATGCCCCTTTTTATGAATCACCAATTTCCGGATCATCTGTTTACGTTCAGTGAAAAAAGCATTCAGCACCTGCTTTCCCGATCGGGATTTTCAACAATCGCATCATACCGTTACTCTTCCGTTCCGGTACTTTTTTTTAGAAAATTAATGCAACCACTCCTTGATTCTCTAAAAAGTAAAACATCGAAAAGCTCATCGCCGCACAATGGATCTTCCCGGACAAACAATACAATACTTCTCCTGTTAAAAGGATTGCATTTTACTATATGTCATTTTTTAAGATACAAAGTCGGTTCTATAGCCAGTAAAAAAGGAAGGCCTCAAAAAATGATCCTTATCGCTCAGAAAGTGCCGGATATACAATGAATATACTCTTAATTCGTCCTCCACTCGGCATCGCAGACAGAAACGCAATTACCAAAAGAGAGATATTCTTGCCACCCGTGGGAATCTCGTATATAGCTTCTTTTCTGAAACAACATGGTTTTCAATCAGTCAAAATCGTTGATTTCTGTGCAGAATCCCTTGCGTATATAGAACGTTATTTTACCGGCGTTAACGCCGATCTAATCGGAATAAGTTGCCTTACCGGCCAGCATTTGGAGTCTTTCCGGATCGCTCAATTAGCTAAAACGCGTATACAAACAAACCCGCTTGTCGTGCTTGGCGGGCCACATGTAAGCGCTGAGGGATTGGATATCCAAATTATGGAGAATACCCCTCACATCGATTTTATAGTACGAGGCGAGGGAGAGGTCACAATGCTTGAGCTTGTTAAGGCTCTCGCTACAAAGAGTTCCTATGAACGTATTGAAGGACTGACCTTTCGCAAAGATTCAAACGGTTCCCAGCAAGTCTTTCGCAACCCGGATCGCCAACCCATATCCAATCTTGATATTGTGCCGTTCCCGGACTACTCCCGTGATGATTTTAGCGGTAAAAACAATGCTTTTGACGGGCATCACTACATTAAACCACAATCTGGGCAAACGCAGGGATTCCGGTACGCGCCTCTTATCAGTTCAAGAGGATGCCCCTATGATTGTCAATTTTGCTCGCGGTTCTGGGGTACAAACGTCCGAATGAGAAGCCCCGAGAATATTTTCGCGGAAATGATGTTTTTCTATGAAAATCTGAAGATCTCCCACTTTACTTTTCTTGATGACTGTTTTAACGTATCGATACCACGAATCAAGACACTCTGCCGCTATATTATCGAGAAAAAACTTCCTTTTACCTGGACTGCAGTAGGGAGAGCTAATTTTATTACGGAAGATTTATTGCAGGATATGAAACGCGCCGGATGCGTAGGGATCGATTTTGGCGTTGAATCCGGGGATCCGGGGATACTCAACACTATCAACAAAAAAATCTCGGTAGACACAATAGAAAAAGCTTTTGCCTTAACCAGGAAATACGGGCTTCGGTCAAAAGCTCTTCTCATGGTAGGCAACCCGGGAGAAACAAGAAAAAGTATTGCCAATACTATTGCTCTTATGAAACGCACGCTTCCTGATACCATTGATGTGGCTCCGATCAAGATATTCCCGAATTCACATTTGCACAAATTAGCGTTAACGCAAGGTGCAATCTCTCAAGATTATTGGTTAAAGAATCCGACCGCGCCGTATTATACCGTTGAATATACGGCTGACCGGCTGCGATATTTCAGGCTCAAGGTCCTTTTAGGTTATCACAAAGCAAAGAAGAACTTTCCTATGGTCCTGAAATTGCTGATATTAATTTCCGGAGTTCGCTGCGTCATTGCAAGCGGACGATCCATTGATTCAATTCGAGACAGCTTACTAAAAATTCCTCTGATCGGATCCCTGTTAAAAAAACTTAAAACAGTATAATTCTCTATGGGCAAAGCCTTAATGATAGCGTATAGTTTCCCTCCTGCCGGAGGAGGCAGAGTAATGCGTAGTATGAAATTCGTTAAATACTTAGCGCAATTCTCATGGGAACCTATCGTGCTTACGGTCAAAAAACCGATTGTATCGCATTATGATACCGCGCTTGTGAGTGAAATCCCCGACTCTGTAAAAATTACGAGAACCCCCAGTTTAGAGTTCGATTGGAAAAGGATACTGTTTAAAAAAGACCTTACGAAAGGATCTCCTCACACGGGCGCAAAGAAGAAAGCGACACAACCATTTTTGCAAAGAATCGCGCGTCGTTTAAAATGGTGGTTTTTTTTCCCTGATTCGAGAAGTGGATGGATCCCTTTTTGTGTTTTTTCAGGATACCGCTTGATAAAAAAAGAGGCTATTGATGTCATATATGTAAGCGCCGAACCTTTTTCAGCTTTCATTTCCGGTGTCTTGCTGAAAAAACTTACCCATAAACCTTTGGTTCTTGATTTCCGGGACGAATGGGTTGGCTTTTCAAAAGAGTATTTCCCGGATAAACCAAACTTTATTGTAAAATTAGAGCGTATTGTTGAGGCATGGTTTGTAAGAAACGCCGACAGAGTGATATCAGTTACCGAACCCATTATCCTGGAATTTCACAGACGTTATCCGAATGAGAATAAGGAAAAATTCGCTTGTATTACGAACGGTTTTGATCCTGAAGACTTTTACAATAAAGAAACTGCCTGGATCCCCCATGAAATTTTTACTATTGTTTATGCAGGCTCGCTATATGACAATCGCACCCCGGCTGATTTTTTAAAAGCTCTAAACCAATGCCTGTCCACCGAGCCGAATTTTTTCTCCCAAATCAAGCTTCGGTTTCTGGGAGAGATAAGCCCGAATATTATAAACCAAACACGCATGCTCAGCACAGATAAACTGAGCATTGAGATATCCGGGTTCCTTCCTCACCAAAAAGCTCTCGAAACCATGGCTCAAAGCGATCTTTTACTTTATATTGAAGACAGAAACCCCGTTTCCGCAAGAATTCTTCCGGCAAAACTCTTTGAATATCTGGCTCTCCGTATACCTATTCTTGCTCTTGCAGAAGAGGGAGAAGTAAAAAAAGTAATTGAACAATCAGAAACAGGGGTTGTTTTTTCTTCGCACGACACGGATTCTATTTGCGCGTATCTATTATCAAGCGTAAGGAACTTTAAAAAGAATACGCAGCACCCTTTACCAAAAAAAGAAGAGTATCTTCAAAGGTTTTCAAGAATAAACACTACCATGCAATTAACGAAACATTTTTCTCAAATTACAAACATATGACACAAGAAAAACCTTCAAAGAATATACCTTCCATCCTTATAGGCATACTTTGTATCGCCATTGCCGTCCGCCTGGCTTGCTTTTTCTATTATCAGGCACATGCCGGAATTGAAACTTTTGAATATGAAACAGTCGCGGAGAACTTATTATATGGTAACGGATTTCAGATGGAAATCCATCATACAATCCAAAAAGCCCCGATTGCTCCCGTATTCCCCGCATTGTGCGCGTTTATCTATATGCTTTTCGGACATTACCATCCCCTGATCATATTCCTGCAGATACTTATGAATGCGGCTGTTTGCTACATGATATTTTTACTAACAAAAAGGTTCTTCGGTTTACAACAAGCGTATCTGGCGGCGTTGCTTACCGCTTTACATCCCGGACTAATTATTTATTCGGCAACAAAACTTCATTCGCTTTCTTTTTATTCATTTCTTATTTGCAGTGCTGTTTATTTGTTTACTGATTTGCTTTCCGCTACAAACACCAAGAAAAAAATTATCCTGGGAATTATTACCGGGGTTTGCGTGCTTGAAAGAGCCACATTCCTGCCATTTTTTGTGCTTGCCTGGATATGGCTTTACTATAATTCCCCAAAAAAGAAAGAAGCTGCGAAAACAATACTCATCAGCCTGATTTCGCTTATTATCATCGTTTCCCCCTGGATGATCCGAAATACGCTTATTTTTAAGCGCTGTGTTTTTATTCAAACCAACCAATGGTGGGGATTCTGGGCAGGCAATAATCCTCAAAGTTCCGGCACTCTTTACATGCCTTCAGGAATAAACGCCATTGAAGCAAGCCCGAGAGAATTCCAGGAAAAATTGATGCGCCTTGATGAAATAGGACAGATGGATCTTTTTAAATCCGCGTCACTTGCCTTTGTCCGACAACACCCGGGACAATTCATGCTCCTGACAGTAAAGAAATTCTTTTATTTCTGGTGGTTCTCCCCTCAAGCAGGCATCCTGTATCCGGCTTTGTATCTAACCTGGTATAAAATCTACTATTCATTCATACTGATTTTTGCGCTGATAGGACTCCTGCAAAGCGTATGGAAAAAAGAATCCCGCTCCATAACCATACTGATACTGCTGCTTTTCATATCAAATTCACTGGTACACAGCCTTTATTATCTGGAAGGCCGTCATCGCTGGAGTTTAGAACCTTTGCTGCTTATATTTTTTGCTCACGGGTGTATTACCTTATTACACAAGTGTAAAACCGCCCTATTCACATGACGATGGACGACAAAAAAAGAAAACAAGAAGAGATCAAACACTTCTCTGAGCTCAAAAAGAACAAAAACGCCACCTGGTGGGGAAACACCACCGTTGCGGGGAAAGAAAGAAAAAAAAGAAGGCTGGAACTCATCCGTGATTTTATCAAACCCGCACACGGGATGCGTATTCTTGAAATCGGGTGCGGAGACGGAATTGATACCGCGTATTGGACGAATTTTTCCGCGAAACTCTTTTCCATGGATATGTGTTATGATTTAATCGCCCAAGCCAAAAAAGATATCCCGCACGGATCCGTCTCTTTTCTTGTCTCAGATGCCGAACTTCTTCCTTTTGCCGATAAAACATTCGACGCAGTCATCGGCAACTCGATTTTACACCATGTAAACATTCTCCCGGCACTCCGCGAAATCAAAAGGGTACTTACAAAAAACGGCACCATGGCTTTTTGCGAACCCAACATGCTCAACCCGCATGTATTTCTGGAAAGAAAAATACCCTGGATTGGAAAACGCCTGGGCATTTCTCCCCATGAAACGGCTTTTCTGCGCAAAAAACTGAAAAAACAAATGGAACGGTGCGGGTTTCATTCGGTCGAGATAATCCCTTTCGATTTTCTTCATCCGGCAACGCCCCGGTCCTTAATACAACCGGTTAAAAGAATCGGTTTAGCGCTTGAAAAATGTTTTTTACTGAAAGAAATCACCGGCTCACTGTATATTAAGGCCAGTGCCTGATAAAGGACGTCAATGAATACCGATACGCACGATACTCTGGAAGCCTTGTGCAGGAAAAAAGCTGCATTCTCACGAAAACTAATTTTACAAGCTATTTACCGAAGCTGGTATCAACGGATATCCAAACACTGTATTACCTCCGGGAAAACCCTGGAAATCGGCAGCGGGTTTGGTTTCTCAAAAACCCTGTTACCTGCATGCATTACCAGTGAAATACTTTCTTCACCATGGGTTGATCTTGTTTGTGATGCTCAAGAACTTCCCTTCAAAAACAGCTCATTATCAAATATCATTGCTATCGATGTTCTGCATCATATCAAGAATTTAAAGCTTTTCTTTGAAGAGACTACGCGGGTGCTTTCTCCAAAAGGGAGAATAGTAGTAACGGACATGTATGTTTCCCCCGTCTCGCATTGTGTTTTGCGATGGGGACATTTTGAGGATTTCAAGTCAATTACAACAGCTACGAAACTTTTTTTCGAACAAACCGGCGATCTGATCTGGGACAAAGACTTCGTACTCAAAAGCACAGAAATACACGATCTTATCGCCTACCCTTTGTCGGGAGGGTTTAATTATCCTTCGATCCTTCCCGCAAGGCTCCTTGCCGGTATCTTCAGACATGAAGGGCTGTTGAAAGGACTGGAGAAAATCATGGCTTTTAAAACAACAGTGGTTTTGGAAAAGAAAGGAACGCAATGAACAGGACAGATCAGCTGATTTTGCTGCCCGAAATCGCGCGTATCGATTTTTCCGATAAAGACCTGTTGCATTTAATGAAACTGATATACAATCCCTTTACGGGATTGTTTTACAGGAAAAGATATGCTATGATTATGCAGTTTCTAAAAGGCACCTACGGGTCGATTCTCGAGGTAGGATTTGGCCCGGGGATATTCGTTCCGACGCTTTCAAAAAAATGCGCCAGCATCTATGGCGTGGATATCCATCGCGATATTCCAAAGGTTACTGCTGTTCTGAAAGCACACACGAATAATTTTACCCCCTTAACTGCCGATCTATCGCAGATACCGGTCAAGGCAGGTTCATTTGATGTCGTAATTTGTATGAGCGTCTTGGAGCATATCAAAGATTTAAGGCCGGCTTTTGAGGAAATGCACCGTATTATGCACAAAGATGGAATGCTGCTCCTGGGATTCCCCATAAAAAACAAGATAACAAAAATGCTTTTTTCAATCATAGGATATAACGACTCTCTTATCCACCCATCGAGCCATGAAGAGATCCTTCGGGCAGCACAGGAAAGATTCACGCTTCGAGAAGAAAATACATTCCCTTCATGGATGGGAAAATACGGGTTATATTACGCGGGGAGTTTCACGAAAAAATAATGCGGACTAAAACTATCGGGGCTTTTTTTGACTCATTAGCTGAAACCTACGACAAAAGAACGGGGGAGTTTTCTTATTACCACAATTTTTTGCGCGATTTTTATGCGTCGATAATTCCTCCTCAAAAAAATGTCCTTGAGATCGGCTGCGCGACAGGCGGGCTGCTCAATACCCTGAAACCGAAACTCGGCGTCGGCATTGATATCAGCAGCCGGATGATTATACGAGCACGCGAGAATCATCCGCATCTCGATTTCTTTCAGTGTGAACTTTCCGAATATCAGAAAAATGATGCGTTTGACTATGTGGTACTTTCAAACGTCCTCGATTACGTTGATGATTTAATCCTTTTTTTTACGTCCCTCAAAAAAAATCTCCGGTATGACTCAAAGATCATTATCACAACTGTCAATCCCACATGGCAACCAATTTTAAAACTTCTTGAAGTCCTTAAGCTCAAGACCCCCGACCCGTACCGGCACTTTATCACGAATCTCGATGTTATTAATATTTTATCGCTCCTGGATTACGACATTATTGAAAAAGGGTACCGGCTCATCCTGCCGTTACCTGTTCCTTTGATTGGTAATCTTATCAATAAGGTCTTTTCACGCATACCGGTCATTAACAATTTTTGCCTCATGCAGTTTATTGTAGCAAAACCAAAACGTATCCTGCCTGAACTTTCCTGTTCCGTGGTCATCCCCTGTTTCAATGAAGCGGAAAACATCGAAGCGTGTGTCGCAGCAGTACCAAAGCTGGGGGCATTCACTGAGATCGTTGTGGTAAATGACGGCTCATTAGATGCAACTGCGGATATTGTAAAAAAACTGCTGGCTACCAAAAAAAACCTTAAACTCGTATCCTACCAGCCGAACAGAGGAAAAGGATACGCGCTCAAAGAGGGTTTTTCCCACTGCACGGGAGATGTCATCATCATCCTTGATGCTGATATGGCTGTTATGCCTGATGAATTGCCCTTGTTCCTAACGCCTATCCAAGAAGGAAAAGCTGAATTCATAAACGGCACCCGCATGGTTTATAAAATGGAGAGTAAGGCGATGAATTTTGCGCGATTTTCCGGAAACAAAATTTTCGGGATAATCGTAAGCCTTATCGTCGGACAAAGGAATACCGATACGCTCTGCGGGACAAAGTCATTCTTACGTAAATATACCCCGTATATCAAAATGGGCAGGTGCAAGTGGGGTGACTACGATCTGCTTTTCGGAGCGGCAAAAACAAAGATGAAAATGATCGAAATGCCCATACACTATCAGACTCGAAAAGCGGGCAAATCAAAGATGAAATTGATCAGAGACGGGTTGCATTTTTTAAAAGTTTGCTATTGGGGAATCAATGAAGTCCCGTAAACTGTTATTCTCATGCCTACGATAAACCAAACAACCCGCACGAAAGAAACATACAGTTATTTATGGAAACAGGGGACATCCGGCATTCCTTTAGATCGCTGGCATTTCGACGACTTACAGGAGATGGTGCCTGAAAAAATCGTCCGCGGCACTCTTGGTCTTGAAGCAGGTTCAGGGAAAGGCTATGATACGAATATCATGGCACGGAATAACCCTTGTGTAAAAATTGTCAGCCTGGATTTAAGCGACGGAGTATATGAATCAAAAAAGATCAACGTTTCACTGAATAACGTACGGATTATCCAAGGATCAATCCTTACGATGCCTTTTATGGCCGGCATTTTCGATTTCGCTTATTCGTTCGGAGTGCTTCATCACACCCCGGATCCCAATCTTGGCATCAAGGAAATAAACAGGGTTTTAAAACCCGGCGCGCCGGTTTTCTTATATCTTTATGAGGACCATTCGGAGAATGTTTTAAAACACGTTGCGATCACAATAACTACCCTCATAAGAAAGATTACTACCCGGATCAATAAGAAACTACTCTATTTTTTTTGCACAATCGCCTCGCCGTTTATTTTTATTCTTTTCTCTATTCCGGCGCGTATTTTGAGAGTTTTTAAATATACGGCACGAATAGCCGATTGGATCCCGTTTAATTTCGGAAAAAGTTTATTTTCCTTAAAAGGAGACCTGTACGATAGATTCAGCGCACCCCTGGAATTCCGTTACAGCAGGAAAGAAGCACGCGATTTCCTTCAGAAGAACGGATTCGAAAAAGTGACCGTCACTCATTTACATGAAAAAGCCGGTTGGCTTGTTTGGGGATATAAAACACAATGTTAAAGAATAAGAATATAATTTGCATTTCTTCTATTGACTGGGATTTCGTCTGGCAGGGCCACCAGGAGATTATGTCCCGTTTCGCCAAGAACGGCAACAGAATCCTTTTCATCGAAAATACGGGAGTCCGTTCCCCCACGGTCAGGGATTTCTCCCGTATTAGAAGCCGGATACAAAGCTGGTTCAAAGGCATTAGCGGAATACGGCAAGAACATGAGAATCTTTTTATTTGCTCTCCGATCCTTTTACCGTTCCCCTACTCTAAGCTCGCATTTTGGATTAATCTAAGGCTCTTCACGTCAAAGCTTGACAGGTGGATCAAGATGATGGATTTTGAAAAACCAATCATCTGGGTTTTTCTTCCTACTCCTTTGACCCTGGGAATTATTGAGAATATCAATTCCGAATTGGTGGTATATTATTGTATCGATAATTTCCGCGTTAGTTCCCCCGCAGCATCGAGAATTGCAGAGTCAGAAATCACCCTTATAAAAAAATCGGATCTTGTCTTTGTCACGTCAAGAGAACTTTTTAAATATTGCGAGCAATTTAACCCGAAAGTCTCCCTTTTCCCATTTGCCGTAAATTATGAGTATTTCGAGAAAGTACGGACTGATGCCGGAATAAATAATGAAGCATTCAAGGATATCCCCAAACCCCGCATCGGGTATATCGGAGGGATACATAAATGGATAGATATTGAACTTATCAAAACACTGGCGCTTCAATTACCGAAATATTCTTTCATTTTGATCGGACCGGTTCAAACCGACATTACCTCATTACAGAATATCCCCAACATTCATATGCTGGGAAAGAAAGCCCATAACGAAATTCCCGCTTTAATCAAGGAATTTGATGTTTGTATGATCCCCTATTTAATAACCGAATACACAAAGAATGTATACCCGACTAAATTGAATGAATACCTGGCGCTCGGGAAACCTGTTATTTCAACTGCGTTGCCGGAGATCCTGGCGTATAATCAAGCAAACGAATCTGTCGTAACAGTGGCAACGAACGCCCAAGAGTTTAGCGATGCCATACATGCTTTGCTTACCATCCAAGAAAGCGAAAAACCACGTTTCATATCCCGCCGAATCAAATCCGCTCAAAAAAACGGCTGGGCTCAAAGAATAGAAGACATGAGCCTGCTCATTGAAGAAACAATGAAAAATAAAACCGTTATTTATCCGGATTGGAATAAGAATTTCTTGAAAGTTCTCCGGCAAGCACGTCATAATTTTTTTAAAATCCTGCTGGCGGGTTTTATTTTACTTTTCCTGCTTTTTTATACTCCGTTTATCTGGTTTCTGGCTGACCCCTTGCAAATTACACAGCCCCCGGAGAAAGCCGATTGTATCGTTGTGTTTGCCGGCGGGGTGGGAGAATCCGGCAAGGCCATGCAAGGATACGAAGAGCGGGTCAAATACGCGGTCGAGCTGTATAAAAACGGATTTGCCGACCACCTCATATTTTCTTCAGGTTATTCGTTCTATTTTAAAGAACCCTTCATTATGAAAGCGTTGGCTGTTTCGCTGGGAGTGCCGGAACAAAATATCCGTATTGATGATAAAGCAAGCAATACCTATAAAAACGTGCTTCTCACAAAAGAAATCCTGGAGAAGAACAACTGGCAAAAAATCCTACTGGTCAGCGCTCCGTATCATATGAAACGCTGCGCACTGATACTGCAGAAAAACGCCCCCGCAGTAACGGTTGTTTTTACTCCCGTCCCGCACAGTAATTTCTATGCTCATAAGCAATGGTCAATTCGCGATCCATTCTCAAAACAACTGAATTATATGCAGTTTAAATCACTTATCCATGAATATCTGGCACTTGTAGTTTATAAATATAACGGTTGGATTTAAAAGGAGATCGGATGCGATTATTAGACGTACACGGAAAGGTTTTTGGTAAAATCAACCTCATTGATTTGCTGGTTTTGCTGTTTGTTCTCGTTTCAATACCAGTTGTTTTGTTAAAGATCCAATTGAATCAACTGCTTGCCGGCGAGAAGAAACTGCGGCAAGGGAACGTTGAGCTTACGATAAGCGTAAAATTTATTCAATTGACTCCCGTCCTGAACACGGGCTTAACAATCGGTGAGACAGAACACAATACATCGGGAGCTGTTATTGCGGAGATCCTGTGGCTTGGAGAAGCAAAACCCTACAAACACAGTATTACGCTAGCGCAAGACTTCGAAAAAGAAATACCCGATACGAACCTTTTGGAACGCCGGGCTAAAATCAAGATACAAGCATCGCTTAACGGCAATTATAGTTACTATAAAGGCAGCCTGATCGGCTTCCAAAATCCTATCTTTTTTGTCTTTAACAGGAAAACGTATACCGGAATTATTATTAAAGAGGAATCATTAAAAGAATCGTGGATCCCTGTTCAGGTTGCATTTAAAAAAGTGCCTGTTGCCATAACAGAAATGCTCCATAGGGGTTATTTTGAATATGATAAAACCGGTAAAGTCACGGCCCGATTAAACAGTTTTCTTGATGAAAAACCGGCAGACTTCTGGTCAAAGCTTACTGAGAATGATACCGTTACGGCAAACGATATTGACCTGGCGATGGAACTATTGTGTACGGAACATGACGGAAAACTGTACTACCGTTCCAAACCGCTTAATCCCGGGAGTGATATTCTATTTACTTCTAACATTCATTTACGCGGTACAGTTATTGCGTTCATCAATGAAAATTAAAACAATCGTTGCCACAAGCAAAAGTGTGAAAATCGCGCTCGCCGGCATACACGCTATTGTTACCATATACAGCCAAAGCAGAGTAATACGCGCGCTGGGCGGACTGATAAAAAAGCTGCTGGCAATTGCCCGCTATGATTACGCTGGCGGGAGCGTTTGTATCGCATATCTTAACCGGCTCCATCGCGATAGTACCAAGCAACCTGTTCAATTTCTCGGCGGGATCATTATTTTTTTAATAGCTGCTGTCGTGATCGTATGGTTCAAGGGACCCGCTGCCGGCGGATGATACAAAAACATTCCCGTATATTCATACTTGCAAATCACGAAGCCTTATATTATGATATTCAAACGTATACAACACTTTAGAAAGGAACAACAATGAAAGTTCTTATTACTGGCGGGTCAGGGTTCATTGGTTCGCATTTATCGGATACACTGATTAGTTCGGGAAATACGGTTTGTGTTTTGGACGATCTGTCAACCGGAAGGCTGCAGAACATATCCCATTTGCAAAATAATCCGAATTTTCAACTCGTTGTCGGAACAATCCTTAACGAAACATTAGTCGATAAACTTGTTGAACGCTGTGATGTCATTTTTCATTTGGCCGCAGCAGTCGGAGTCGACTTGATCGTAAAGAAACCGCTTGAATCCCTTACCACGAATATCAAGGGATCCGAGATGGTTTTAGAGATGGCGCAGCGATACAATAAGAAGATCCTTATCACGTCAACGTCAGAAATTTACGGTAAGAATGTTAACGGCCCTTTAAAAGAAGGCGATGACCGGATCCTTGGTTCGCCCTTGAAAACAAGATGGAGCTATTCAACCGCAAAAGCCGTTGATGAAATGCTCGCCTATGTGTATTGGAAAGAAAAACAGGTCCCCACGATAATCGTACGGCTCTTTAATACTGTCGGCCCCCGGCAAACCGGATATTACGGGATGGTTATGCCGCGATTCATTGAACAGGCCTTGCATAATAAACCGATTACCGTCTATGGCACGGGAAAACAAACCAGATGTTTCACCCATGTTACCGACGTCGTCAATGCGCTGATAAAGTTAAGCAATGAGCCAAAGGCTTTGGGAGAGGTATTTAATATCGGCAGCCAGGAAGAGATCAGCATAGAGCAACTTGCCCGAGAAGTCATCAAATTTACGAAAAGCAAATCAAAAATTGAATTTGTCCCGTATGAAACCGCGTACGAAGAGGGATTTGAAGATATGCAACGCCGGGTACCTGATACCACAAAACTGAATAAACTCATCGGGTTTAAGACTACCTACGGCCTTACGGAAATCATAAACGATATAGTTTTATACCTCAAGACAAAGAAAAATACCCCTTAAAAAGTGGAGCGACCTGCGAAAAAAATTAATGTAGTGCGTATTATCGCACGGCTTAATATCGGAGGTCCCGCGATTCAAACAATCCTCCTGACGCGATACCTCGATGCAACTCGTTTTAATGCCACGCTCGTTGCAGGAAACATCACACGGACAGAAGGAGACATGTCATATTACGCCCGGAACAATGGCGTCTCTGTCTACTCCATCCCAGAACTTGGCAGAGAAATTAGTTTGTTCCATGATGTCATATCTTTTCTGAAAATTCTCACCTGCATTCGCCGCAAACAGGCGCACATTGTCCACACGCACACAGCAAAAGCAGGTACCCTCGGAAGGCTTGCGGTCATTGCGCATAATAGCCTGCATAGAAAAAACCGCGTCCGCCTGATACATACATTTCACGGCCACGTTTTTAACGGATACTTTGGAAAATGGAAAACCAAGCTATTTATCTTGGTTGAACGTTTTCTTGCCCGCAGGACCGACCGGATCATAACGATAAGCCAAACTTTAAAGGATGAACTCTTGGAACTTGGCATCGGAACGGCCCGCACTATTGAGGTTATACCCCTGGGGTTTGAACTGGCGCCGTTTTTATCGATCCCTGCTCCATGCACCGATAATCGGCCCATGCGCGTCGGTATTATCGGCCGCTTAGTGCCTATTAAAAACCACCGTCTTTTTTTAGAAGCTGCGGCCTGTTTTTTAAAAAAAGGGGGGATACCAAATACTCAATTCTTTGTAGTCGGTGAC